>ENA-OPTA01000781-OPTA01000781.1-human-gut-metagenome-genome-assembly--contig:-NODE-781-length-20728-cov-7.099840_pt1 | contig 20728 bp, 16 predicted proteins | sample MGYA00241813_ERZ501917 | MGnify/ENA primary metagenome ERZ501917 (study PRJEB25962, sample SAMEA2042408) | human gut metagenome | biome: human gut; feature: human-associated habitat; material: faeces...
CTCACTTATTGCTTATTTCGACCGTCCAAATTTCAAGAGCATATTGTTCTTTTTTCTATTATAATATATTTATTGTATCAGAACAAGTGTTTTTGCGATTTTTTATGAATTTGAGCAGATATGCTCGAATGTGCAATTCATCCCATCACCTATAGATGTGAGGGAATTCTTGCTACGGTTGTTAAACTCTAACTTTCATAAAGTGTAACATATTGTTATTGAATTCGTCTATCAAAATTTCTTTACATTCCATAATGTTTCTATTAATACAAAATCCAGAAGTGAATTCTTCTTATTATTTTACATACTTTACATTCCACAATGTTTCTATTAATACGAAGAATCCGGATGTAAGTGGTGTAGACTTTCAGAACTTTACATTCCACGATGTTTCTATTAATACTCTTTCTTCCACTCATAGCAAATCCAGGGTGGTTCCTTTACATTCCACGATGTTTCTATTAATACAAAAGACCGGTTCTGCGACAATCACTGCTACATATCTCTTTACATTCCACGATGTTTCTATTAATACTTCCAGGCAATACCAAGAAGCCCAGTATCTCCTTGACTTTACATTCCACGATGTTTCTATTAATACAGGTGTGACATCCCGGACAGCTTTTTTAAAGCATCCTTTACATTCCACGATGTTTCTATTAATACGGATGTGATCTTGTCTGCTGTTGTGCGTCTCCTGTTCTTTACATTCCACGATGTTTCTATTAATACTCCGACAAATTTCGTTTTTTTATCATCCGGATATCCCTTTACATTCCACGATGTTTCTATTAATACCGGCAGGGCGAAGTTTTATCCGGCAAAGTTCCTCTCTTTACATTCCACGATGTTTCTATTAATACCTAGCAGATCTTCCTGTTTTCTCCGGGGATTATGCTCTTTACATTCCACGATGTTTCTATTAATACTTGAGGACTGCACAATAGCGTGCCAGTTGCTTACACTTTACATTCCACGATGTTTCTATTAATACGTTTTACTTAGGTTGCAAGTCATACCTGTTTTACACTTTACATTCCACGATGTTTCTATTAATACAGAATACCAAAACCAGGTACAGAGGATATAGAATTGTCTTTACATTCCACGATGTTTCTATTAATACGAAATATTCTTTATACGGTTCACTTCTGCGATTGTCTTTACATTCCACGATGTTTCTATTAATACCATAGCCACTTTAGAAAATCTATCCTTTGCTATACTCTTTACATTCCACGATGTTTCTATTAATACTCTGTCTGGAAATAGTCTTGTAGATTCAGCGGACTCCTTTACATTACACGATGTTTCTATTAATACATTACGCCGATGTCCGGCAGTTCTGCAGCTGCTGCATACTTTACATTCCACGATGTTTCTATTAATACGTACAGATATCCGATGATTTCTACACCTGTAGGTACCTTTACATTCCACGATGTTTCTATTAATACGACGGACTCATTTATTGAGTCCTTGAAGTTACTTGCTTTACATTCCACGATGTTTCTATTAATACTGCTAATTGCTGTTTGTATGCTTGCCGGGAAATATGCTTTACATTCCACGATGTTTCTATTAATACTGCAAGCTTGCTGATTATCGAAGGCAGTAAACATGCTTTACATTCCACGATGTTTCTATTAATACTGGACGGAAATATTATACACGACTTGAATATCACCTTTACATTCCACGATGTTTCTATTAATACGAAAATTGCGCAAATGCCTGTAAATACAGTGTTTTCTTTACATTCCACGATGTTTCTATTAATACCCGTCGTCTATTCATCCTTACAATACGGATATAATCTTACCACTTTCTGTCAATCTTGTCACTTCATTATTTTTATACTTATTTTTATCTTTCTGGACAGCTCTCATTTTTGAAATTTTCCTGATATCTCAAGCATTGTCGACCTCCTGAAGTTTTTACTCTATCTGACGTCGACAATCATAATATGAAACTCGTTAAATCATCCTTCCTACCCCAAAATTCTTTATCCAACCATTTTTCCTGCCGAGATTTAAAAATAATTACAGAATCTAATTCTTTATCAATATACTCTTTTAATTCTTTTTGCAGCTGTGCCAGCTGTCCTTTTGACAATTCACCTTCAAATACAGAATTTTGGATGTGCGTCAGATATTTTTTACATATTTTAAAAATTCTTGACCAGCGTCTTGCACCGTTTTCTGCCTGACTTACATCATAAACTAATACTATATACATAACTCACCACCATATTCTGAATCCCTCATATTCTTTTTCGCCAATCAGATGTTTTATCAGTTTATATGATTCCAATCTTAATAAATACTGATAAGATACCTGTCTGCCTAAGTCTTTATGCATCACTGATTGTTTCAACCTTTTTTCGAGTTCTGAGACAATCAGTTTAGACGCATCTTTTTTCAAATGTAAAAAATTTAATTCCTTCGTAAAGCTATCTTCCGTAATCTGCTTTCGATTTAACAGTGAAAAAATCAATCTGTCTCCGATCAGTGGTTTAAACACTTCTGCAATGTCCAAGCTCAAAGAAAATCGTCTTACCCCAGGCTCATGTAAATAACTGATTGTCGGATTTAACTGCGTATGATAAATTTCACTAAGCACTTTTGTATAAATCAATGTATTCACAAATGAAATCAACGAATTAATCATATTATCTGGTGGATGCATAACTCTTTTTTCAAATTTTATTTCCTGATTTACGATTACATTCCACGCTGCATAATACCTTCTTCGGATATTTCCTTCAAACCCCATTAATTCTTCTATTGTTTTTGTTTTTCCAATCTGCTTCCGCAATGAATCCACATCTCTAAGATATTCTGCTACATCCTTTCCTCTTCCATTATAATATCTCAAATTCCTGTAAATATTATCTACCGCAGCTTCTATAAATTTTTTTGCAAGTATCATTCTTTTCTCATAGTCCGTATAGTTTTCCACCTGTTTTACCAATAGCTGTCCTGCCAACAGGCTTTCTCTCGGATAATAACTTCCAGTATAAAAATTATAGTAATTAAAGAAATGAACTGGTATCCCATACTGAGAAATGTAATTGATAAATGCTGTATTAAAAGACATTTCTGACATCACATAAATATCTGATATTCGCTCTATTGGAATATCTCACTTTTCACCTTCATAGGTTGTAAATTGCAATGTATTATCTTTACGTTTCAAATCCCCATTATTATAAACATAAAAGCTTTGCTTCATAACCTTCTCCTAATTATAAATTGAATGTTTATATAAAACACAAATCATAATAAGCACATTTTTTACATAATTTAGAGTTTACAATCATCGGTGGCGTATCCATGCACTCTATCTCTGTAATTTCACCAATAATCTTCTCCAGCGTTTTTATATCATTTTCTGATAGCTCAACTATCACCGACTTTTTTAACAGCGGATAGTCAACCTTTCCTTTAATCCCTTTGACTCCACGTTTCCATAAATAATATAGATAGTACTTAACCTGCCATATTCCAGCGTCCTCTACTGCTTTGCTTTTCTTCACTTCATGCAATTCTTTATGTTCACTTATAAAATCAATGTTAATAATGTTATCAATATTTATATGCTTCTCATTTTTACTGTAACTGCTTTCATCAAGTATTTTTCCTAATATGACATCCTCATTTTCTGCTTCCATTCGGATTTCATGACAAAAATACCAGAGTTTTCGTCTGCATACAAAATAATAATAAATCATCACTCCTGTTATCCGATTTTCCATATCCACGCTCCATATTTACACAAATATTCCATCCAATTCTAATTGTTCATCAAACAATATTCCACGTCCTTTCCCGCTTTCAATGTCAAATTCATAATTATACTGTGCTCTGTGAATATCTGTAATTTTTCTGTTTTCGCTTAACCCAATTGTAGTTCTGTCCACTTCTGCCGGAAATTTTTGATAGAGATTTAAACTTAATGTAAGATTTTCCAATTTTGATTTTATCAGGCTTCTGGCTTCCCTGCTCATATTAGGTTTCTTCAAAAACTCTACTCCGTATTCGAATAAATTCTGGTTTTCAACATAAACATTTTCCGGAACAATAGTTACACTTCTGATATCCCGAACTTCAGCCTCATCAGCAGAATACTCCGTTGGATGAATTTCAGAGAATAATTTTAAATCTTTTTGAATGTTTTCAAAGTATATGGTTTCTTTCACACCATCTACACTATAAACCTCATTCATGTATGCAGTTTTTTTATCTTCAGAAAATAATATGTGTTCGTATTTGCTCAGTAATTCCAAAGACCTGTCATATAATTTGTCTTCATAAACACTCCGTCTTTTTCCTTCACTGACTCCATTTCTATTATCAAATACAACAATGTTCGCCTCATTCGGACAATAACGACCTTTACGATTACATCTTCCCATTCTCTGTAAAAGACTATCTGCCGTACACATTTCTGTATACAAAATATCAAAATCTATATCTAAACTAGCCTCAACTATTTGAGTTGTAATCCATATTCCAGATTCACCTGACTCCGAAAATCCCATAATTTTCCTTTCCAGAAATGCTCTGTCTCTTCTAATATATTTTGAATGTAAAAGCCATACATTTTCTCCCTCTAATTTCTTATAAAGCTTCTGAGCTTTAGAAACAGTATTACAGATAACTAACACTTTTCTATTTTTTCCTCGCAGCCTGATTTCATCTAAATTCATTTCCGAATGTCTGATTTCAACTTTATGTCTTGGATATTTCTCCACCTGATATTCTTTTCCGGTGAAATCTTTGAATATGTATTGTTTTCCCTCAACCAAACCATATTGTTCCATAAAATATTTAAGTACAGGTGGAAAAGTTGCTGTAATAATTGCAAATTTGCCACCCATTTCCTGTATCATTTTTAATCCATATATAATAGTTGCAATTACACGTGGTTCATATGCCTGAATCTCATCCAGAACCAACTTTGAATATTTCAATGTAGCTGCAAATATCTCTGTTCCTAATGCTCTGTATACAAATCTAAACAGTTGGTCAACTGTACAGACAGTCAATGGTTGTGACAACATTTTTGACCTTTCATATTTCTCTCCAATATCTTCATTACCATTATACTCTCTTAAATACACCGCCATAGCATCAGAATGTAACAATGCAACGTCTTTATATTCATAATTTTCCTTTATACGTAAATATATCGCATTAGAAGATACCTTCAACGGTAATGTATAAAAACTTTTTTCACCATTCATCCATAATAGCGATGCTTCTGTTTTTCCAGATCCTGTAGGTGCTATAACAATCAGATTTTTATCTCTATTCATCTTCATAAATTTTTGCGCCGGCCTTAATTCTTTTCCGTTTAGAAATTTTTCTATATTCTTTACCAATTTTTTTTCATGAAGATCAATGGCGCTTTCTGCATTTTCATATCCTGCACTGACTGTATAATCAAATTTATTAAGCAAGCCTTTTATCAATAAATATTCTTTCCAGGCATTTGAATCTGGTATATATTTTCCAGTATATACATTGTTACGAAACAGTAAATCATCTAAATTACTGCAATTTAATTTTCTGATTTTTCTATTCAGATATTCTTCAATCTGTTTCATATAATACTTTTCAGCATATTTTCTAATTGCCGGACTGTTATAACGATCCTCCCTGTCATGATGATAATAAACCGCTGTAATAAATGGTCCAAAATCTTTATCCGAAAACAATTCCGACAAATCATCAAATTCATCTAAAGAAATAGTAACAGCACTTAAAAAGCCATGTGGAATCTGCGAAGTTTTTCTTACATCTATATGAAATTTTTCAGCTAATTTCGGACATATCATTGCCTGAAAAACAAGATTAACCTTTCCCAGATCATGAATCCTGCATGCCTCAACCACCAGTTTTTTTTCTTTTTCAGTAAAATATTCCCCATATTCTAAAAAAAACATCTCAGCACATGTTACTATGTCCTTATGATGTTCTTTCAATGTTTTCTGCTTTTCTTCAGTTTTTTCGGCTATATCGGTAATACTACTATTCAATATCTCAACATCTGTTTCGGTAAGATTCTCTTTCAAACATTTCTCAATATTCTTCATATTTTTCTTTATTTCATTGATCCGCTCCGAAGTGAATTGTACTTTTTTTGACTTTGCATAGTACTCCATACATATAATCCTTTCTGAAGCAAGACAGCCTCCATAGCTGCCTTGCTCTATATATTTATACAACAGGTTATTAACAGAAAACTATAGCAGCATCCTCTTCAATATTATCTACATACGCACCTTTTCTTAACGTCATTCCCTGCGGACAATAATATGCTTTGATTCTTCCATTTTTCTTTTTCCATCGCCGTAATCCCTGCTTTGTAATTTCATATTCTTTTGTAAGATTATAAATAGTCATTCTTGGATTTTTGATTTTTATCTTTTCTTCATCCTTTTCCCATTCATTTTCTACCGGAATATACATATCTCTTTTCAAATCCACTTCATTTTCCGGATGAATTCTTACAATATCAACTCGTTCTATGTCCAGAAGATCTTCATATCGTCCCAGTGCCAAATATTGTGGAGGATTTTTTAATGATTGATATACCGTATCAAAGTCTTCTTCATCTGGAACAATATGAATAACCATACGATTTTCGCATATAAGTTCTACATTTGCAATTCCACGAAAAATACCATATTTTTCATCATCTTCAATGCAAATCTGATGCCTTCCTTCCTCAAATTTAGCTCCCGATGAAAAAGAATATCGCGTATATAATTCTGACACTGTACCACAATTTGTTCCTTGAATGCAAAGCTTCATTGGATGAAATTCCGTATAACCACATGCAGCATGAATCATTCCCAGTACAGTGGAATAAGGAGGTAATGGAAATGTTTCTTTAATAATAAAACTGCTAGGTTTTCTATAATTGACCAGATTTTGAAAACACTGTAATCTAATTGCTTTCTCCATAATATAGATTCACTTCCTCTTTCAAATGCTTAAATACTGTTCCAACAGATTCTGCTTTTAACTCTTCTCTGACAATCTTTTCGTTATCAAAAATACCTGACGTAATTCCGGTAAAAGTATATCCGGCAAGTTCATTATCTTTAATCAATTCCTGTAACGTTTCTACATTTATTTTATTATCATCAACCTTTACCCTGTTTTCAAAAAACGGATTTTTTCTGCTATATCTTCCTCCAATAACAAATAACGGACTCAAATTTTCACGTCTTCCTTTGATATCTCTATATAGATATTGCATAGTATCCAACAGGATCTTCACACGTTCTGCCTTTTCTTCTTTATCAATATCAATCTCTCCATCTATACCTACTCTGTCCAAATCAATTGACATAGTATATGCGTAATAAGAACGATGAACCTCACTTTGCGCAATTCCATTTTCCAGATTTCCTCTTACAGCCAGTCCCATATTAGTAAGAAATTCCAGATTTCCCTGAAATGGTTCCAAAGCAATAGCATTGCTAAGTCTGGCAACTGCAGATCTCGTAGCAGCACCTCCCTTTTGCTCATCACCTTTCGCTGTTGTTTTCATGTATCCAAACAAATCAATTTCGGGGTAATCTTTAATAGTTGCAGATGGTGCAAACTGTACAACTCCGCTTTTTCCATCCACCGGAGTTGTATCCCAATTAGACTGCTGCACAATATTATATCTCATAGCCTGTCTGGAAATATAAGAATACTGCTCATGATTTCCCCTCGTCATTTTTTTGAGAGAAGAAATGTTTCCAATCCCTTCCCCATAATTTGCACTTTCTGCCAGAAAAATCATCGTAATAGTTAAGCCTTCTCTTTTCATAATCATTTTTCCTCCTTTTTCTCATAGCATCCTTCCAATCCCATTACAAATGCATATCCATATCTTGTAAATTTTTCCGAATTTCCCAGCATTTGTACAAGACCTGTTGGAATTAACAACTCCTGACCATTTTCGCTTTTACGTGATCCGTACGCACTATACAGTCGCAATACAATATCCATAAATTTCTCTACATTTCTTACAGACAGAGCATTCAACAACTGATATTCCATTCCCCGCAGGCATTCGCCGGAAGACTCACCCTTAGCAGACATGATTGCTCTTCTTAAATCTGCTCCACTTTTTTTCATACTTGTGTACATAGCAATCTCCTTTCTCTTCTCTTCTTCTGTATAATATACAATTTCTGACCGCAGCTGAATTTCATATATACAGTTAACATAAAAATTTAATGAGCCTGTTTCAACAGCCGCTTTCAATACCTTATCCAGCAATTGATATTGATTACGATATTGCAGCAGATTAATAACCACTATTTCATGTATATTGACAAATTCATTCTTAATTTTTATATAAGGATATTTCCCCAACAATTGCAATGCATTTGAAGTACCAGGCATACTTATAATGTCCAGCATACTTTTATGAACAATACCAAGCAGATACCTGTCTTCTGCCCTTATTCCACGCAAAATCACCTGAATATTAGAAATCTCTTTCGTTTTTTCTTTCAGCAATATATTAATTGTTCGGGCAAACCACTGCGAATATTTTTCATCCTCCTTTTTTTCTCCCTCTATACTGTCAGTTCCGTTTTTCGAATTAACATCCAATAATGCATGAATATCATTATTAATATTCATAAAGACAAATTTATTTACAAACAGCCTAAATCCCAACGGACTCAGAGCATAAACAAACGTACATCCCGGACAAAGAAATGCATCTACTTTGCAATCCCAGAAAGCAGAACGTTTTCTTGTAAAATCATCCCCCACTTCATTCATAAATGCAATTGAATTCTTCTCTTTAGGTCCTATCGTTGCTCCACAGTCAATGCATAAATCTTTTGCTTTTACATGATCTGTCTTCAGATATTTCCTAAACGGCTCGGAAAAATCTTTTTCAAATAATTCCCGCATATCTTTTTTTGCATTTGCCCGCAGTAAAAAACACTTTCCGCTCCAAAAACGATTAATATATGTATATATCACACTTTTCATAATAAATGTTTCCCTGCACTTTGGTTGCTGAAGAAATTTTTCCAAATCAATTAATCGTTTTTCCAAATCTGTCACGTCTAACTTGTCATTGAGTTTATCCTTTTTTAGAATTTGGTATACTTCCTGCATTTCTATATCATGTTTTATATTTTCAAATCCAGCCTGATAACTATTAGAAAGCAGTTTGTCATTAATAAATTTCAGATCTTCCTTTTCTTCCTTTCCTGGATTCCATTTTCCAATCTGAATTTTATCTATACACTTACTAATTCTGTCAAGGACTCCCTGATAAACTGTAAATGGTCCAAAATACTGTACACAGGCTTTAAAGTACATGTCTGTCCAGTCAGCATTCAATGCGAAATCCATATCAATCCATAATCCTTGTCCGTCTTGCGTAATGCCAAAGTCTGAATCTTCTTTTGCATCTGCTGCTTCTAACATATATCTGAAACCTACGATTCCTGCATTCTTCAGGAAATCCCCCAATGTAATTACATATTTATCCAAGAAATCACCGCCTCCTACTAAAATATGATTTCAAATTTTCCGTGTCCTGCAGAACGTCTGGTTCCAATTCCAGCTGCATACAATATTTCCAACAGTCTGAGATTTCCTGTTATTTTATAGATACCAATATTTCCATCTACAAATTGCCCCATAATTCTTGTAACTACCTTTTTTCCTTTTAAAGGTACAATAGAAAAATCACTTGTATCGCACTCTATGTTTATCCTCTGTAAAAAGATTTTCAGATTCTCCTTTACAATATCCGAAAATTCCGGCTCATCAAAGGTATAATAAACATCAGTATTATCATCACTATTATGTTTTCTCGCTATTAATGAACTCTGCATTTTTACAATCAATTCCGTTTCTTTAATTGTCTGAAGTTTCCTTGTTTTCACCGACAACAGTTTCATGGAATTTCTGTTCATATGGAATATTTTATGCTTCATAAGACTAAATGCATTAAAAAATATCAGTAATTCTCCCATATCAAAATCAGAAAAAGTTAACATAAATTTATTTGCTCCAAGTTTAATTGTGTCTGAAGTAAATTGGGCATGAGGCAAATAGCATGTCCAGCAATAAGTCTTTATCACAGACTCCCGCTTGTTGTATAACCTGTCAAATAAATCCGGCGAAAAATTTTCAATTGCTGCTTTCATAAAGCTTAATATCACTTTATCATAATCTATTGGCAATTCCGCATTTTCCAATTCAAATTCCAGTTTAAGTTCTGTCATCTCAGTTCCTCCTCTCTTCGTCCTTTCTTTTTTTATTGTATCACTATACTTTTATATTTTCAATACTATTTCAATGGATTTATTTTTTATATTTTGACTTTATCAAATTTTTACATTATAATATCAATACACCATTTTGGAATGTAAATTTGAAATAGTACTGAAACAGTATTTAATAATAGTACCATATTGGAGCAAAATAGAGATTGCCAGCAATTTAACCACTGACAATCTCTATTTTTTATTTTATCAATCAGATCACTCTGAAATCTCAACAATTATTCATATGACAGAATGTCACTCTTTAGTAGTTTAACAAGAGAAATCTTTCATCCAATCGGCTCGAAGTCTACAGCTCCATGTTTACACAGTGGGCAGATATAATCTTCCGGAAGTTCATCACCTTCGTAGATATATCCGCAGACTTTACATACAAATCCTTTCTTACCTTCTGTTTCAGGTTTCGGTTTTACATTTTTCTGATAATAGGTGTAGCTCATTGTCTCCTGGTCACTTACCACGCGGGCTTCTGTCACACTGCAGATGAACATTCCGTGAGTTCCCAGATCTACATACTGCTCTACTTTCAGGGACATAAATGCGTTGATATATTTGTCCAGGAATATCAGTCCGTTATCAGAACGATTCACCTTCTGTCCCGCAAATTTATCCACGCTTCTTCCACTCTGGAAACCAAACTGTTCAAACACAGAGAACGGAGCTTCTACAGAGAGACAGTTTACATTCATCACCCCTGTCTGCTTGATAACATGGTGAGAATAATTTGTCTTATTGATATTAACTGCAACGCGGAACGGAGAGTCTGTCAGCTGTGTAACTGTATTAACGATCAGTCCGTTATCCTTTTTACCGTCATTTGATGTCACTACATAGAGACCATAACCAATGCGGAATAATGCTGTCATATCATTTTTATTTGCCAGTTCATCATTCTTTGCAATATATTCCTTACAAAGCTCGGAAGCCATCGCTTCCATCTGATTTCTGTTTTCCTGATTTACTGCGGACATAATCTTCACTGTGGTGTCCAGCCAGTTGATCTTCTTACATTCAGAAAGCATATTTTTCATTACTTTTGCTGCCAGAGGTGCCCAGGAACCGTTTTCAATAAGACCTACTGTACGGTTCTGGAAATTATGCTCTGCCAGACGAGTAATAAAGTCATTCATAAACGGATAGATTCCTGCATTATAAGTAGTTGTTGCCAGTACCAGCTTACTGTAGCGGAATGCATCGCTGAGTGCCTGAGACATATCATCTCTTGCCAGATCATAAACAACTACTTTCGGACATCCCTTGCTCTTTAATTTCTCCACAAACTGATTGACTGCTTCTTTGGTATGTCCGTATACAGAAGTATATGCAACTACGATTCCTTCTTCCTCCGGTGTGTAAGAGGACCAGGTATCATAGAGGCTGATATAATGTCCCAGATTTTCTGTAAGTACCGGACCATGTAACGGACAGATGATCTGAATATCCAGAGTAGCTGCTACTTTCAGAAGTCTCTGTACCTGTGCGCCATATTTACCAACAATACCGATAAAGTATCTTCTTGCTTCATCATCCCAGTTTTCTTCCACATCCAGAGCACCGAACTTACCAAATCCATCTGCTGAAAAAAGAACTTTATCTGTACTGTCATAAGTCACCATAACCTCCGGCCAATGTACCATTGGCGCAAATACAAAAGTAAGATTGTGATTTCCCAGACTCAGTGTAGAACCATTCTCTACTTCCAGTTTCTGCCCTTCCAGATCCAGTCCGAAGAAATTCTTGATCATTACAAATGTCTTCGCATTGGCTACTACTGTAGTGCCGGGATATACTTCCAGAAAGTTCGCTACATTTGCTGCATGGTCAGGCTCCATATGCTGAACGATCAGATAGTCCGGCTTACGTCCGCCCAGTGCCTGTTCAAGATTATCCAGCCATTCATGTTTGAAATTGGCATCTACAGTATCCATAACTGCAACCTTGTCATCCAGAATCACATAGGAATTATATGCCATTCCGTTTGGCACTGCATACTGTCCCTCAAACAAATCTACCTGATGGTCATTCACTCCGACATATTTAATGGTATCTGTAATCTTCATATTTCTGCCCTCAATTCTTTCTTTATAGTATATCGTCTGTCCGTTACTATTCAGCAATCTGCTGTCACTCAACGTTAATAAGTTATAGTTGCTATGCATTCTTAATTTGTTTATGTTTTTATATTATACTATTTTAATCCAATTTTCAAGTCCTTTTGGTAATTTTTTTCATTTATTTATGATGTTTTCCATATCGTCAGGCGGATACTCGCAATTGAAACAGGGTACTTACCTATAGCAATCCTCGTAAATAATGTGTCACAACCATCAGAGTGTAAAATACTGCGTCAGATATTTTTGTCGTGCGTCAGCACGCCTGCAGATATCTTCCTTGTCTTTCGCACTCTGCTAAACTGTCTTAAATGCATTATTTACGAGGATTGCTATAATTTGGTTAATTTACAGTATTCTCTGAAATTATTACGAGTATACTCAAAAAACAGCAGAACAGATACAAATTATCCATCCTGCTGACGTTCCTTCCATAGCAATCTGCGTAAATAATATATTAATCCAGTTCAGTAGAATTTCACGCTCTGCTGAACCACATCACAATTCATTATTTTCCAAAATTGCAATACTCATAATGTAGTTATAATCTTATACAATGCTTCCACGCTGTACGGCAGTATTCTCTCATCCAATTGAAATTTCGGATGATGCAGAGGATGATTCTCTCCTGGTATTCCCGCAAGAAATACTGTGAAAAGTCCTCTGGTTTCTCTAAAATATCTGTATGCGTTGTCACCGGAAAGAAACAACTCATCTTCTCCTTCCAGAACAAATTTATCTCCGAATACTTCTGCACCCACTACCTTTGCTGTCTCTGTAAGTTCCTCATCATTGGCAAACGCATATACCGGATCTTTTGGAAATTCCATACGGATCTGTGTGCCAGTCTGCTTTTCAATTTCCTGCAGATTTCTCTCCAGCTCGTGCTCAAGTGCCATGTAAGTTTCTTCATGAACTGCGCGTATATTTCCGTTTAATACCACATGGTCTGCAATAATATTCGTATATTCACCGCCATGGATCGTACCCGTACCCACAATATATTTTCCTGCATCCGGATGCTGTTTTCCAAAACTTTCATTCAGATCATGAATGGCACTTATCACTTGAGCAGCTGCATAAATTGCATCAATCCCCTTATCCGCTTCACACCAGTGACTGGATTTTCCATGAACATGAATCTGCATACTGTTGATCATGGAAGATGCCTGTCCCTGATGCACTGCCATTCCAAATGTCATGTCCGCTGCGTAATGAAACATCAGAAATGCATCTGCTTTCGGATTCTCTAATGCTCCGGCCTGAAGCATTCTTTTTGCACCTTCACCAATCTCCTCTGCAGGTTCAAAAAGGAACCGGAGTCTGACCGGAAAACTTTCCTGCATTCTTTGCTCTTCTGCCACGATTTTTGCAAGGATCAGTGCTGCTGCCAGGATCATATCGTGACCGCAGGCATGCATACATCCCTGATTTACTGATGCGTATGGTAGATTTGTCTGCTCCTGTATGGGCAATGCATCCATCTCCGCCCTGAGTACAACCAGTTTCTCCCTGTTTCTCAGAGATGGAAGTTCCGCGATCAATCCTGTAGGTTCTATCGGCACAATCTCATATCCCAGTTTCTCCAGATATTTCCGGATATATGCAGACGTCTCCACTTCCTGAAGTGCCAGCTCCGGATGTTGATGAAAGTAATGTCTCAATGTGATTAATTCTTCCGTATATTTTTCTATATTCATCTGTTTTCCAACCTTTGTTCTCAGGGATTACCATTTTCATCTTCCGACATACTCAAAACCGCATTCGGACGTTCCAGGCAGAACTTCTGTATCTCTTCCAGAAATCTCTGACCGTATTTCTTTAGCTTATTCTCGCCCACACCGGAAACCTCCAGCATTTCTTCTTCATTTGATGGACATTTGATGCACATATCTATCAGCGTCTTATCACTGAACACGATATATGGAGGCATGGCTTCCTCTTTTGCAATTTCCAGACGAAGTTTCCGCAGGGCTTCAAATAAATCGTAACCTGCTGCCGTAAGCGCATCTGTACTGCGTTTTCTGACAGATTTCTGGGGCTTTTTCTTTTTATCCGGTTCTTTTTCCTCGTAAGTACGCATGATCACGTGAGTATTTTCATCTCTTAGCGGAGAAATATCGCCCAGTTTCAGCACACTGTAACGTTCCTGTGTCTGATAGAGATATCCCATCTCAGTCATCTGGCTGATCAGTGCCCTGAGTTCTGCCTCACTGTGATCATTCAATGCTCCATAAGATTTATACTTATCTGCTCCAAGCTCCCTCAACCGGGCTCTCTTAGCCCCCAGCAGAGTGCCAAGCACAATTGTCAGTCCATACCTTCCTCTCGTCTCAGCTACACAGTTCACTACCCACTTCGCCTCTCTGGTCATATCTGTCTCATGGTATTCTCTGTGACAATTTCCACAATTATCACAGGGACCGAAGGTCTTTTCACCGAAATACTCCAGAATATAATTTCGCAGACATCCTGTTGTTTTACAATATCCTTCCATGATCTGAAGCCTTCGTATATCCCGCTGACGAATGAGAAATTCATCCTCTTCATCCACATCGGAAAAATCTTTGTTATCCAGAAGCATTCGGTCGATCATAACATCCTGTGCAGAAAACAATAAAACGCACTGGGAATTCTCTCCGTCACGCCCTGCACGTCCTGCCTCCTGATAATAATTCTCCATACTCTGCGGCATATTGTAATGGATCACATATCTCACATTGGATTTATCAATCCCCATTCCAAATGCATTTGTTGCAATAATAACGGGGGTTCTGTCGTAAATGAAATCATCCTGATTCTTTTTTCTGGTTTCATTATTCAGTCCTGCATGATATCTGGTAACAGCAACTCCTTTTTGGAAAAGCAGTTCAAAAAGATTGTCCACATTTTTTCTTGTAGAGCAGTAAATAATCCCGCTCTCTGTTGGATGTCTGTCTATGTAATCCATCACAAAATCGTCTTTTCGCCGGATATTTTCCACGCTGTAATATAAATTCTTTCTGTCAAACCCGGTGATCACTACTTTCGGATCTTCCAGATTTAAAGTACAGAGAATGTCGTTCTTTACTTCCTCTGTTGCAGTTGCGGTAAAAGCACTGACGATCGGACGACCGGGAAGATTTTTTACAAAGTCTACGATTTTGACATAGCTTGGTCTGAAATCCTGTCCCCACTGTGAAATACAATGTGCCTCATCCACTGTCACCATGGAAATCTCCACCTGTCTGGCAAATTCCAGAAACTCATAATTTTCCAGACGTTCCGGTGCAACATAAATAATTTTGTATCTTCCTCCTGCTGCCAGGTACAACGCCTTGCTAATCTGACTTTCCGACAGTGAAGAATTGATAAATGCGGCATGTATTCCCGCTTCATTCAAAGCCTTTACCTGATCCTGCATCAGTGAGATCAGAGGAGAAATTACAATCGTAATTCCTGACAGCATCAGTGCCGGTACCTGATAACAGATGGATTTTCCGGCTCCTGTCGGCATGATTGCAAGCACATCCCGGTGTTCCAGAATGGACTCCACAACACTCTCCTGCCCTTCTCTGAATGTATCATATCCAAAATAAGTCTTTAAGGTTTGTACTGCCTGTCTGTTCACCTGAAGCCTCCCTCTGCATTTTAATCTATTTTAATTTCTTTTTCAGCTCCTGAATCAGTTCGGAATAGTCTCTGTGCTGCATCTTCGGAAATGCCTTGATGATACGCCCCTGACCGACAACGGTATGATTGGTAATAGAACTGGACAGTTCCTCAAACTGAGCCTGAAGCTCCGCTCTTTTTATACGAAGCATTTCGATAGATTTTTCTCGCTGTGCGGCAGTTGCATCACGCAGTTCTGCTGCTGCAAGAGTTGCCTGAACCTTTCCTTCTCCCACTTTCTGCGCTGTGCCAATCGTAGTCGTAGCCAGTGTATCACTCAGTTTATCACTTACAATTCTCAGATCTGAGCGAACCTTATCCAGTCTGGTAAGCTTTTTATTCAGTCCCTGGATCACTGCTACCGTCACAATAAAATCTGTCAGATACACAGCATACAAAACTGCTATCACAATCCATTCCCAGGTTGCAGGTGTATGTAACGCATGTGCCTCTACATACTTCTGGAAAACTTTTACTACCATAACGATAGCCAGTCCCCAGATCAGAGAAAACTCCAGGCAAATGTAGCCATGAAAATTGAAGGGTTTATCTGAATAATCCCACCATCTTGCGTGGAAACACACATCCAGCAGCCAGCCTGCAACCAGTTCCACCGCAGTTGCCAGAACAATTCCAAACACAAAAATCATTCCATCACTCATCTGACGCCCGCTGCCCTGAATTGTATTGAGCAAAGCAAAAACAGAAAGCACCCCAAATCCATATACCGGGCAGACCGGTCCATTCAGGAAACCTCTGTTTATAACTTTTCCCAACGCTACTGCATGAAAAATAACTTCAACAACCCAGCCGCCAAAAGAATAAATAAGAAAATACAGACATATCTGAAAATACGTCATTCCACAAATCATTCGTTGCTCCTCCTTGCTTTCATCAAACCACTTTTCATATCCCATTATCACAGTTCAAACAGAAAACTTACCCCAGACTGTTTTGTAATGTACTGATCAGTTCCTCTATAACAATTGGTTTGGATAGAAATCCATCCATACCACATGCCAGTGCTTTCTTTCTGTCTTCGTCAAAAGCATTGGCAGTCATGGCAAGGATCGTAATTCCCGCCAGTGCCCGATCATCCAGTGAACGGATCTGCTCAGTAGCCTCATATCCGTTCATTACAGGCATCTGCACATCCATAAGCACCAGATCATAATCACCTGGTCTTGAATTCTTAACCTTCTCCACAGCCTCTGCTCCATCTTCCGCTGTATCAACCTGAAAACCATATTCACTAAGGAGTGCTACTGCAATTTCTCTGTTCAGTTCATTATCTTCCACAAGCAGTATTTGCCTGCCCCTGAAATCTGAATCTGCTGCCGGAAGAATATTATCCTCTGCCCCGGCCTGCTTCTGACCGATAGCAGCCATCAGAGTCTCTCTGATATCTGACATAAACATAGGTTTGGCACAGAACGCAGTCACCCCTGCTGCCCTGGCTTCCACTTCAATATCTGACCAGTCGTAAGCAGTCAGGATAATGATTGGCGTATCATCACCAAGACTGCGGATCTGACGGGTAACTTCAATGCCATTCATATCAGGCAGACGCCAGTCAATGATATAAGCGTGGAATGCATCCCCCATTTCCATAGACTGTCGTGCACGGAGAACAGCCTCCTTACCGGAAAGTGTCCATTCCGAACGCATTCCAACCTTTACAAGCATCTTAGTCACACTGTCACAGGTATTGAAATCATCGTCTACTACCAATGCCTTCAGACCTTCCAGTTCTGCGATTTTCTCTATACGGTGGTTCTCAGGCTGAATCCGCAATGGCAGACGGATAATAAATTCAGTACCTTTGCCCTGTTCTGTTTGAACCTCAATGGTTCCGCCCATCATATCCACGATGTTCTTGGTGATAGCCATGCCCAGTCCTGTACCCTGAGTCCTGCTTACAGTGGAAGTCCGCTCTCTCTCAAAAGGAGAAAATATCTTCTGTACAAATTTTTGACTCATGCCGATTCCGTTATCCTTTACCCGGATTTCGTACAGTTCACAGCCTCTCTGTGTACCCGGATACTCTCTCAGCCGGACAGAAACGGTTCCGCCTGCAGGAGTAAACTTGATCGCATTGGACAAAAGATTCAGCAGTACCTGATTCAGCCTGGTCTTGTCACAATAAACATCCTCATTGGTAACATCCATGACATCCATGTAAAGCTCTAACTGTTTCGCATGGATTTGTCCGCTGATAATGGTTTTCAGATCATGAAGAACCTCTGACAGACTGACTTCCGTCTCTTCCAGATGGATTTTCCCGCTCTCAATACGGCTCATATCCAGGATATCATTGATCAGTGAGAGCAGATGATTACTGGAGGAAAGAATCTTACCCAGATAATCCCGAACCCTTTCTTTATCATCAATGTTGCTTACAGCCAGTGTAGTAAAACCAATGATCGCATTCATTGGTGTACGGATATCATGAGACATATTGGAAAGGAAGGTGCTCTTTGCCTTGTTTGCAGTCTCCGCAGCGCGGACCGCCTCAGAAAGGGCCTGATTCATTTTTCTATCAGAGGTACGATCTGACAGAACCAGGATATATTTCTTTTTTCCGTTTACCTCGCTGCCCATTGCAACGTTATGAAACCAGCGGTGTTCTCCTGTTTTCTGATGAACATATTCAAGATCCCATTCCTGCTGCTCATGAACCTGGATTTCTTCCAGATACTTCTTCTCCGGATCTTCAACGTCCCCGGGATGCAGTTTCCCAAGGACACAAATATCTTTACGAATCTGTTCTACTGTAATTCCCAGCAGTTTTTCCACATTGGGACTGACGTAATCTGCCTGATATGTTTTTGCATCCAGCATCAGGAAAACGTCATCTACATTCATTGACAGCTTTTGAAACAATTCGTCCCTGTACAGGATCTCCGTATCCTTTCTCTTCAGGTTTACCCTGTTTTTCCGGAGAATAATTCCAATAAAAAGACCGGCAATACACACCGCTACTGCACTTACAAGCAGCACAGTGCTACGCTGCAGAACATTCATACTTGCATTGACGATATCAGCCTGGACAAGTCCCAGAAAGATCCAGTCCTGAGGTTTGGATTTCTCATAGACCAGATAGTAATCCTCTCCATCCAGATTTATCAGCATTGCATCTGTATGTCCTTCCTTAAACTCTTCTGAAAGCTTAAGGATCTCTTTTTCAGACAGAGTAGAATGTTCTCTCAGAATCCCAAAGAAATTATACACCTCTCCCCATGCCTCAGAAGAATGATCCACAACAACACGGCCATCCGGATGAACCACATAACTCTGGGCATTTCCATTGAAAGCAGAAATATTCAGCACATTTACGATATCAGAGTTTTCATAGGCAATGGCAATGGCATCATATTCAAAGCCCTGATAACTTCCATGAGGCCTGGGAGTGGCAAAAACAAGGAGCTGGGATTTTCCGGGAACTGTTGCATTGGTTATCACATCATTTCCCTGCCGGATCTCATCTTCAATATTTTCCTGTAATCCCAGATACCCGGTTTCACCTGTTACCATCTTATAGTTCCCGTCCGCTGACAGGAAATAAAAATCTAAAAAGCCTGCATCTTCCTGTGCTTTCTCTATATACTCACGAATTTCACTTTCATCGGAAGTGTTCTGCAGATATTCCCCCCATATATGGAGATAAGTCAGATTCTTATTTGTCAGCTCACTTAGCATATTATCAGACTGATGAAAAATTTCTGTCAGGTGAGAAACACTTTCCTCATAAACAGTCTTCGATACAAACCCCAAATATTGGAAAACAGTCAAAAGGATTCCAACAAATAGGGCAATAAGAACTGCTGCATTCCATCGTTTTCTCACAACCCGTTTCTTTCTGTTTGTATTATGATTCTTAACATCCATTCTTCTCACCTCAGAGTAATGTAGTCTTCAGGCTCTGCAAGAATGGCATTACCATCTGAAACATATGTTGTCCAGGTATCTTCCACAGAGGTATCCCCTCCATCAAATACAATATTTTCCTCTGCTGGATAAGCTTCCATATATTGTGGTGCTGCAAGGCAGGTCACAGTAAAAGTATCCTTGTCCTGAATCTGTTTTCCATTCTTTGAAACTTTACTCAATGTATAACCATTATCCGTTTCCCTGATTTCTACAGAAATACCACTGAACACAGGCAGAGAGCCACGGTTAAAGGGGATAAAGCCTCCCTGGTAGCCTTCTACGAAGTTTCTGACCGTTTCCTTCAGTTCTGCCCCGCTCATCTCACTGCTGTAAGCGGAAAGCTCGTTTGGCATAATCATGTTGCCTGCCATTTTTTCTGTATAACCGGCCTTCAGTACATTTCCTGTAAAGCTGTTTCCTGTTGCAATCAGCACATCCGTCCCATAAATACCGCGCAAAGTGTTTGCCATAACAGAATAGGCTTCATTGCCTCCGCTGGTATGGAAACGATTGGAATAAGTTTTCTTTGAATCCAACACAATATCCTCAGAAGTGGATTTTTCTTCAAGAAGCTGGGAATTAAATGACTGATAAGCCTGCTCTGCATTATATTCTCCTGAGATCATCTTAGACACCACATCCCTGGAAATGGAAAAAAAGTCATTTGACGCAATACGGATATACATATGGTTTTCTTCGATCACAGGTT
>ENA-OPTA01000782-OPTA01000782.1-human-gut-metagenome-genome-assembly--contig:-NODE-782-length-20692-cov-3.574357_pt1 | contig 20692 bp, 18 predicted proteins | sample MGYA00241813_ERZ501917 | MGnify/ENA primary metagenome ERZ501917 (study PRJEB25962, sample SAMEA2042408) | human gut metagenome | biome: human gut; feature: human-associated habitat; material: faeces...
AAATAGAGCTGTTGAAGCTATTCAAAAGGCTGTCGGTGAATTAGCAAAGAACATGAATCAAAATATCAACAATGTCGCCTTGCTCATGCCTTGTGAAGGATGTACATTGATCAACGATAAAAAGGGAACTTATATATCCAATGTCACTTGCAACTATACCGATGTGAAGAACTGTGTCAATATCTTCGGCAATTCATTGAGCTATGATAAAGACGCATATTCTATCGATATTGTGCCATTGTTTTATCAATATGCTTCAAGTCAAAATGAAGAAGAGGATAAGAAGACATATTTTGATTTTCACTTAGGTAAGACTTGTCGTTGCCTCAGCATCACTTCTGCTGGAATACTTATGAAAAGGTCGACATACGACCAATTTACTGATGTGGTGAGGAAAGCCGGATTTGATATTTCATTCAAGAACATATCCACATATGCTTCAGCTTTTTATTATTATAAAAAAATGGTCAATTTTTGTACTAAGAATAGATTGTCTAATTTGGTTTATGTTTATTTAGAGAATAGCTTTACTGGCTTTGCTTTCTTGAAGAATGGGTTCATCACTAAAGTGATAGATATTCCATATGGCATTCAAAATGTTGTAAATAAAATATCGTTAGATTTAAAAATATCAAAGGTTAAGGCGAACGATCTTCTTCAATCCATAGGTGTTGATCCTACGGTTCCTATTCCAATGAAAATTGAAGATGGGTTTAATCAAATCGAATTCATTGAAGAAGCAAAGAACGCATTGAAAGAATTGTTCGATAAGATTGATAAAGTTATTAAAAATGAGTGTGCAAATAATGGATCATATGTTGCACCAAATGTAATGCTTCTAAGCGGAAGTGGAAGCCTAATAAATGGTATAGTCGATTATAGTGAATCTACGTTGGGCATTAAGACAGCTGATCTATCGGTCAATCTGATTGGAGCTCACTTAAGGACTTATACGGATTTAGCAGGTGGGTTGTTACTGGCTGATAGGCATACCTATCTTGGAAGTAACGACAGTTTGACTAGAGTTCTGGCTAGAGACCCAGTCAATGGTTCCAAATAGTAATAAAAGGAGGACAAAAAATGATTGAAAATATAAACAATTCTCATGATTTATCTACTAAAGATATTAAGAGTTACGAAGATCATTGCAAGATTATAGTAATCGGTGCCGGTGGCGCTGGTTGTAATGCTGTAAACAAAATGATCAAAGATAAGATTGAACATGTAGAATTTTGGGTTATGAATACTGATGCTCAAGCTTTGAATCAATCCATGTGCTCCAACAAACTTTTATTGGGTAGTGGTGAGAAAAGAGGTAGAGGTGCCGGTGGTATACCTAGAATGGGTGAAATAGCAGCATCCCAATCTTTATCTGAGATTAAGCAAATCGTAAAGGGTGCTGATATGGTATTCCTTGCCGCCGGAATGGGTGGTGGAACGGGCACAGGTGCTAGTCCAATCATTGCCAAGGCTGCAAAAGAAGCTGGTGCGTTGACTGTTGCAGTCATCACCAAGCCATTTAGTTTTGAAGGATTGTCCCGTCATAACAATGCTGTTGAAGGAATCAACAAACTTAAACAAAATGTCGATTCATATATCGTTGTTCCTAACGATAGATTGTTCCTTAAAGAAGCAGACCAAGGTGTTTACTGTGCTTTTAGAAAGTCTGACTCAGTCTTATCGTTGGCCGTTAAAACTATCGCAGATCTCATTCAAAACTCCGGTGTTATCAATTTGGATTTCGCAGATGTCAAATCTGTTATGCAGAACTCCGGAATTGCATTGATTAGCTTCGGTTCTGCCAAAGGCGAAAAGAAGGCTTTGAAAGCAGCTATCAATGCAGTTTCTTCTCCATTGTTGGAATGTTCGATTAAAGGTGCTCAATCTTTAATTGTGAATATTTCAGGTGGTAACGATTTATCTTTGGAAGATACTCAAGAAGCTGTAAATTATATTAAGAAAGCTTGTGGAACCCAGGCCAATATTATCTTTGGATTAGCTACTAGCGAAGAACAAAATCCTGAAGTTTCTGTCGGTGTTGTCGCATGTCATTTCAACAAGAAAGAAGATGAAGCAGTGATAACTGGCGAAGTTGAACTAGCTCCTGACGTGTCTCCCGACATTCTTCCTGAACCTGATCAAAAGGATGATGAGGATGATTTGATTTTACCTGATTTCATGTCTAAGTTGATCACTAGCTCTGTAGATTTAAAATCCGATGAAGTTGTTGAATCTAATAAAGAAAGTGTTCAACAAGAGCAAAATCAATCAGACAACAATAAAGAAGATTTCTCTAACTCATCTAAAGAAGATGAGCCTATTAATAAAAATATAACTGAGGAAACAACTGCTGAGCCATATGAGAAACCATCGAATCCTTTAGAAGACAAATCTGAAAATAATGATTCATCCATCTCTAATGAAACTAAAGTGGTTGAAAGTGTTGATGATGAAAAATTAGTTGAAGAGAATAAGAAACTTCAGGATGATTTATCCAAAAAGAATGAGGAGATAAATAAGCAAAGAGAAGATAAATCTCATTTGGAAGATGTTGTCTTTTCTTTGAAGCAAGAGAATGAACAAATTCCCCAGCTTAAAGATAAAATTGAATCTTTGGAAAAAGAATTGGCAAAGATTGATGAACTAGAGAAGAAACTTGATGAGAAGGATAAAGCTTTGTCACAATTGGAGCAATCCAAGGATGTAATCGAAGAATCGAGAAAAAATGAAGCTGATAAGTTGGACGATTTAATTAAAATCAAAGATGAATTAGAAGCTCAAGTTCCAGCATTGAAATCAAAACTCGATGATTCGAATAAAGAAAACGAGCATTTGACTCTGCTTTCAACAAGCTTGAAGAATGCCAATATCAATCTTTCCAAAGAAGGTCAAAAAGATAGGTTGTCATCTGTCAAAGAACTGCAAAGGATGAGCTTCGTAAATCATTTGTTATCCAACCAGTTGAAAGAACTTTTGATAGAAGCTGACCAGAAACAAAGCACATTGAATTATCTAGAGAAAAAGAATAGAAATCTCGTCTTAGAGAAGAGAAGAAATGAATGCTTATATTCAAATAGGATTTCTAAGTTAAATGATGATTTGTCCAACGTGAATTACAGCTTTGATTCTTTGAAGAATCAGTTTGATGAGATTCAAAAAGAGAAGGAATTACTGAATTCTAAATTAGAAGAGATGAAGAATGAAAATGATCAACTTAAACTAGACCTTTCCACCATCAAAAACGATTTAGACAACAGCAATTCATCCAATGTAGATCTTCTAGAAAAGAAGGATTCTGAAATAGCTGAATTGAAATCATCCATAGAAGCTTTGAAACAAAACAATTCACAACTGGTAGAAGAAACAAATAAGAAGATCTCTGAATTAGAAGTCTTAAATAATGAGAAGGCCGGACTTGAAGCTGACTTAGCTTCTTTCAAAGCTGAGCTTAACAACAATAATTCTTCTAATGCTGCTTTGATAGAAAAGAAGGATTCTGAAATAGCCGAATTGAAATCATCCATAGAAGCTTTGAAACAAAACAATTCACAATTGGTAGAAGAAACAAATAAGAAGATCTCTGAATTAGAAGAATCATTGAATCGTTTGAATGAAGAGCGCAATACATCGAATTCGACGATTGAGGAGTCTTCAAATCAAATCAATCAATTGAATGAAAAGCTTTCATCTTTGAATGAAATCAATTCTGAATTGACTTCTTCAAATGAAAAACTTAAAAATGAATTGGTAGATAAAGATAATGAATATAATGAATTGAACGGCAAGATTTCTTCATATGAAGACCAGATTAATTCAGCAGCAAATGAAATTCAAATTCTTTCTGATGCAAAGGAGGAATTGAATAAATCCATTGTTGAAAAAGATAAGAATATTGCAGAATTGCTTAATAAGAACAAGGATTTTGAAACTGAAATCGAAAGGCTAAATTCGATTTTAGATGAGAAGTCGGACTCCTTAAAGAAGACAAGCTCTACTCTTGATAGTAAAGTAAATGAGATATCTAAATTAAATGATCAATTAAATGAAAAAGATGAAGAAATTCGTTCTTTGAATGAAAAATTAGCAAATGTTTCTTCTTCGGCGAACGATTCGGCTATCGATTCATTGAAAGAAGAGATAGAAAACTTAAAGAAAGAAAAAGATGAACTTTGTTCTTCGTTGGCTGAGTTATCCCAAAAGGAAAAAGCTTCAGAATATGAAGTTCAAAGATTAAATGAAGAATTAAAAGTTAAAGAGCCGGAAGATAAGAGTGAAGATGTTGACACTGATAAACTATCACAGGATTTGTTGTCTTCCTTAAATCTAGGCGATGATAACAATTAATTGGAGGAATAGATATGGAAAACTTGGATAATGAAAAGATTTTGACTGAAGCAAAAGATGAGGCTTCATCGTGCAAAGATATGCCTTCATTGATGAACTCAAAGGCAAAATATCTTGGAAAGAAAGGACCTTTGACCAGTCTTTTTGCTCAAATGAAGAATATTCCTAATGAGCAAAAGAAAGCTTTTGGTCAAAGAATTAATGAAATCAAGGAAAAATTAGCATTTATTTTCGATGAGCAAAAAAAGTTGATTGAAGAGAGAAAACTAAATGAAAGACTAGAAAAGGAAACTATCGATGTCACTCTTCCAGGTCATTCTTATGGTAAAGGAAGTGAGCATCCTTTTGAAAAAGTAGTGAAGAAGATCGAGGATTTCTTCGTCGGATATGGATATGAGGTAAAGGATGGACCTGAAGTAGAGACTGATTATTTCAATTTCGAATGTCTAAACATTCCAAAAGATCATCCTGCCAGAGATATGCAAGATTCATTCTTTATATCCGAAGGAATGCTGTTGAGGTCCCATACTTCACCTGTTCAGGCTAGAGTTATGCAGGCTAAAGATTTGAAACTTCCTTTGAAAGTTATTTGCCCTGGTAAAGTATATCGTAGAGATAACGATATTCCATATTCATGGGGTACTGCTGTTAATGTAATGCCTATGGTATTCGGTAACCTTAACAATGAATCAGGTACTGGTGTTGCTTTCACTCGTGACCCTGCTACCGGTGAAAATAAGTTGATGGGTGAATTCCTTATCAACGCACAGGGCGAAGACGTAGTTGCCGGTGTTCGTACACCAATGCCTATCGCTCAAATGGAAAAAGAATTCCCTGAAGCATATGCTGATTTCATCAAGGTTTGTGATACTCTTGAAAATCACTACCACGATATGCAGGATATGGAATTCACAGTTGAAAACAAGAAGCTCTATATGCTTCAGTGCCGTAATGGTAAGAGAACAGCTCAGGCTGCTCTTAAGATTGCTTGTGACCTTGTAGATGAAGGACATAAGACAGAAGCTGAAGCTGTTGCTATGATTGACCCTCGTAACCTTGATACTCTTCTTCACCCTCAGTTTGATACTGATGCTCTTAAGAAGGCTACACCAATCGGTAAGGGTCTCGGCGCATCTCCTGGTGCTGCTTGCGGTAAAGTTGTATTCACTGCTGATGATGCAGTAGAATGGAACGAAAAGGGCGAAAAGGTTGTACTTGTTCGTCTTGAAACATCACCTGAAGATATTACAGGTATGAAAGCTTCACAGGGTATCCTCACAGTTCGTGGCGGTATGACATCTCACGCAGCAGTAGTTGCTCGTGGTATGGGTACTTGCTGTGTATCAGGCTGCGGCGACATCAATATGGATGAAGAAAACAAGAAGTTTACTCTCGCAGGTAAGGAATACCACGAAGGTGACTATATTTCAATTGACGGTTCAACAGGTAACATCTATGACGGCGTAATTCCTACAAAGGATGCTACTATTGCCGGCGAATTCGGCAGAATTATGGGCTGGGCTGACAAGTTCAGAAAGCTCAAGGTTCGTACAAACGCTGATACACCTGCTGACGCAAAGAAGGCTCGTGAACTCGGTGCTGAAGGTATCGGCCTTTGCCGTACAGAGCATATGTTCTTTGAAGAAGACAGGATCGCTGCATTCAGAGAAATGATTTGTTCAGATACAGCTGAAGAAAGAGAAGCTGCTCTTGAAAAGATTCTTCCTTATCAGCAGGGCGACTTTGAAAAGCTTTATGAAGCACTTGAAGGCTGCCCGGTAACAATCCGTTTCCTTGACCCACCTCTTCACGAATTCGTTCCTACTGAAGAAGAAGATATTAAGAAGCTTGCTGATGCACAGGGCAAGAGCGTTGAGCAGATTAAGGCTATCATCGCTTCTCTTCACGAATTCAACCCAATGATGGGCCACCGTGGTCTTCGTCTTGCAGTTACATATCCTGAAATTGCAAAGATGCAGACTAAAGCAGTTATCCGTGCTGCTATCAATGTTCAGAAGGCTCATCCTGATTGGACTGTTGCTCCTGAAATTATGATTCCTCTTTCATGTGACGCTAAGGAACTTAAGTATGTTAAGGACATCGTTGTTGCAACTGCTGATGCTGAAATTGCTGCTGCCGGCAGTGATATGAAGTATGAAGTTGGTACTATGATTGAGATTCCTCGTGCTGCTCTTACAGCAGGCGATATTGCTAAGGAAGCTGAATTCTTCTGCTTCGGTACAAATGACCTTACTCAGATGACTTATGGCTTCAGCCGTGATGATGCAGGTAAGTTCCTTAATGCATACTATGATGCAAAGATTTTTGAAAGCGACCCATTCGCTAAGCTTGACCAAACAGGTGTTGGCCAACTTATGGAAATGGCAGTTAAGAACGGTAAGGCTACTCGCCCTGAACTTCACTGTGGTATCTGCGGTGAACACGGCGGTGACCCATCTTCAGTAGAATTCTGCCATAAGATTGGTCTTGATTATGTATCATGCTCACCATTTAGAGTTCCTATCGCAAGACTTGCTGCTGCTCAAGCTGCAATCGCAGAAATGTAATCAAATTACATTGTTTAGGAAATAAAAAATTAGAGGATCGCTTCGGCAGTCCTCTTCTTGCAGCCGTTCAAGATGCTGTAAAACAAAAACGGGTTGGAGTAAAACTCCAACCCGTTTTGTTTTATTTTATTCGATTTCGATATATTTTGTTGTATCAATTTCTTTCTTTGGCTGTTCTTTTGGAATAGTCAATTTAAGAATACCGTGCTTAAATTCACCTTTAATGTCAGCCTCGTTTATGTCGCCTACATAAAAGCTTCTCTCACAAGTGCCGGCATAACGCTCTCTGCGGATGTATTTAGAAGATTTCTCTTCTTTTTGTTCCTCATCAAGACCTTTTTCGGCTCTGATGGTGAGGTAACCGTCTTTAAGCGAAACTTTTACATCATCTTTTGAGAATCCCGGCAAATCCATTTCCATTAAATAGCTGTCGTCGCTTTCCTGTACATCAGTCTTCATAAGGTTTTTACCTCTGTGGCCATACAGTTTCTTTTGCATTTTCTCCATATCTCCGTCATCATAAAACGGAAAATCAAAGAAATCATCGAACAAATCTTTACCAAATACACTAGGCATCAACATAAGTCATCGCTCCTTTCATAAAAAACACCATATTGAAACCTGTTTTTTATGAACTCGGGATGGGAAACAAAGCGGAGTTACCCGAGGCTTTCGCCTCTTTTGCTTCTCCTTGACTTCCTTTCCTTTTGTTCTGTCTATACTATATCACCGCAAATTAGCACTGTCAAGGGTAGAGTGCTAATGTTAACAAATAATTAAAGTTTTTATCCGATAGGTACAAAAACAGCAAAATTTATATATTTTATGCCGGCTGTTAAAACTCTGCGTACAAAAGCAAAGCGGACTTTGTATATATTTGTGATAATTTTATTGCAAAAGTGCGGTGGAAATTATAAAATAAATGTATCAATATTTATCAGGTGTTTATATGATTGAAAAAAGATTTGAAGAATTAAATGAACGCGCTTACGAAAGGGGATATAATACCTTTTCCGATTTTTTGAATATGGAGGAGCAAAGCGTACTTAAATCGACTTTTATTCCGTGCGTGCTTTTTGGGGGATATTCTATGGCAGAGCGTGTGGTTGCAGGCTTTGGCGAGGATTTGAACGATGAAAAATTCCCGATTGTGTGCGTTTGTGCAAAACCGCTTATTCAAAAATTTGCCGATGAACTGACGCACCGTGATTTTCTCGGTGCGCTGATGAATTTGGGAATAAAAAGGGAACTTGTGGGTGATATAATTGTTGATGATAACTGCGGATATATCCTTTGCCTTGAACATATTGCAGATTATATTTGCGAAAATTTAAACCGTGTTCGCCACACAAGTGTAAAAACGCAAATAAGCGCACTTCCTGAAAATTTGAATAAAGAGATTGAATCAAGCGAAGTATTTGCGGCATCAAAAAGAATTGATGTGGTGATAAGCGCAGTTTATAATCTGTCAAGAAATGAAACTTCAAAGCTTGTTAAAAATGAGAGAGTGTTTGTAAATTCCCGTATGGTATCTTCTGTATCAAGTCTGCTTAACGGCGGTGATGTTGTATCCGTCAGGGGATTTGGCAGATTTGTATTTGTAAAAGAGATAAAGGAAACTAAAAAGGGCAGGCTTGTACTTGAAATTAAAAAATATTGACAGTCCAAAAAAATGAACCAATGCCCCAATATAATATGTATATGTGATATAATACGCTCGGAGGGATAAATATGAATACTGTGTTATCTTTTATAATAATCGCACTTCTTGTTATTTGCCTGATTATGCTTATTATGATTTATTCTAAAAAAGGTACATCGTCAGGCGAACTTATTAAGCAGCAAATTGAACTTTCGTCAAAAGCTACCGATGATAAAATATCAAAATTGAGCAGCCAAATGGGTGCGCTTACCGATAAAAATTACGAGCAGCAAATTAAACTTATTGAAACGCTGAATGTAAATTCGCAAAAGCAAATGCAAATAACAGCCGAGTCGCTTGAGCGTATGCAATCAAGTAATGAAAAAAAGCTTGAACAAATGCGAAAAACCGTTGATGAAAAGCTTGATGAAACTTTAACTCAAAGGCTTAATTCTTCTTTTGAAACAGTGTCAAAGCAACTTACAAATGTATATAAAAGCCTCGGTGAAATGAAAGAGTTAAGCTCAAATGTTACAGACAGTGTCGGTTCGCTCAACCGAGTTTTAACCAATGTTAAGGCGCGTGGTACTTGGGCGGAAGTTCAGCTTCAAAATATACTTGACCAAACTATTGCAAATATGTACGAAACAAATGTGCAAACAAACCCGAGCTATAACGGCAGAGTTGAATTTGCGGTTAAAATACCAAACGGTGATACCGATGAAATTACATATCTTCCGATAGATTCAAAATTTCCTATGGAGGATTATGCCCGTCTTACCGCCGCAAGTGATGAGGGCGATATTGAAGCACTTGCAAATGCTAAAAAAGCACTTGAAACAAGGGTTAAGGATGAAGCAAAGCTTATCAAGCAATATGTTTGCCCGCCGTATACCACACCTTTTGCAATTATGTACCTTGCAACAGAGGGCTTGTATGCTGAAATTATATCTTCTAAAACAGGAATTGCCGAAAACTTGCAGGCACAGGGAATTATGATTGCAGGTCCGTCAACAGTTACCGCACTTCTTAATTCACTTGCAATGGGTTTCAAAACCGTTGCTATTAACAAAAAGGCAAATGAAGTGTGGAAAGTTCTCGGTGCGGCAAAAACACAATATGAAAAATTCGGTGTTGTGCTGGCAAAGGCACGCAAAAAGGTGGAAGAAGCCGGCAAAACTTTGGAAGACGCAGAAAACCGAAACAGAATTATCCAAAAAAATCTAAAAAGCGTGGAATCTCTTTCTGCCGATAAGGCAGAGCAAATTCTTGGATTGGAATTTGAAAACGAAGAATGATTTACAGAACTCTAACAGGGCAATTTGCCCTGTTTTTTTTACCTCTTGACAAATGGTATAAAATATTTTTTAATAAAATCAGAAATTTTTGTCACAAAATCGATTTATTTAGGGATATTGTATAATGATAGCACTTTTTTTAAATCTGCTTGATACTCAAAGTGAAAAAGACAAATTCGCAAATCTGTATGATAAATATAAAAATTTGCTTTATTGGATTTCGTATGGAAAAACGAAAAGCAGTCAGGATGCCGAGGAGTGCGTTCAGGAAACATTTTTCTATGTTGCAAAGCATTTTGAAAAAATCGGTGATGTCAATTCAAGTAAAACCAAGGGTTATCTTGCAACAATTGTCACGGGATTTTCGATTGATATTTATAATAAATCAACGGAATTTAATCACATTGATATTGATGATAACAATATGACTCAAAATTTATCATATTTTGATAATATCGAAACTTTTGAGCTTTCTTGCGCAATTGAAAATGTTCTTAGCGAGGAAGAAAAAATTTATGTCTATCTCAAATATGTTTACGGATATAAGAGCACCGAAATTGCGGAAATTTATAATGTTACGGATATATCGGTGCGCAAAAAAATTGAAAGAGCCAAAGCAAAATTAAAAAAATATTTTGAGGAGGAAACAAATGACTAATTTTGAAGAAGCTTGCAAAATGTCGGCTGAAAAATGGGCTGATTCTTTGCCCTCCGAGATTGAAGTGCATAATTTTAGCAAAAAGCATATTGATGCCATAAATGAAATTATATATCCCAAGCAGAGCGTTAAGGTTAAAAAGCTTTCAAAGAAAACAATTAGGTTTATCATTATTGCCGCTGTTTTGCTTGTGCTTGCAACTACTGCCATTGCTTCCCCTGCCTTTAGGCAATTTACTTTAAATAATTTCTCAAACCATAGTGAATATAGAGTTGGTGATACTAAAAATGTTCTTGCACTTACTGATTTAAAAGTGAATTATATTCCAAAAGGCTTTAAAAAAACTTATAGTTATAAAAACTACTCGTATGGTTATACAAATTTAAATAAATATGTTTATGTAGATAAGATGAGCTTAGATACTGAAATAGCTTTTGATACCGAAACAAGCAGAAGCGAAAATATTACAATAAAAGGAGCAAAGGCGATTTATTATATTACTGATAATAATGTTGGAACAATAATATATAATGATGGTAATTATATTTATGATATTCATGGTAATATAAGCAAGGAAGAACTTGTTAAAATTGCACAAAACGCAGAATAATGAATTAGGCAAAATGCCGAATTCTCGATTTTTTAAATTTTTTTGTCACAAAGTGGCCTTTTTTAGGGATTGTGTATAATGAAAGCTGAAATCGGAAAGGAGGTGCAGATATGCCTACACAAAGTACAAGGATAAAACAGATTTTTGCAATTGTATTTTCTGTTTTGTTAATGTTTTCAAGCTGTATAGTTGCAAATGCCGACATAAATGACAGTATCAGTATATGTTATGCTGAAATAAACAGCAGAGATGTTAATTTAACTATATCGGGGATAAAGGCAACTTGCAAAGCAAGTTTATTTGCTAAAAAATCGACGACCTTGAAAATAAAATTGGAGTTGCAAAAGAAAAAGTCAGACGGATATGAAACTGTTGAAACTTGGACGAAAAGCGGAAATGGCTTGAAGCTCGACTTGCTGGAAACAAGAAACATTAATCGGCTTTGCAAATATAGAATAAAAGCTACATTTACTGCTGGCTCGGAAAAAGAAATAGTTTATCAGTATTGATAAGGAGAAAGTTATGAAAAAAATCATAAAAAGAATATTTGTTGTTATATTATCAGTTATTTTTGTTTGTTCTTTTAGTACATATGCATATGCTAGCGAAAAAGTGCAACCAACAATTTCATTTTGTGCGACATTAAAAATTGTGTCTTGTCCAAATGCATCAAATAGCTCGAAGGCTAGTTCCGGTATTTTAGGACATTCGTTTTTAATAGTTGAAAATATAGGCGTTTCAACTTTCAAAATCGGACATATGACAGTGCCTGTTGGCGAGAGTATCACAATCGGTACTTATTCAAATAGAAAAAATCACAATGGAATTTGGTATAACATTGAAGGATACACTGGAATGAATGGCACATGTTATAGCCTGACGACAGGTTTGACAGGTAGTCAAGTAGCAACATTGAGAGATACGATAAATGCTCATGATTCTTGGAGTTTGACGAAAAATTGCAGCTATTTCGCAAAAACTGTTTGGAATTCGGTTAATACAGGTTGTAAACTTTCTGGAAGTAACCCCAAAGCGTTGGCTGACAGTATAAAAAAAGTTAATGGATATAGCACAAAGGTTACAATTCCTAAAAAAAGTATAAATAATATTGCAAGACATACCAAAGACGGAATAGTATATGATAAAACAGGTGCAAAAGCAAGTGGTGATTAATTATGATTTTTATTAAAGCTTTTATAAAATGTTATCCCTATCTTGTAGGTATAGCGATTATTTGCTTTGTATGCTATGCAGTATGGATTTCAAAAATTTATTATGATATACTTACCGCTGTTCCTTTATGGATGCTGATTGCGTATGGTGCAATATTAAGCGTGGCAGTAATCGCTGTTTTGACTGTTATATACATAATTTTGCTCAAGTGCGTTAATAAATAATTACAAATGGGAATAAAAAAGACCGTCGGGTGACGGTCTTTTGCTTTTATATCATTTTTTAGTATAGCAGATGTGGGAAAAATGAATTCCTTTATCATAATAGCTTGCAAGAAGTTCTTTATCGTATTCATCTTTATTAAATGCAGGGAAAAATACCTGCGCGTCGTCACATTCAGCTTCAATTTCGGTTAAATACAGCTTGTCTGCCATTGGCAAAAACTGCTTGTAAATGTCACCGCCGCCGATTATAAATGCATTGTCGCTGTCAACTTCCTTTAATGCATTTTCAATAGAGTTAACCACCGTCGCACCCTCGGCTTTATAATCTTTTCTTGTGGTGATAACTATGTTTTTTCGCCTTGGCAAAGCTTTCGGCAGTGATTCAAATGTTTTTCTGCCCATAATTACACTGCTGCCCATTGTGGTTTCTTTAAAGAATGCCATATCGTCTTTAAAATGCCAAATCAGGTCGTTTCCTTTGCCGAGTTCAAGATTTTTGCCTACTGCGGCTATCATACAAATTGCCATAATTTTCTCCTGCTTACTGTGAAATAGGGAATGAAATTTTGCCTAAATGTTTATAATCAATAAGTTTAACATCTTTGCAGTCTCTTGATGAATCAAATTTAAAGAAATCATCAACTTCCGGATTAAGCCAAAGCTTCGGTGCAGGCAAATCGCCCTGCTCGTCAAACCTCTTTAACTGCTCTTTAATTCCGTCAATCTGGTTTACATAGATGTGTGCGTCCTTAATGCTCCAATCAATTGTACCCGGCTTTAAACCGCAAACCTGCGCAAGCATACAAAGAAGTGTTGCATATTGCGTAACATTAAATGGTAAACCAAGCGGAACATCACAAGAACGCTGATGTACCCAGCAGTTAAGCTTTCCGTTGGTAACATCCCATTCGCTTGACCATACACAGCTCGGAAGTACCGCTGTATCAAGGTAATCGTTTTGCCATAAAGTCATTACCATTCGCCTGTCTTCCGGGTGATTTTTTATTTTGTCAATAAGATTTTGAGTCATTTGGAATTTATTTACAATGTAACCGTAAGCTGTGCCGATTGTGTGCGCCCACTCTTTGCCAAAGAATTTGTGAACTTCTGTTTTAACAAGTTTTCCGTTTTCATCCGGCAGCATTTGGGTGGCGTTCCAATATCCTTTTTCGTCAATTTCCCATTCATTCCAAATTTTAACATCGCGTTCCTGTAACCAGCGAACATCGTTTGACTGTGCCTGATATATCCACATCATTTCAAGCACTGCCTGGCGGATAAATAATTGCTTTGTGGTAAGAATAGGGAATTCCTGTGATAAATCAAAATGAAAATGATGTGACGGTACTTTGATTGTGTTAGTTCCCGTTCTGTTAACAACTTCAGTTCCCTCTTCAAGTATTTTTCGGCATAAGCCCAAATAATCTTTATCCCATTGTGACATAATTATATCCCTTTCAAAATAAACTAACGGTATTTTAACATAAAGCGACATTCTTTTCAACTATAAAACTGATTGAAAAGGTGAACTGCCCCTGATGTGCAGACAGTACAAAAAGGGATGAATAAATGCCGTTAAACCGAAAAACACATTTTTGATTACGAACTTGAAAGTACAATTTTCCTTGCATATGAATTGATGATAAGCAGTCAGTCGTATTATAAACACATCAAGTATTTATTAAATTTTTGTAAAGTCTATTTACACTTTCTTGATTTGTGATATACTCTTTATGTTACTAATTTATGAACCGAGGTGCTCCTATGGGAAAGGTTAAATCTTTTTTGAACAGCAAAATTGTTAAAAAAGATGTAGGCGAGCCGACATATCTTACCTGGAAGGAAGCTTTGTCTTATGCAATGGGCCGTGGTGCTCAGGGTATGAGTACAAGTATGACAGCTTCAAAATATGTCAATTTCTTTATTACCGATGTGCTTCATATCAAAGCAAGGCACGCAAGTAATATCAGGCTTTATTGCGGTATTTTTGATGCGATTAACGACCCGATAATGGGTGTTATTGTTGATAAAACCCGTTCACGCTGGGGCAAAATGAGGGGCTATATCAAATTTGCACCTTATCTTGTGTCACTGTTTATGATTTTATTCTTCGTCGGTAATGACAACCTGTCATATGGAATGAAGATGGCATTGACTGTTTTTGCTTTTGTCGGCCTTGATGTTACATATACCGCATTTGATGTTCCTATGGGCGCGCTTGCGTTTTCAATGACCCCCAACGGTACTGAACGAACGAAGCTTTACGGTATTGCGTCTATCGGGCGTATGATAATCGGTGCTATTCCGGCAGCTTTGGTTGCTTTTGCCGCTTGGTTACCGTATTTTAATTCAAATCTTGATAAAGCATATTTGGTTGCGGCTGTTTTTTCGGCAGTGTTTATTATTGTGTTTACCCGCTTTACATTTTCAAACTGCCATGAAAGAATGGAGCATAGCGAGGAAACACCGTCACTTAATGAATGTATCCACTTGCTTTTAACAAACAGGCCGCTTTTAATGCTTTTCCTTTGTAACATCTTTTTTGTAATTATTAAGGTATCCGAGCAATGCTCATTCTATTTTGCATACGATTCACTTTTCAATGCTAAATATAACGGACTTCTCGATATTATGAAAGCACCGGGTTCTGTTTTGGCAGGTTTGCTTGTTTCTATTATTGTTTAACGCTTGGGTGCTAAAAGCGATAGTAAAAAATTCTATCAGGTGTGCTGTGTTTTAGGTATAGTTTTAAACGGACTTTTTGCCCTTTTAACATACAACGGAATTATGAACAAGCCTGCAAATCAGCCTGTTTCAACCTTAACCGGTGTAATTGTACTTGCATTTTCAATGCTTGTTACATTCCCGCTTGAATTTAAAAACCTTATGCAAAAGGAAATGGAAGCCGAAACAGTTGATTATGTTGAATGGAAATCAGGCAAGCGTGTTGAGGGTACAATGCTTTCAATTATGTCATTTACAGGTAAGCTTGAAGGTACACTTTCATCTTTCATCTGCCTTCAGGTACTTGCAAGAACAGGTTATGTTGAGCATACAACCGATGTTTCCACTGTTCAAAATCATTCAACTCTTTTAGGTCTTTTCCTTATGACCACCGTATTTCCTATTGTGGGTTACCTGCTTATGCTTATTCCTATGCATTTTTATAATATTACAGGTGATGGCCACAGAATGATGATTAAAGAAATTATGGCTCGCCGTGAAAAAGAAAAAGCAGAAAAGGAAAGCGCATAATTTAATATTGACAGTCTAAAACAGCCCTTATTTTAGGGCTGTTTTCGTTAAAATAAATATATCAATGTTTCGGAGGTATAGAAATGAAAAAAACATTTTCGATATTTTTAAGCTTGCTTCTTGCAATCAGCTGCTTATCGGTAGGTTCAATAAACGCATTTGCAAATACTAAAAAGACTGCGCAGGAAATCTATTTGAATTCAAGCGCCGCAGTTTGGGGCGACTTGGGAAATAAAGCATATGTTGAATTTACTCCGTCTTATACCGGCTCATTTGAATTTTATTGCTTTAATCAAAGCTATGGCGGTAATATTATGGCGTCGATAGAAGATTTCAGCGGTGAAACATATAACACCGTGCTTAATGATAATAACCCAAATCTTATTTGTGCCGCTACACTTGAAGCCGGTAAAACATATTACTATGTGCTTGAATCGGCATCTGTGTCTTTTTCAAATGTAGTAAGTGTAAGAAATCATAATCACGATTTCAGCTTATATAAATCATATCCTGCTCATTATGACCAATATGACAGCGCACAAAATTATGACGGTTATGTTGAAAGCATATGCACATATTGTCCGGAATACATAAAAAACGCCAGCTTTCCTGCTGTATCAAGCGTAAAAGCCAAGACTAAATCTTTCACATATAATAAGAAAAAGAAAACTACTTCAGTTAAGGTTTATGACAGAATGGGAAATGTTGTTTCTCCGTCAAATTACACCGTAAGTTATAAAAACAATACCAAGCCGGGATATTTAACTCTTACAGTTAAATTTAAAGGCAATTACTCAGGTACTGCGATAATCAAACTCACCATTAAGCCGAAAAAGGAAACACTTTCTTCGCTTAAAAGCACAAAGAAAAAGAAAATGACTGTTAAATGGAAAAAGGATAAAACCGTAACAGGCTATCAAATCCAATATTCAACATCAAAAAAATATGCTAAAAAATCAACTAAAACAGTAACAATAAGCAAGAAAAGCACTACTTCAAAAACTATTTCCAAGCTTAAATCAAAGAAAAAGTATTATGTAAGAATTCGTGCATATAAAAAATCTTCCGGAAAGAAGATATACGGTGCTTGGTCTAAAACAAAAACTGTTAAAGTAAAATAAAAATTGAGCGTTTAAAAAATATAATTATTATAAATATTCGCTTGAATCGTCTATTATATTATGATAAAATCAAAGTGCTATATGATTTTAAATAAAGGAGGTAAAAATATGCAAATGACTTTTCGCTGGTTCGGTAAGGACCTTGATACCGTATCACTTGAGCAAATCAAGCAAATTCCGGGTGTAGTCGGCGTTGTTCCTGCTCTTCATTATCTTCCTGCCGGGGAAGCTTGGGAAATGGAAGATGTGCAAAAAATGTATGATGAAATCACATCTGCCGGGCTTACAATGGAATGTATCGAAAGCGTAAATGTTCACGAGGATATAAAGCTTGGTTTACCTACAAGGGACAAGCTTATTGAAAATTATAAAACATCAATCAGAAATCTTGCAAAGGTTGGGGTTAAAGTAATTTGCTATAACTTTATGCCTGTTTTTGACTGGACAAGAACAGACCTTTATATGCCTTTGCCTGACGGTTCAACCTGCCTTAGCTATGACGGCAAGCAGGTAGATGGCAAATCACCCGAAGATATGTTTAAAGAGATTGATGATAACTCAAACGGATATGCTATGCCGGGTTGGGAAACTGAAAGAATGGGTGAAATTAAAGAACTTTTTGAAAAGTATAAGAATGTAACTGCCGATGATTTGTGGGCAAATCTTAAATATTTTCTTGAAGCTATTATGCCTACTTGTGAGGAATGCGATGTCAAAATGGCAATACATCCGGATGATCCGCCTTGGGGTATTTTTGGCCTTCCTCGTATTATCACAGGCAAAGAAGCTGTTGAAAAGCTTCTTGATATGGTTCCGAGCAAGTACAACGGTTTAACTCTTTGCACAGGCTCACTTGGTGCAAGCCCTAAAAATGATATGGTTGAAATTATTAAAGCCGCAGGGGATAGAATTTATTTTGCTCATCTTCGCAATGTTTCAATCAATGACAGGTGGTTTAACGAAACTGCACACGAAAGTGACTATGGTTCACTTGATATGTATGAAATAGTTAAAGCTCTTCAAGAGGTTGGGTTTGACGGATATATTCGCCCTGACCACGGCAGAATGATTTGGGGAGAAGTTGCACGCCCGGGTTACGGACTTTATGACAGAGCATTGGGCGTAAGCTATCTCAACGGACTTTGGGAAGCTGTTGAAAAAAGCAGAAAGGAAAAATAAACATTATGTTTAAACATGAGAATTTAAAAGGTAAAGTTGCTGTTGTTACAGGCGGCGGTGGTGTTCTTTGTGCCGCATTCGCAAAAACCCTTGCTAAACAGGGTTGCAAAGTTGCAGTGCTTGACCTTAATGAAGAAGCAGCAAAAAAATGTGCTGATGAAATCAATGCAGACGGCGGCGAAGCTATTGCAGTCGGCTGTAATGTTCTTGAACTTGAATCAATGGAAAACGCAAGAAAAGTCATCAATGAAAAATTAGGCTCTTGCGATATTCTTTTAAACGGTGCAGGCGGAAACAACCCGAAGGGAACTACTACAAAAGATACTCTTGAAAAAATCGACCTTGTTCAAAAGGATGAAAATGTAAAAACTTTCTTTGACCTTGACCCTAACGGTATCAGCTTTGTATTTAACCTTAATTTCCTCGGTACACTTATTCCTACTCAGGTATTTGCCAAGGATATGGCTGAAAAGCAAAAGGGTACTATCATTATGATTACCTCTATGAATGCATTTAGGCCGCTTACCCGTATTCCTGCTTACAGTGCCGCTAAAGCCGCTGTTAAGAACTTTACCGAATGGATGGCAGTTCACTTTGCTCCGCTCGGAATCAGAGTTAATGCGATTGCACCGGGCTTTTTCTCAACAAAGCAGAATGCAACTCTTCTTTGGAATGAGGACGGAACACCTACTGAAAGAACAGGCAAAATTCTTGCCGCTACACCAATGGATAGATTCGGCGAACCTGATGAACTTTCAGGTACACTTCTTTTCCTTTGCGATGATACTTATTCAGGCTTTATTACAGGTGTTAATATTCCTGTTGACGGCGGTTTCAACGCTTATTCGGGTGTATAAAAAACAAGAATATTATTATGGGCGAGTTGATTTGCAATTCGCCCTTTTTTAAAATCAGGTGATGAAAAATGGATAAAAGCAAAAAGAAAAAAACTTTGCTCATTGTAATATCGGCTTTGATTGTTGCAATTATAGCGGCGGTGCTTTATATAATTTTCGGTGTTATCGGAATTGACGGAAAAGTTGAATATAGGCAAAGCGAAAAAGTAAATGCCAATGTCAGCGGCAGTAATGTCACCGTGCTTGATAATAATGTGAATTACCAAACTATAAACGGATTTGGTGCGTCTGCTTGCTGGTGGAGCCAGGATGTAGGCTCGTGGGATAATGCAAGCGATATTATGCAGGCACTTTATGATGATGACAAGGGAATAGGACTTAATATTTACCGCTACAATCTCGGCGCAGGTTCAAAGGGTGATAGTCATATTTTGACTAAAAACCGCCAAACCGAATGTTTTTTAAATGCTGACGGAACATATAATTTTAATAATGATAAAAACGCACAGCAGTGCCTGGAACTTGCAAAAAAATATGCCGGCAAGGATATGCGCTTGACTCTGTTTTGCAACAGCGCTCCCGTGTATTTAACAAAAAACGGTGCGGCATACTGTACCCCATATAAAAGTGATGATGAACAGTGGGTTTCAAATCTTGATAAATCAAATTACAAGGCATTTGCCGATTTTTGCTATAACAGTGCCGATTACTTTGTGAAAAAAGGTTACCGCCTTACAAGCGTTTCGCCTATAAATGAGCCACAGTATAATTGGGCAGCTTGGTATAATGATGATAATACTTATTCCGTTAATCAAGAGGGTTGCTATTATTCCAAATATGAAGCAAGAGATTTGCTTAAAGCTTTTGTTAAAAAATTTAAAGGCAGTGAGCTTGATAAAAGCGGAGTAAAAGTATCAATGTTTGAATCCGGTGCTATGGAAGGGCAAGGCAGTACAGCAATGGCATATATGGATTGCATTTTGGGCAAAGGGCCAAAATATGTTTTCAAAAATGCCGCTCTTCGCAAATATTTTGACGAAGTGAGTATGCATTCTTACTGGTCAGATACAGATACTAAAAAAGCCACGGCAGATTATATTTCTGAAAAATATTCAAAATATAATGTTGCGTCTACTGAATATTGCCAAATGACTACCGATGAAAACACAGGTGTGTTTGACCTTATTTCCAAAGCGAAAAAAGGAACTAACGGTACTACAATTAAGTACGGTGTTGCAATGGCAAATAAAATTGTGGATGATTTAACTCTTTTAAACGCTACCGAATGGGATTGGTGGACTGCCTGTTCCTACGGTGTGTATACCGACGGTCTTATTTATCTTGATGAAGATAATCACGAAAATCTCGATTTTTCAAAAAGATATTACTGTCTCGGCAATTTTTCAAAATTTATTAAAGAGGGCGCAATCAGAATAGCTTGTTCATCAGGTGTTGAAAATGTAAAAAGCGTTGCTTTTGTTAATGAAGACGGTTCAACAGTTGTAGTATATGTAAATAACAACGATAAAAAGGTTAAAACAGCACTTGACTGCACAGGCAATTACAGCGTTTATACAACCGATAAGGATAACGATATTGCCAAAACAGATTTTGGCACAGCAAAAAAACTTGATGTTTCGCTTCCTGCTTCAAGCGTAGTTACCGTAGTTTACGATTAAAATTTAATATGTATAACTTAACACCCCAAGGGCAATAATACCCTTGAGGTGTTTTTTATGGCTACAAAAGATAAACCAAATAATA
>ENA-OPTA01000783-OPTA01000783.1-human-gut-metagenome-genome-assembly--contig:-NODE-783-length-20688-cov-5.507973_pt1 | contig 20688 bp, 19 predicted proteins | sample MGYA00241813_ERZ501917 | MGnify/ENA primary metagenome ERZ501917 (study PRJEB25962, sample SAMEA2042408) | human gut metagenome | biome: human gut; feature: human-associated habitat; material: faeces...
TGACTATGACAAACACGCAGGAACCGCAGAATACCAACACTTCCGGCGCTCTTGCGGTGGCGAAGGCCGCCGCGGGGCTGAAGCTGTACGACACCGCATCGCACGCCGTGTCGTCCTTCACGCCGATCAAACCAGGTCAGGTCGGTATCTACGTGTGTGGCGCCACCGTGCAAAGCTCACCGCATATCGGCCACATCCGCGCCGCCGTCGCGTTCGACGTGGTGCGCCGCTGGTTCGAGCGACTGGGCTACAATGTGACGTTCGTGCGCAATGTCACCGACATCGACGACAAGATCCTCGACAAGGCCGCCGCCGCGGGCCAGCAGTGGTGGGAGCGCGCGTATATCTACGAACGCGAGTTCACCGAGGCGTACAGCAAGCTTGGCGTGGAGCCGCCGACGTACGAGCCGCGCGCCACCGGCCACATGATCGACATGATCGACCTCATCAAGAAGATCATCGACAACGGCCACGGCTATGTGGTGCGTGACGCGGACGGCAACCCGACCGGCAACGTCTACTTCGACGTGGCGAGCTGGCCGCATTACGGCGAGCTGACGCACCAGAAGCAGACCGCGGTTTCCGACGCGGCTTCCGAAGTGACCGACGCGATGGGACCGTCCGTGGACAACGCGGGCAACGACAAGTACAATCCGGTCGACCCTGCCGACATGTCCCCCGACAAGCATGATCCGCGCGATTTCGCGCTGTGGAAGGCGCCGAAGGATTCCGATCCGCTCGACGCGCGCTGGAATACCCCGTTCGGCACGGGCCGTCCGGGCTGGCATATCGAATGCTCCGCAATGAGCCACCGCTATTTGAAGGACATGTTCGATATCCACGGCGGCGGTCTTGATCTGCGATTCCCGCACCACGAGAACGAGATGGCACAGACGCGTGCCGCCGGTTACGATTCGGCCGCGCGTTGGATGCATTCCGCTTGGGTCACCGCGAAGGGCGAGAAGATGTCGAAGTCGCTCGGCAACGGCCTGTCCGTGCCGGCGGTGCTGGCCGAGCATTCCGCTTGGGTGGTGCGCTACGCGCTGGGTTCCGTGCAGTACCGTTCCATGTTGGAATGGTCCGATCAGACGCTTGCCGAGGCGCAGTCCGCTTACGAGCGCGTGGCGAACTTCATCGAACGTGCGGGCGCTGCCGTCGGCGAACAGCCGTCGCGAGAAGAGATTATGGCGATTTCCGCCGACGCGCTTCCCGCCGATTTCGTTGCCGCGATGAACGACGACATCAACGTTTCGGGCGCTTCCGCCGCGATTTTCACGGCGATCCGTTCCGGCAACACGTTGCTGTCGAAGCTGGCCGACCGCGCCGATTCGGACGTGGCGAAGGCCGAGGTTCGCGAGGCGCTGGTGAACGTGCGTGCGATGCTCGACACGTTGGGCTTGGATCCGCTGGCGGAGCCGTGGGTTTCCGACGGTGCCGCAGGTGGTGCGGCTGGTGCCGGAGCCGATTCCGCCGAGCATGACGCGCTCGACAAGCTGGTTTCCGAACAGCTTGCGGAACGTGCCGAAGCGCGCAAGGCCAAGGATTTCGCACGTGCCGACGCGATCCGTGACGCGCTGGGCGCGGCCGGCATCGCCATCGAGGACGGTCCGCAAGGCTCCACTTGGTCGCTGAAGTAGGCAATCGCACCCATTTCATCCGCTATCCGCGTGAAACGCTAGACTGAGGAACATTATGGCAGCATTTAGTTCTTTGACAGACCGGCTCTCGAATGCGTTCAAGCATCTGAAGAGCAAGGGCAAGCTTTCCGAGGCTGATATCGACGGTACCATCCGCGAGATCCGCCGCGCGCTGCTCGACGCCGATGTGGCGCTCGACGTGGTGCGTTCCTTCACCAGCCGCATCCGCGAACGCGCGCTCGGCACCGAGGTTTCCGAAGCGCTCAACCCGGCGCAGCAAGTGGTGAAGATCGTCAACGAGGAACTCACCGCGGTGCTTGGCGCCGGTGTGGACCGCCCGTTGAACTTCGCAAAGAATCCGCCGACGATCATCATGCTCGCCGGCCTTCAGGGCGCCGGTAAGACGACGCTCGCCGGCAAGCTGGGCTACTGGCTGAAGGATTCCGGCCACACTCCGCTGCTTGTTGCGGCCGATCTGCAGCGTCCGAACGCGGTGACGCAGCTGCAGGTGGTCGGCGAACGCGCCGGCGTGCCGGTGTACGCGCCGGAGAAGGGCGTGCAGTCCGATGGCGGCGAAGCGGTCGTCTCCCCCGGCCAGACCACCGGCGACCCGGTGAAGGTGGCCCGTGACGCCGTGGAGCTCGCCAAGCAGAAGCTTTACGACACGGTGATCATCGATACCGCAGGCCGTCTCGGCGTGGATGAGGAGCTGATGAAGCAGGCTCGCGACATCCGCGATGCCGTGCAGCCGAACGAGATTCTGTTCGTCATCGACGCGATGATCGGCCAGGATGCCGTGCAGACGGCCAAGGCGTTCGACGAGGGCGTGGATTTCACCGGCGTGGTGCTGTCCAAGCTCGATGGCGACGCCCGTGGTGGCGCCGCGCTGTCCGTGGCATCCGTGACCGGCAAGCCGATCCTGTTCGCCTCCACCGGCGAGGGATTGAAGGATTTCGAGGTCTTCCACCCGGATCGTATGGCGTCCCGCATCCTCGACATGGGCGATATTCTCACCCTGATCGAGCAGGCGCAGAAGCAGTTCGACGAGGAGGAGGCCCGCAAGGCCGCCGTCAAGATCTCCGACGGTTCCTTCGGCCTTGACGATTTCCTCGACCAACTTCAGCAGGTGCGCAAACTCGGCCCGATGAAGAACCTGCTTGGCATGATTCCGGGCATGGCCGCGCATCGTAAGGAACTTGAGCAGTTCGACGAGAGGGAAATCGACCGCACGGAGGCCATCATCCGTTCGATGACTCCGGCCGAGCGTCGCGATCCCTCGATCATCGACGGTTCCCGCCGCGCCCGCATCGCCTACGGTTCCGGCGTGACGGTTTCGCAGGTCAACGCGCTGCTGCAGCGCTTCGACCAGGCCGCGAAGATGATGCGCCGCATGAGCAACAAGGTCGGCGCCGGCGTGCCCGGCTTCGGAGGCCCCGCGATGGGCGGCGGCAAAGGCAAGGGCAAAGGCAAGAAGAACAAGAAGAAGTCGGGCAAGTCCGGCAATCCGATGAAGCGTGAAGCCGAGGAGAAGGCATTGCGCGACAAGCTCGCCGGCAAGGCTTCCGGCGGCGCTTCGTCAGGTGGCTCCGCGTTCGCCAAGAAGCCGCAGAATCCGGCGCTTCCTGCCGGATTGCAGGATATGCTGGGCGATTCCGGCGAGCTGCCGCCGAACTTAGGTGGCGGTCTGTCCGGTCTGCTGCACTAAGCGTCTGCTGCACTAAGCCGCGATATGTGCGATTGCCGGCGATTACGACAACCGGCAATCGCAATACGGCATATATAACGAAACTGCCGACGTTGGAACGTTTTCCAGCGTCGGCAGTTTCGTTATGCCAGCTTATTTTCGGCTTATTTCAACGTCAGCGTGGCGGCCAGAGCAAGATGATCGGTACCGTTGACCGTGAAGGAGCGCACGTCGGATGCGGTCAGACCGGCGGTGAACAAGATGTGGTCGAGGATGAGACGCGGCCACGGCAGCCACGATGGGAACGTGGCGCGGCGGCCCTTCGCCTCGGTCAACGCGGCGTCCTGGAAGCCGGCGTCAAGCAGCTTGCGGAAGCTCGGATGGTCGGTACCGGAGTTGAGGTCGCCCAATACGACGGTGATATCGCCCTGCTTCTGCGATGTGGCCAGCTCACCCAAGCCGATGATGCCGGCGGACCAGTCGCGGCAGCCGCGCATCGGCGATTTCGGATGGGCGGAAACGAAAGTGATGCCGCGCATCGCATCAATCGGGAAGCACACGCCAGGCACGTCGGCGGCGGGAATCACGGCGGTAATCGGCGACGTGTCGCTTGGCTCGATGCGAATCCAAATACCGTTGAAGCCGCCGTTGTCCGTATCTTTGTTCTCCCCTAACTGGCGGTACGGCAGCAGGTCGGACAGGCCGGCCTCGTCCAAGGCCGCGACCAGATCGTCCGTCAATTCCTGCAGCGCGAGCACGGCGACGTCGTGTTCCTTGACGGCGCTGACGATTGCGGCCGCATTGGCACGACCGTACCGGCAGTTGAGCGTCATCACGCGGAAACGGCCGTGTTTCGCGGCTTCCGCGGCAGTCGACGTATGTGTTCCACAGGATGTTTCACGCTTTTTTGCGATGTTGTCGGCCACCATCTGCGCCGTGTTGATGGACGTGAGATTGTTGTTCCAATACGCGATTTTGCGCAGCAGCGAAGCGATGCACGCGATCGCCGCGACGATGGCGAGGGCGGTGTCATGCCGTACGACACCGGCAATCGCAATCGCCAATGTTGGAATCCACAACAGCGGTGTCAGCGCAATCAGATACGGCAACGGCAAGTGGCCGTCCCAACCGGCCGGCATTTCGCTCAGAGCGATCCACAACACGCATACCAGCAGTACGATCCACAACGCAACACTCATGCAAATCCCCTTGAAATGGCCATAATCAGGCGCACGAAAACCGCCAATGAACATATCCAGCATAGCGAGTTCGTCCGATTCGGGTGATCCGGACGCCCGAGACCGCCACAACACCTCACCAATGTCCGATTCTGGAGAAACGGCCATTCAGAATGCGCAAAACGCAAGCCGAGCGTCCGAGTCAACAGAAACGGACGCTCGGGAACGCATACGGGAACGCGTCCATACCCCACGGTTATAATTGCTCAGTTATTCGCTCGCGCGAGGCCCTCTACCAATCGCGTGACGTGAGGAACACGTGGGTTTCGGATTCCGTGCCCCACACAGAACACGAAACACACACCCCTAGTTACAAGGAGAGCCATTTTGGCAACCAAGATTCGTCTGAAGCGCATGGGTAAGAAGTTCTACGCGTTCTACCGCGTGGTGATCATGGATTCCCGTACCAAGCGTGATGGCCGCGCCATCGAAGAGATCGGTACCTACAACCCGAACACCCAGCCTTCGACCATCAACATCAACTCTGAGCGCGCTCAGTACTGGCTCGGTGTTGGCGCTCAGCCGACCGAGCAGGTGCTGAACCTGCTGAAGATCACCGGTGACTGGCAGAAGTTCAAGGGTCTTGACGGTGCTGAAGGCACCCTGAAGACCGTTGAGGCTGGCCCGGATGCCGCCGCTCGCGTCGAGGCTGTCGAAGCCCAGGCCCAGAAGCTGAAGGCCGCCAAGTCCGAAGCTGACGCCAAGGCCAAGGCTGAGGCCGAAGCCGCCGCCACCGAGGAAGCTCCGGCTGAAGAGCCGGCTGCGGAAGCCGAGTGATCATGCTCGCCCAGGCTGTGGAACATCTGATCAAGAACATCGTCGATTTTCCCGATGATGTCTCGGTGAAGTCCCATGAGAATCCGCGCGGTGAACTCATTCGCGTGCGCGTGAACCCTGAGGATATCGGTCGCGTCATTGGACGCAGCGGACGCACGGCAAATGCGATTCGCACCGTGGTGCAGGCACTGTCCGACCACAAGGTGCGCGTCGACATCATGGACGTGCGCAGGTGAGATCCTAGCGTGGTGCGTGATATGCATTCCGACGACCCTCAACAGCTTGAGCTGCTGAGGGTCTGTCGTATCGGGCGTGCGCAGGGGCTCAAGGGCGAGGTCACCGTGCAGATCTTTACGGACGAACCGGAATACCGGTTCGCTCCCGGTGCTGTGTTGTATACGAAGGACGGCGAGGAAGAGTACGTGGTGGAAAGCTCCCGTACCTTCAAAAACCGTTGGATCATCAAATTCGAGGGCATCGACGACCGTGATGCGTCCGAAGCCGCCAATGGCGTGGTGCTGTATGGCGAAGCGGACGATCCGGAGGAGATGCTTGAAGCGGACGAGTGGTACCCGAAGGACCTGATCAGTCTTGAGGCGCGCCTTGCCGAGGGCAATACGCTGGGGCTTGCGCCCGGCACTGTGGTAGGCAAGGTGGTGGATGTGATTGAAGTGGCCCAGTGGCTGCTCAAGATCCGTCTGGCCAATCCCGTCAAGGACGCCGATGGCGTGGTGGTCGAGAACAGCGCGCTCGTGCCGTTCGTGGACGAGCTCGTGCCGGACATCGACCTCGAGGGCGGATATCTGACCCTCGACCCGCCGGGCGGACTCATTCCGGGGCTCTGATCCGCTGCTTTTTCAACAAGGCGCTGGCGATTATGCCGGCGCCTTTTTCGTACGCGCCGCGCTTGGCAGGCGTACCGGTATTGTGGAACATTATGAAGATCGATATCGTGTCCGTATTCCCGGAATATTTCGAAGTGCTCAACCTGAGCCTGCTCGGCAAGGCGCAGGAGAAGGGCCTGGTCGAAGTCACCGCGCACAACCTGCGCGACTGGACGCACGACGTGCACCATTCCGTGGATGATACTCCCGTCGGCGGCGGCGCGGGCATGGTGATGAAGCCGGAAGTGTGGAGCGAATGCCTCGACGAGCTGCTGCATCTTGAGCCGACCACGGTTACTTGCGATTCCACGGTTACTTGCGATTCCACGGCAGACGCAGACGACACGGCTTCCGCGGACGCGGCCGAACCGGCGGAATCGGCGACAGAAATCGCCGCAAATGCCGATACCGTTCCGGCGACCGACCGTCCGGTGCTGATTTTCCCGAATCCGTCCGCCCCCCTGTTCACCCAGCAGGACGCGACGGAGCTGAGCCACGCCAACCATCTGCTGTTCGGCTGCGGCCGTTACGAAGGCTACGACGCGCGTATTCCGCAGTATTACCGTGCGCAGGGCGTCGACGTGCGTGAATATTCGATCGGCGATTATGTGCTGAACGGCGGCGAGGTGGCCGTGTCGGTCATGTTGGAGGCCATCACCCGTCTGCTGCCCGGTTTCATGGGCAATGCGGCCTCGATCGTGGAGGAATCGTATACGGGAGAGAACGCCCTGCTGGAGCACCGCCAGTATACGAAGCCGGCCGATTGGCGCGGCATCAAGGTTCCGGACGTCCTGTTGTCCGGCGACCACGCGAAGGTCGACCGTTTCCGCCGCGATGAGGCGCTGGCGAAGACCAACGAGCTGCGTCCGGATCTCATCGAGGCGTTGGATTGTTCCAAGCTTGACAAGGCCGATCGCAAAACGCTGATGGCGTTGGGCTGGGAGGTTTCCGGCGCGCACCCACGGCAGCGCTGATTACGCACGATTGTTCACGTCGACGGAGGGCATGCAGGTCCACCGTCGACGTTTTTAGTTGGGAAGCCCGGACGTCAGTCCGCGGATTCAACCGGCTCTGCCGGATCGGCGGATTCGGCAGGTTCGATGTAATACACGGCGGTTTCGCCGTAATCACGCCGGTCGGTGATATCCCAGCCTTCGGGCGCGGTCGGCTCGTCGGAACGAGTGGAGCGTTCCAGCACGATCACCGTGCCCTCGCCAGTCAGTTCGCCGGACTCACGGCCCGCCAAATCGGCCAGCAGCTGGTTGCACGCCTCGGTTTCGAACGCATACGGCGGGTTTTAACATCATGCAGTCTTTGGCATCAATATCAATGAGGTCGATGAAGATCACGCCGAATGGTGCAATCGCCGATGCGGCCGCCGCGTACTTTTCCGCACGCGCCTTGACCACGCGGGCGCTCATGCCCGGCTCCCAGGAACGGTTGTGCTTCAACGCCGTCAACGTCTTTGCGATCAGCGCGGCGGCCGGTGCGGCCGATTCCACCGCCACCAGTTCGCGCGCGCCACGGCTCAGCGCTTCGATGCCCAACGCGCCGGTTCCGGCGAACAGGTCGAGCACGCGTGCGTCATCCAGCACGCCCCACGAATCGAGGTGCGAGAATATCGCTTCCTTGGTACGGTCGGTGGTTGGCCTGGTGCCCGGCTTCGGCGTGGTCAACGCCATGCCTTTGAATCGTCCTGAAATTACGCGCATAACCATCGAGCCTAGTTGCTGGTCAGGAACGTCTCGTTGCCGCGCGTGAAGTCGAGCACCGCGCCGGCAAGCTGCACGTACCCTTGCAACGTGGGGTCTTCGGCCACCAGTTTCGCGGCTTCCGCTCTGGCTTCCTCGATGATCTTCACGTCTTTGACCACGCGCAGCAGTTTCAGTCCGGATTTGCCGCCGGATTGCGCGTCGCCCAGCACGTCGCCCGCACCGCGGAATTCAAGGTCGGCCTGCGCGATTTCGGCGCCATCCAACGTGCCGGCAATCACGTCAAGGCGTTTGGCCGCATCGCTGCCTTCCGGCGCACGTGAAATAAGGAACGCGCCCGATTCGGTGCCTCCACGGCCCACGCGTCCACGCAGCTGGTGCAACTGGGACAGGCCGTACCGGTCGGCATCGAAAATCACCATGCAGCTGGCCTGCGCCACGTCCACGCCCACTTCGATGACGGTGGTGGCCACCAGAATCGGCGTCACGCCCGCTTCGAAATCGGCCATAATCTGCGATTTCGTCTCGTCATCGTCGCGGCCGGTCAGCGTGGCGATGCGAATGCCGGCGAATTGCGGCAGCGATCGCAAGCGTTCCGCGATTTCCGCGACGGAATGCAACGGCGGCCGCTGTTCGCGCTGTTCGTCGTCCTCGCCCAAATCGTATGTGGCGTCGAATGCGGAACCGACTTCCGCATCGCCTGAACCGCCCGCATCGTCGGCATCCTTCGCGTCGGCGTCGATGCGCGGGCAGACCACGTAGGCACGTTCCCCCGCGTCGATACGCTTGCGAATCAGACCGAACATTTCCGCCATCAGCGGGCCGTTCGCTTCGGGCACGACGAATGTGCGGATCGGCTTGCGGCCGCCGGGCAGTTCGGTGAGCCAGGAGATGTCGAGGTCGCCGAACCAGGTCATGGCCGCGGTGCGCGGAATCGGCGTGGCCGTCATGACCAGCAGATGCGGTGCCGTGGAGCCTTTGGCATTCAACGATTCGCGCTGTTCCACGCCGAAACGGTGCTGTTCGTCGATGACCGCCAGCGCGAGGTTGGGCGCTTGGAAGGTTTTGGAGAACGCGGCGTGCGTGGCCACCACGATGCATGGTTTGCCGGAGGCCGCTTGCGCGAGGACGCGTCGGCGGGCGGCGAGTTTCATGCCGCCGGTGAGCAGCAGTACGGGAATGTCCGGCAGGCTGTTCGATTGGCCGTCCAGCAGTTTCTCCACCTGGCCGCCATCCGATTGTCCACCGTTTTGCGGTTCCGGCGCGTTTCCCGACGTGACTTGTCCACTTTCATCCACAACCGCATGGTGCGTTGATTTTGTCTGCGATTCCCCTGATTTCGTGTTTTCGTCAGCCTCTTCGCCGGTACCACACATCCGATCCACCATGCCGCGGATGCTGCTGTAATGTTGTTCCGCCAACACTTGCGTCGGCGCGACGAGCACCGCTTGTTTGCCGGAGCCGACGGCCTGCATCATAGCCGCCACCGCGACCACGGTTTTGCCGGAGCCGACCTCGCCCTGCAGCAGGCGTTGCATGGGGTAATCACGTGCCATATCGTCGGAAATATCGGCGATCACCTGCTGTTGCCCGTCCGTCAGCGAGAACGGCAGCGACTCGACGAAATCGTCTTTCAGCCGCGTGTCGGCGCAGGCTGTGGCCGTGGCCTTACGCGACGAATCACGAGACTGCACCAGCGCGGTTTGGCAGATGAGCGCTTCCTCGTAGCGCAGTGTACGCAACGCCTTGTTGAAACCGTCGCGGTTTTGCGGATCGTGAATCGCCATGAACGCTTCGGCTCGGTGCATCAGCCCATGTTCCATACGAAACGCTTCCGGCATGATGTCGGGAATGGCGGCGGCAAGCGCTTCCGTCCGTGCCTGCCGGTCGGCTTGCGGCGCGTCGAATTCCCCATGTTGCGCGTCGCTGGCATCGGCGCCATGCAATGCACGGGCTGCCTGTGCCGCAGCGTATTCGTCACCGCACAGCCGGTCCATGCATTTTTCGATCGACTCGTGGATGTGTTCGCTGGAGATGCGCGAGTTCGCGTGGTAGACGGGACGTGGGCGGCATACGTGGCGCATCGCCTCCGGTACGGAAGCCGCATCGTATTTGAGATTCGGCATGGTCGGCGATTGCGGGGCTGCCGCCGGTTGTTCCGTGCCGAAGCCGTCATCCCATTCGGCGGTTTCCTCAGGTGAGCGGCTGCGCAATTGCTCGCCGGCTGGATCGACCGTCAGTATGTCGGGATGGGTGAATTGCAGACGGTCGTTGTATACGCTTGGCTCGCCCGCGACCACCAGCAACGCGCCTTCGTGCAGTTTGCGCTGGATCCAATCGACGTACGACTTGCGATAGGAGAAGAACACGAGAGACGCCATGGAAGCGTCCATGTGCCGGCTGCGTGCGAAATCGCCGTCATCAACGTCGGCGATCAGCCGGAATCCGCGACGGGCCATCGGAAAGACGCGCACGCCACGCACGTGCGCGGCGAAGGCCATGTTCTCCCCTATTTTCGCTTCGCGCAGGGCGCGTGCCGGAACCGGGTCGGTGACGCGGAACGGATAGTAGGTCAGCGCGTCGCCCACGGACACCACGCCCAGCGATTTCAGCGCGCCGACTCTGCGGCGGTTCGTTTCGAACGAGGAAATCGGGGTTTGCCATGTGGTGCTCATAACACTCCATTGTGTCACGACCGGATGATTGTGCGGCGGGCTGAATTCCCCATTATTCGTGGCGGCGCCATTCGCCGCAACACGGCTTGTGGACGGCCAGATAAAGCAAAACCCCGGCGGCCATTCGGCTTACCGGGGTTTCAAGCTGTTATTTCGCGATTCACGCTTCAACGCGCTGGACCTTGCCAGCCTTGATGCACTTCACGCAAACGCGAACGCGAACGTTCTCGCCGTCGATGGTGGTGCGAACCGGCTGCAGGTTCGGGCGGAAGGTGCGCTTATTGCGAATATGTGAGTGCGAAACGGTGAAACCGGTCTGCGGTCCCTTGCCGCACACTGCGCAACGAGCTGCCATAATGGACTCCCTATAATTACTATTGACTTGCAAGTCTGCGCGTTCGACACCACACAACGAAGTGCATGGCAGAACACACAACTTCTCAACTATACAACCAGCCCCGGCCAATCGCAAACTTGTGGACGAAAATCGGCTTGCATTCCCCATATTCCGCCGTTTTTGCCATGTCTCGACAGCACGCGTATGCGGCCCGTACGGGCAGAACATGCTTGTTCATGCGCTGTTCATGTCGAATGGTCTGTTACCACCCGCCACGCCCGTACGATGAAGTAATGGAATAAGATGAGCCATAAGATTGACATTTAGCCGAAAAGAGTCAACATTGACCGACATAGCCGAGCCGCAGACCCAACCGTCCCAGCAGAACGCGCAGGCCCAGCAGCCGCAGCAATCCAGCCAGCAATCCAAGCATATGATGACGCCACGCGAGAAGAAGTGGATCGTCTACGACGTCGGCAATTCCGCGTTCGTGCTGCTGTCCACCGCCGTCGTGCCGATCTACGCGAATTCGCTGCTCAAGGCGGCCGGCGAGACGAACATCGTGTCGACGTGGGGCTACGCGCAGACCATCGCATCGCTCGTCATCGCCGTGCTTATGCCGCTGCTCGGCTCCATCGCCGACGTGCAGGGCATGAAGATCCGCTTCTTCACCGGCTTCTTCCTGACGGGCGTGGTCATGTGCTGCGCGATGGCGATGCCGCTTGGTTGGCTCGCGTTCCTCATCGTGTACGTGCTGGCCACCATCGGCCTTAATGGTTCGCTTACGTTCTACGACTCCATGCTGGTGGACACGACTTCGAACGAACGGATGGACCGCATTTCCTCACACGGCTACGCATGGGGCTATATCGGTTCGACCGTGCCGTTCATCGTCTGCATCGCGCTGATTTTCGGAGGCCCCGCGCTGTTCGGCTGGTCGACCACAGCCTGCACGCGCGCCTCGTTCGTCATCACCGCGCTGTGGTGGGTGGCGTTCACCATTCCGCTGCTCACCAGCTATAAGCAGGTGCATTACCGCGCCACCGCGGGGCAGGCAGGCGAGGCCATTCGCGGCACGTTCGCCGAGCTCGGCTCCACGTTCCGCGCCATCCGCAAGAACAAGCCGCTGTGGATGTTCATGATCGCGTTCTTCTTCTACATCGACGCCGTCAACACCGTCATTTCCATGAGCACGTCGTATGGCACGCAGCTGGGCATCGACTCCACGCAGCTGGTCGTGGCGCTGCTCGTCACGCAGTTCGTGGCGTTCCCCTGCTCCATCATCTACGGCAAGCTGGCAGGCCGGTTCGGCTCGAAAACCATGATCACCGCCGCCGTGGTGGCGTACATGTGCATCGTCTTCTTCGCCGCGTTCTTCCTGCGCGCCGCACTTGAATTCTGGATTCTGGCGATTCTGGTCGGCATGTTCCAAGGTGGCATCCAGGCGCTGTCCCGCTCGTATTACGGCAAGATCATTCCGAAGGACCATGCCAACGAGTACTACGGCTTCTACGATATTTTCGGCAAGACGGCGTCGATTATCGGCACGTTCCTCGTCGCTACCACGACGTCGCTGACTGGCAACGCGTCGATCGGCGTGCTGTCGATAGCCATTCTGCTGGCCGTCGCGCTCGTCTTCCTGCTTCTGCAGAAGGATCCGACCAAGGGTTCGACGGAAGCCGCAACCGTCGACTGACAGCTGCCGTCCGACAGCGTTCCGCTCGACAGCGATCGCTCAACAGCATTCCGCCTGACAATCGTCGTTCGGCGGAATGCGCTGTGCCGGCCTGCGGGAAACCGCGTAGGCCGGCACAACTTCGACAGTTACCATCTGGTATGTTATACTGGCATCGTTTGCACACCGTGGCGCAACGTAGCGCCGCTCCAGCAATGACGCAGAGAGAGGTAAACGATGTCATTGGCAAATGAACTAGTCGAAGCAGTGTCCGCATGGCCGGAAGTCGAGGCCATCACGTTGGGTGGGTCACGCGCCACCGGCGATAACGACGAGAAGTCCGATTACGACGTCTACGTGTACGTCACCGCACCCGTGTCTGCCGAACGCCGCCGCAGGCTGCTGCGCAACTATTGCAGCCATATGGAAATCGACAACGATTTTTGGGAGACCGAAGACGACTGCACGCTGAACGACGGCACCAATATCGACGTGCTGTACCGCGATCTGGACCAGTTCGCAGCCAATGTCGCCGACGTGGTGGAACGGTTTCAGGCCAGCAACGGCTATACGACGTGCATGTGGCACAACATGCTCACCAGCAAGGTGCTGTTCGACCGCGACGGCCAGTACGCCGCGACCCGACAGCGGTTCGACGTGCCGTTCCCCGAGGAACTGCGCCGCAACATCATCAATCGCAACATGCGCCTGCTTACCGGCAACCTGCCGTCGTACGACGCACAGATCCGCAAGGCCGCGAGCCGAGGCGACAAAATCGCGGTCAACCATCGCATGGCCGCGTTCATGGAATCGTATTTCGATGTGCTATTCGCGCTGAACCGCCGCACGCATCCCGGCGAGAAGCGTCTCGACAAGCTCGCCGAACGCGACTGCGCCATTCTGCCGAAGGATTTCCGCAAAAACATCGATACGCTGTTCGATTCGATGTACGCCGATCAGGCGGTGTTCAGCGAGACTTTGGGCGAAATCGTTGACGACCTGCGTCAGACGGTCGACGCGAACCTGTGATTTGACCGCGAATCCGGCGGTTCGACGCCGGTAGCGATTGGTTTTAGAAGAAGTTGAGCGCGCGGGCCACTTCGTCGACGATGTCGAACATGGCCTTGCGCGCACGTTCCGGATCGCCCTTCGCTATCGCGTCGGCGACCGCATCGTGCGCGTCGAGCGCGGCCGGCTTCGGCTTCATCGGGTATTTGCCGAGTTCCACACGGCCGCGCAGCACGGTGGCGATGGTGTCGGCAAGCGCGGCGAACAGTTCGTTGCCGCTTTCGCGCAGTATCAAAGTATGGAATTCCACGTCCAGATCGTGGAATTTGGTCAGGCCGGCAGCCCCCTCTTCGTTTGATTCGGCGATTTGGCGCATCTGCGCCGCGTAGACGGGGAATTTCGCCTTGACGTCGATGGAGGCGAGGCGTGCCGCCGAGGCCGCCGCAGCCGGTTCGACCGCCAATCGCAATTCGGTCAATGACGACAGCTGCCGCTCGCGCTGCGTGGAGTGGAGTCGCCATTCGATGACCTGATGGTTGAGCGCCTGCCAGTCGGAGAACGGCCGCGCCACCAATCCGACGCGTCGGCGCACCGTCACCGCACCCATGGATTCCAACGTTTTGGCGACTTCGCGCGCCACGGTACGGGAGATGCCGAAACGGTTCTGCACGTCTTCCAACGTCAAGCTTTCACCGGCCGGCCATTTGCCGTCCAGCATTTCGATGGCCAGCGTGCGGCACACTGCATCCTGCAGCAGTTCGCCGCCGTTTTCGTTTCCTGCCATCCACAATTCCTCTCGTTGTGCGTGCAAATCTTTTTTCAGGTTTTTGCGACACGCCGTATACGATTGCCGTTCGCGTGACGTCCGAATAATTACCCCCGCACGATTCGCGCGATTTGCCGCCGATTTGTACTACCTACAGCATAGCAAGTCGCATGATTATTTTTATTCGTAGTACTTTTAACTTGACTAGTACTACCTTTCATAGCTATATTGATGTCATCGCCGATGCGAAGTGGCACTGGCAATACAGCAGAGTTCAAGGAGGACAACATGAGCATTCACGTAGTGGTGATGGGTGTTGCAGGATGCGGCAAATCCACCGTGGCAGAAGCCATTCACGAACGTCTCGGATACGTGTACGCGGAGGGCGACGACTTCCATCCGCAGGCCAACATCGACAAGATGAGCGCAGGCATTCCGCTGACAGACGAGGACCGTTGGCCGTGGCTCAAGGTCATCAACACCTGGATGGTGGCTCGCGAGGCGCTGGACGAGAACACCGTGGTCTCCAGCTCCGCCCTGAAGCGCAGCTACCGTGAGGTGCTCGCCCAGAACGTTCCCACCTTCTTCGTGCATCTGACCGGCTCGCAGGAACTCATCCAGCAGCGTCTCAACGAGCGCAAGGGCCACTTCATGCCGCCGGCACTGCTGCCGAGCCAGTTCGCCATTCTTGAGCCGCTCCAGCCAGACGAGAACGGCGTGGAAGTCTCCATCGAAGGCAGCGTCGAGGAAATGGTCGAACGTGCCGTCGCCGCAGTGAACGAGTACGCGGCGAAGGTGGCCGCGCAATCGCAGCAAGCCGAGTGAACGGCGCAAGCCGCAACACAGCGCAAAATAATCGCACATAACTAAAAATCGAAAGAGAAATTCAACGAGTCAAGGAGGATTCATGAATCTCATCGCAGCGGCGATCATCGGCATCGCCGTCATCGTTCTTCTCATCGCGGCATGCAAGGTGCATCCGTTCCTGTCCCTGCTCGCCGGCTCATTCGTCATGGCCGTGTGCGCGGGCGTGCCGTTCGACAAGGCGTTCGATAGCTTCACTTCCGGCGTCGGCGGCACGATTTCCAACGTGGGCCTGCTTATCGCGTTCGGCTCGATCATCGGCACCATCCTGTTCAAGTCGGGCGGTGCGGACACCATCGTCGACACCATCATGGCCAAGACACCGTTGCAGCGTCTGCCGTGGGCCATGGCACTGATCGCGTTCATCGTGGGCATCCCGATGTTCTTCGAGGTCGGCGTGGTCATCCTCATCCCGGTGGTGCTGTTCGCCGCCCGTCGTTCCAAGTCCCCTGTGGTGCTGCTCGGCATCCCGGCCCTCGCCGGCCTGTCCACGCTGCACGCCTTCGTGCCGCCGCACCCCGGTCCGCTGACCGCCATCGGCGCGCTGAACGCGAACCTCGGCATCACCCTGGCCCTCGGCCTGATCGTGGCCATCCCGACCGTCATCATCTCCGGCCCGCTGTTCGGCAGGCTCGCCGCCAAGTGGGTTCCGATCGCAGCTCCGGAGAACGAGGCTGAGGCCGAAGCTCCGAAGTCCGCGGAAAACCGCCCGTCCTTCGGCACCGCCCTGTCCGTGATCCTGCTGCCGGTCGTGCTGATGCTCGCCGCGTCCATCGTGGATCTGACCGGTCAGAACACCACCGCCTGGGGCCGTGTGATCGCGTTCCTCGGCACCCCGCTCGTGGCACTGCTCATCACCACCGTCTTCGCCATGGTCGCCCTTGGCTACATGCAGAAGTTCTCCCGTGACGCCGTCAACGGCATGGTCGGACAGTCCTTCGGCTCCGTGGCCGGCATCATCCTGATCGTCGCCGCAGGCGGCGGCTTCAAGCAGACGCTGGTCGACTCCGGCATCGGCGACGTGATCGCCAACTCCATCACCGAATCCGCCATGAACCCGCTGATCGCAGGCTGGCTGGTGGCCGTGCTCATCCGTCTCGCCACCGGTTCGGCAACCGTGGCGACCGTCACCGCCTCCGGCATCATGGTGCCGCTCGCCGCCGGCATGAGCCCGACCCATCTGGCACTGCTGGTGCTGGCCATCGGCGCAGGCTCCGTGTTCTTCTCCCACCTCAACGACGCCGGCTTCTGGCTGGTCAAGGAATACTTCGGCATGAGCGTGGGCCAGACGCTGAAGACCTGGTCGCTGATGGAAACCATCCTGTCGGTGGTCGGCCTGGGCTGCGTGATGCTGCTCTCGCTGGTGCTTTGACGCACTGAACGCAGCAATCGCAACCACACTCACATAACCCAAAACATAACCAAAACTTGCCACCCGCAAAGCTTGCCGCAACCTTCTTTTCTGCGTTGCGGAAGGCGCGGGAAGCCAACGGGCGGCATCAATCCTTATTCAAAATCGCAAAAACTTTTCAACCATTTTTAGAGAAAGAAGCACATCATGCAGTTGGGAATGATCGGCCTGGGACGTATGGGCGGCAACATGGCGAAGCGCATCGCGGCGGCAGGGCATGAGGTGGTCGGCTACGACCGCTCCCCCGAGTCGGACCGCACCGTGGCAAGCCTGAAGGAACTGGTGGCCGCGCTGAAGGCCCCGCGTCTGGTGTGGGTCATGGTGCCGGCCGGTGAAGCGACCGACAGCACCATCAACGAGCTTGCCGAGCTTCTTCAGCCGGGCGATATGATCATCGACGGCGGCAACTCCCGTTACACCGACGACGCACGCCACGCGGCCGAACTGGAGCCGAAGGGCATCCATTTCATGGATTGCGGCGTCTCCGGCGGCGTGTGGGGCATCGACCGCGGCTACGCGCTCATGGTCGGCGGAAACAAGGACGATTTCGAAACCGCACGTCCGATTTTCGAGGCACTTAAGCCGGAAGGCGATTCCGGCTTGGTGCTGGCCGGCCCGGTGGGCGGCGGCCACTTCGCCAAGATGGTGCACAACGGCATCGAATACGGCATGATGCAGGCCTTCGGCGAAGGCTTCGCCACCATGGTGAAGTCCGATCTCGTTGAGGATCCGGCGGCCGTGATGAGCTCCTGGAGGGACGGTTCCGTGGTGCAGTCCTGGCTGCTCGACCTGCTGGCCATCGCCTTCAAGTCCGACCCGACGCTCAAGTCCATGCCGCCGGTCGCCAACGAGTCCGGCGAGGCGAAGTGGATGATCGAGGCGGCTCTCGAACTCGGCGTGCCGACCCCGGCCACCGCGGCCGCACTGTACGCACGTCAGACCTCGCGCGGCGGCGCCGACGACATCCTGCGCGTCGTGTCCACCATGCGCGCCCAGTTCGGCGGCCACGTCACCAAGATCGACGAGATCGCCACCCACTGACGGATTCACGCATTAACCGATTCAGATTCCTTCCTTCCCCATAACAGACTTCGCCCGGAGCTGGACCCCACCAGCTCCGGGCGAACCTGTATCAACGCACACGGTCCCGTCAGACAGTCGGCTTGCCGCCCCACAATCCTGCACTATCTCGCTTATAGATGGCGGATTTTCCAAATCGCCCCACGGTATCTCGCTTATAGATGGCGGGGTCCTACAGCAAAAAGCCGGTTAGGGGGCAATATCCATACCCTCCAACCGGCTTTTCCCCGCATCATCCGCCATCCATAAGCGAGATGGCATCAGGCACGAGAGCGAATCCGCCATCTATAAGCGGAATATAGGCGAAATACGCGAGCGGCTTAGCGGCCGTACACCTCGTGCACGAATTTCTCAAGCGCCGCGATGGAACGCTCCACCTTCTCCGTGTCGATGCAGTAGGCCATGCGGAAGTAGCCGGGCACGCCGAAGCTGTCGGACGGCACGAGAATCAGGTCGTAATCCTTGGCCTTCATGCAGAACGCGTTCGCATCCTCCTCAAGCGCCTTCGGGAAGATGTAGAACGTGCCGCCGGGGCGCACCACGTCGAAGCCCAGACGGGTCAGCGCGTCATACAGCAGGTTCATGTTGGTTTCGTAGACGGACAGGTCGCTGGTCTCGTCCACCACCTTGGCCACGGCCAGCTGCGCGGTGGAGGACGGGCAGTTGTGGCCGGTGCCACGGCTGACCTGGCCGCACATCGGCACGATGAGCTTGGCATCGGTGGCACGCGGATTCACCGCCACATAGCCGATGCGCTCGCCCGGCAGTGACAGCGACTTGGAGTACGAGTAGCACGAAAGCGTGTTGTCGTAGAATTTGCTCGGATACGGCTGCTCGCCGCCGTCGAACACGATCTCGCGGTACGGCTCGTCGGCGATCAGGAAGATGTCGTGGCCGTATTCAGTCTGCTTGGCGTTGAGCACCTCGGCCAGGCGGGTCAGCGTTTCGGCGGAATAGACCGCGCCGGACGGATTGTTCGGGGTGTTGATGAGCACGGCCGCGGTTCCGGGGTTCAGCGCCTTCTCGAACGCGTCGAAGTTGATCTGGAAGTTCTCGGTGTCGGCCGGAACGACGGTCAGGTGCGCGCCGGTGCCGTTCACGTACGGCTGGTATTCCGGGAAGTACGGGGCGAAGGTGATCACTTCGTCGCCCGGCTTGGTCACCACGCGCAGCGCATGCGCCAACGCGCCGGCCGCGCCCGTGGTCGGGAAGATGTAGTCGGCGGTGTAGTCCATGTCGAAGCGGCGGTTGAGGCTTTCGGCGATCGCCTTGCGCACCGACGGAATGCCCAAGGACGGAGAATAGCCGTGCAACGCCACCGGTTCGGCCGTTTTATACATGTCGATCACGGCGTCGGTATAGTCCTGCGGGCACGGCACGCTCGGGTTGCCCAGCGAATAGTCGAACACGTTCTCGTAGCCGATTTCGGCGCCACGCGCGGTCGCGTATTCGCTCAGCTCGCGGATTACGGATTTTCCGCCGAGCATGGCCTTGTAGTCTTCGTTGATCATGGAACAACCTCCCTGTCGTGCTGTTGCATACGTCTGACGCACCCTGAAAGAGCGCCGCTACAGACGTTTCTACCACCGAAAAGTCACGCAGTGTGGCGTATGGCTCACTGTGCGGCGGATTGCGGGGCTTGGTCGTCGTGAGACGCCTGCCCGGGCACGAAACCACTGCTGAAGATGCGCTTCCAATAGCCCAGCATGTCGGTTTTGGACATGGACATGAACATGCCCGTGGCCAACACCGCCAAGTCCTCGTTGAACACGGCGTCCATCGGCAGCTGCTCATGGAGCTTCGGCCAGCGGCGCAGCACCGCCAACATGCCTCCGACGGTGAAGTCGAGCATCAGGTCAGTTTTGAGGTCAAGATGGTCGGCGTCAAGCCCCAGCACGGAGATCAACGTGAGCCTGCCGAAGTCCTGCAGGGATTCGACGAGTTCCGGCGAGCTGTGCGGTCCGGCGAGCAGCGCGAGCCGGTCAAGACGCCGACGCTGTTCGGGCTCGCGTAGCAGCGCGGTGATATGCTTGCGCCATTCGTTGTCGGGATTGAAATTCGCGTTGGGCGCGCTGGGAAGCGGCGTGTTTTCCACGGCGTGCAGAATGGCGGAATCGGCAAGTTCCGGCAGTCCCGTGAAATGATAGTAGAAGGAATTGCGATTCACGTCCGCCGTGCGCACGATGTCGGTGACGGTGATTTTGCGATACTCGCGTTCGGAAAGCAGTTCCCAGAATGCGTTTTCGAGCCGTTCTTTGGCTGGCAGAATCTCCGAATCTCGGCGTGGACGTGGCATGGCTCCCCCTATTTTGTACCTTCGATTTAAAAGCGCAACGCGAATTACTATACAAGTTGTCTAGAACAAACTGCACAGCATGTCGCATTAATAGCGATTGCCATCCACCGCAACGCCTCACCTCACACCACTGCGTCACGACCTCCGCGCTACGTCTACTTGCGCCGCACTTTCGGATTGCGGGCAAGAGCGGCCTGCAACATAATCGCCAGCGCCTGGTTGAGATTGCGTCGATCCTCACCGCTCAACCCAACGTACGTGCCAAGCATTTCGGGAATGACTTTCGGCCCGGCCGCCATCATGGCGGAAATACTGCCCGCACCGGACGCTTCGAGCACGGCAAACAACGCGTCCACCGCACGCTCGCGCTGCTCCTTGGACAGGTTGGCAAGCCACTTGTTCAGCGCTTTGTTGAAGGTCACCGAACTGCTGGCCACATCCTCGACTTTGTCGAATTCACCGCCGTGCATCTGCCAGGAGAACACGAAATGCTGCATTATTCCTTCCACGTCGGATTTCACCACGATGCAGCGTTCGGGAGTTTCCAGCACCATGCCCACTACCGATGAGTCCGGCACGATTTTGACGATTCGATCGCTCACGCTCGCATATTCGAAGCTATTCACCACCGCCTCAGGGAAGCC
>ENA-OPTA01000795-OPTA01000795.1-human-gut-metagenome-genome-assembly--contig:-NODE-795-length-20459-cov-15.430504_pt1 | contig 20459 bp, 23 predicted proteins | sample MGYA00241813_ERZ501917 | MGnify/ENA primary metagenome ERZ501917 (study PRJEB25962, sample SAMEA2042408) | human gut metagenome | biome: human gut; feature: human-associated habitat; material: faeces...
AAACCCTCCACAAGATTATCTATCCATACATTCTCCCCAATCCATACATAGTTTCCTATCTTCAAATTCCAAGGATACTTGATATTTACAGATGGCTTGATTACTACGCCTTTTCCAACCTTAGCCCCAAATAGTCGTAAAAGTTTAACTTTCATACCGACTAACGGGACAATAGGATTAAGGAAAAAGAATATGTTGGTAAAATACCACAATATACATTTTAATCTACTTGCGCCGGTATGATACCATGAATTATCATACATCGAAAGATTAATTATTTTTCTTTTGTCTTCCGTCATAAAAACTCAAATATGATTCATAAAGAACACTATACTTCATATACAAAGCTAGGTTTTTCTCCATCATTCAACAACCACGAATAGAGTTGCAGCATCTTATTAGCAACTTGCATTGCTGCAAAGTTGTTATTAACCATTGCCTTGCCACGTTCTCCCATCTCTTCTAATTCTTTAGATGGCATATCAAGCACCTGCAGCATCACCTTAGCTATATTCTCGGGTGTACGATCACACCACCATCCACAATGCTGATTATTTAATTCTTCCCAAGGAGTACCAAGACTTGCCATCACAGGAGTACCCACAGACAAAGCCTCTGTTACTATCATGCCAAAATTTTCAAAATCACTAGGAACAAAGAGAGTTGAAAGTTGCACCAACTTCTCATATTTTTCTTGCCCATTTACAAAGCCAAGGAACTTAACATTCTTCAATCCAAGCCTATGTACCTCGCTTTTTAAGAAAGACTCATATTCAGGTAAGCCAGTACCCATAATCCAAATCTCACAATCGTCATGCCTTTCCTTAAGTAATTCAAGTCCATAAAAAAGATTTTCAACCTTTTTTATGGGATGCAAGCGCCCCAGGAAACCGAAAACTTTTTTCCCTTCTGAACTTCTTTTTGCTGAAGGAAGAGTGGGCAATACCATTGGGTTAGGAATAATTGCCACAGGACCATTATATCCAAAAGCTCTGATATGTTCCATTTCCTGCTTACAGGTTGCATGCAAACAATTTGCTTGCATAATATCCTTATGGAAGCAAAGTTTTAATAAAGGCCATTTTTTCCAGTACGAACGTTTTATTGCGTCAGGATAAAGCATTCCATGCGTAGTAATCACATAAGGTTTACCTAGTTTTCTTGCCATTACACAAGTAGCATGATGAACATACAACCAGACACCATTGGTATGCAATATATCATATTGGGAATAATTAATATCCAACCATCTTTTAAAGTTGGCAGAATAAGCGAATGGAGTAATAGTATCATTTTTTAAAGCATGAATCCACTCTTCTCCATTTCCTAATAATCTATCTGTGGAGTCCTTGGGCAAAAGAGTCAACAAATCAACATCCCCACCCTGCTTATGTAATGCTGAAAGTAAATCATAGGTACAAGTAGTAATACCACCCCAATGAGCACCAAATTCAGCAATCGTTTGTAATATTTTCATGAGAAAAAAAATTAAATGTCCAAACTACCCGGTCCGTCCTTTACCGAACATTCCTTATTATTTTGTAAATCATTAACAAGCTGCAAGAAATTCCGTGCCGCTTGCTTTGGCGACCAGACGTTCTGCATTGTCTCTATAGCCGCTTGCTGTATCCTATTCATTTCAAAAGGATGATTAAGTAACCACTCAACCTGCTCGGTTAAAGACTCCACATTACAAGATTTGAAAATCATACCATTTTCATGATGCTTCAATAAGAACGGTACGCTGCCTATAGCATCACTACCCACTAAAGCACAACCTTGACTCATCGATTCATTCGCTACAGCCCCCCAACCTTCATTGCTATCCGATGTGAAAAGGAAGATATCATGCTCATTCATAGCTTTTAGCACCTTTTCGTTAGGCAAAGCACCATGGAATTTTACAAAATCAGCTAAGCCTTTTCCTTGTACTAAAACTCTGGTTGGAGTTTCTTCATCACCACTTCCATAAAAATCTAAAGTGAAATTATATCCTTTTTGCTTTAATCTTTCAGCCATAAGAACAGGAAGTTCAGGATGTTTCCACTTCAAAAATCTTGCACACCACATTATTGCTGGAGTCTTTTGAATCGTGTTTTTTTTCTTGGATTTCACAGCATCCATTATTTCCGGAAGCGCTGTAAAATATCCCCATTTATAGCATCTCCCGCCATAGGTATGAAGTTTATAATGATCTATCACAGCGAAAGCAGAAGCATTCAACTTATAGAAAGGCTTATCTCTGAAATATTTCTGGTAACAAAACCACCATTTGACCAAATGAGGAGAAAGAACATTAATCCATCCACGCTTCAGCCACCTCTCTCCAAATTCAAAAGACAAGCCACAATTAGGCTGCTTTGCTCTTTCAATTGCATAGTCCAATGATTGCGCACCAAATATACAAATTTCAGAAGTTCTTGCTAGATTCATGGCAAGAGCTTTTGAAGTACAATCTTTAGCTGCTACCACACAATATTCTCTAGAAGAATAATCTTTACCGCCCTTAAGTTCCAAATCGTCAACTGGCATAGTAGCAACGAACGCAAAACTATCTCCTAAGAGTTCATAAAAAGCATCTGCCAATGGCTGTTGATGATGATTCAGATAATTGCTGAATAAAACTAGTTTTTTCATTTTTGCTCAATAACTTCCATTGCTTTTTTCCAAATACCTACCCCATATTTTGCTTTAACCTTAGATGACTGATTGGCAAAATCGAGAATATTATCACTGCTCATTGCAAGAATTTGATTAATATCTACTGCAAATTTTGCAACATCTGAGGATACTTCAAAATATTTAATACCATCCAATTGCGCATAGTGTATCGTTGACACAATTATTCTATTGTACAAAAGGGCTTCTATTATTTTAGATGGGAAATTACACTGATTCTCAGTAGCTTTTGGATCCCTAGTGCTCAACAGAAAAGGAATTGTTTCCAACAATTGAACATACTCCTTGTACTCGACCTTACCATGATAGATTATATTATTATATTTACTGGAATATTCTTTGATTATGCTATCATCCTCACAAAAACCAGAAATGTGTAATTTACATTCGGGCATTTTTGAAAACACCTTTAATAACATACTTATCAATGAAATCTCTTCTCTCAGTACACCTGATATCAAGAATTCTTTAGTTATTATCTCTACCTTAGGATGGGTATCAGTATTCTCAGGAACGACACCAGGTAGTAAAAAAGTATTAGCTACGTTAAATAGTGGAGAATTAGCTAATGTAATTGTACCATTCGCATGATTACACAACCAAAGCATCCAATAAGACAAAGAATATTTTCTTTGATACGGGGTATAGTCTAGAATTATAACATTAGACTTTACCTTAGGTCTGAGAAGGCGTAATAATATAAATAAAAAACAATTAATCAATGTGATATTATAAAACCATACAGAAGCCTCTTGGGGTATTTGTTTAAAAATATCCAATTGTTCTTTAATTGCAGCTAATTTCTTTTTTAAGCCATTGGAATATCGCCAATCAGAATAAACCAGACCAGGACAATCAAATTTTTTATTTCCATTAATAAAAGGAGGAAGAACAGAATAAACTTTATCAAAGACTCCACCTTCTATAAGATTCCAACAAAAATTACATCCAGCCACAGATAGATGATTTTGCAAAACATCTTTCCTTGGAAGAATATGAGCTATAAATATACGCTTCACAATATTTTTATTTTTAGTTTGTTATTTATTTTATTTTTAATGATAACCAAAGCTACTAATATAATCAGCATTACCAGATATTTAGTAAATGCATTAAATGAACTATATTCATTTTCAAGTCTGATTATTATCTGAGAAAAAGCCAATACTACAAAGGTTTCTAAACCTATTTTCATAAATACCTTACTTAATATTTTACTCCTTCTTGATATCAAAGAAGAAAACATAAATATCATAACAGAACCGGCTACAGCACCAATAATCATAGGGATAACTGGCAATATATGATTGAAACAAATGTCCAGTCTCCAAAAATGAGAAATAACCATTGTCAAAACCAATAACGATAACAATATCGTCATTCTTGGATTACTAATCTTATCTTGATATTTTTTTATTTGTTTTCCAACTAATATCATTATAGTTGCAAATGGTACAGAGGAAAAAGCCCATGGTAAATACAACCTATAATAGCTAAGAACGCAACCGACCAATAATACCCCTCCACATAAAATATATCGAAGTTTTATACTTGTTATTTTCAAAATAACTTGAGAACATATTAAAGCAAAGAATAAGACAGGTATAAACCATAAAGCATAACCTTCCCATCCTCTACAAACAAAATGGCTCAATGTATTCCACCCTACTATTGATTCTATAATAAAAACAATCATCGAATAAATAAAGAAAGGAATCATTAGACCTTTAAACTTCTTTTTTAGAAATATCTTCAAAGAGGGATTCTCCCAATTTGTAGTCCACCCCGATGCAATAAAGAATAAGGGCATATGAAATGCCCAAATGAAATTAGACAAGAATGGGGGAATAGAAGTATGTCCCAGTACCATCAAACATATGGCAATACCTTTAGCTATATCAAGCCAAACTATTCGTTGCGTTTTCATTTCCGTAAAATACCGTATTATCTAAATAAGCATATAAAACTAACGAATTTGTTAATAATGGGTACAATAATTGAGTATTATCATAAGGACGTTGAAGCAAACCGATAATCAAAATCCAAAAAGCATATTTATACTTTTTGTCGTAACGTCCAAAATAATATAAAAAAAAGAAAGGCAACAATACAACAATCTGTCCTACAACACCATCCGTAGCTAAAGTTGTAAATACATTAGCGCCAACAAATTTCTTATCTCTAACAGATTGTTCAATAATATGGCTAGCACCATTGCCTAACCATGGAGCTTTCTGAAAATACCCCCAAGTATTTACAACTAAATCTTGCCTATTATCACCGCTAATCGTACCACTAACTTCATTATATTCCATCCTACCAAATATAGCTTTATCTATCCATTTGTTAGACATTGATACTACTTTCAATAACAAAATAAATATTAAAACTGACGACATTATAGTTTTAATTCTACTCCTATAAAAGAAAAAAGCATAGAATAATATTTGAATGAAATATGCTAAGGACAAAGTTGATATTAAACCAAAAATTAGAATTATCTCAATTTTCTTATTATAATAAAATAATTTGTTTATAACTAAAGCAAACATACCCCAATTAGCTAGAGCACCGGGTTCATCAAAGTATCCTGCATTACGAACTAGCCCTAGATAGTAGGTATTTGTCGTAAAAAAACCAAAACAATACCCAGTTCGCATATCCATCTCCTTAAATTCAAACAAGGGCTCCAAAAATCCAGTAAGAACCAAAAGGAATCCTATTGTACCTGCTATTACTTGAAATACAATCCAGTAATTATAAACTTTAAATAAAGAAGAATTAGAAGATAGTTGTATTTCTAAGATAAAATAACATATCAAAAGATAAAATATACGAGTAAAATATGCAAAATCCATTCCATGTATGATTACATAAAGAAGCCATACTAGCATTTGCAAAAGTAATATCGCTGCAATCGGTCCAGGAAGCCTAAATTCATTCTTATATAAGACATAACCACCTGTTAAAAATAACAAGAGCACATAATTGACAATGTAATGTGGAAGCCAACCCATCAAATAAAAGACACAAGGCCAACCAGCAATAATTGAAAAAAAGAAAAGAAGTTTACAATATGTCCACCTCTTAAAAATATTAATAATATTCATTATATCTTGCAATTATTTCTTCATAAATATTCTTCAAGACTATAGCATTTTTCTCCCTATCATGTCTTTCCAAAGCAGTCTTTCTTTCATTTTTAGAAAGTTCGTATAAATCAGTTTCTCCAAACAAAGAAATAACCCTTTGAGCCAACATCTCAATTTCCTCATATCTATATAAATATCCAGTCTTTCCATCTTCTACCAAAGTAGGAATACCGCCACAATAGCTAGCAACAACAGGTACACCCAAAATTTGTGCCTCACACAGACTATTTGAGGAATTTTCTATAGCTGATGGCATCACATATACATTGGCATCTAAATAAGCTTGCTTCATTTCCAACTCAGAAAGTGCACCAAGAAATCTCACATGATCTTCCAATTGTAATTTCTTTACTAATCTACGAAGATATAGATGATACCCTTGAAAACGAAGCAATGACTTAAAATCATTATTCATTACACTGCTACCACAAAAATTTACTACCGTATCAGGATATTCTCTCAAGATGATAGGTAGCGCCTTTATCACTTGATGGGCACCTTTTAAAGGAGCCCCACTGTTACTTACAAATATTGTATGTCTTTTACATCTATCCAAATCCCAAATAGGCTTTTCATAAAAAGAGTCACGAAGAGTCTCATTCATAAAATGATAATGAAGATTTGGATTAACAGATATCACGTGATCGTGATCCCATTGAGTTCGACCTATAATATCTGTAGTATGTCTTAACACATACTCCTCACATTCCGCACGATGCTTAAAACTACGAACAGAATTCAATGTAAAAGTACCACGATAAAAATCCAAAGGAGTAATATTCAAGAACTTATCCCTTAAAGACAAGCCGCCATCGGCATAACGGGCAACCCCCCCAGCAAGACCTTGAATATTAGATATGACGGGCAAACCCCTTGTGCCGCCTTGCAAGGCGGCACAAGCTAAAGAGTATTCTGTACCATGGATATGTAAAATGTCTGGCGAAAATCTTATTATAGCCTCCTTACATGCCTCTATCTGTTTTTTATCTGTTTTAGTCATACTCTTAGTTGGTACTAGATAATATCTAATACCATCTACTTCATATTCCTCAAACTTTTTTCCATAAGAATACACAATAACACCTAACTCTAACTTAGGCATCAACTTCATTATAGCCTTTGCCGAAGAATATAACCATCCACAATGCGAAGGAGCTTTCTTCCCAAGTTTTTCACAAAGAGGCGGAAACTCTACGAGGCTTACCCAAAGTACTTTCATAAGCTTTCTATTAAATTTACCCAAAGATCTATTATCTTATCTATTTCAAATCTTTTGGCACTTATTAAACCATTTTTAGCAATCTGTTGACGTTCAGATGCATGCGTCATCAACCATTCTAATCGATTTGCATATTCATCAACATCATTGTTTGGTATAATACAACCATCATACCCATCAGTTATAATTTCTTTCAAAGCCGGATAACTATCCCAAACCATAGGAACGACACCAGTCTGCATAGACTCCGTTAAAGTCAACCCCCATCCTTCAATTCTCGAAGTCATCATAAAGATTGAAGCACTCAGATAATAAGGATACGCTACTTGTCTGCCTTCGAAAGAATAATTATTTAAATTCAACTCTCTAGCATACTGCTTAAGAGCCTCCTCATCTTTACCAGCTCCAACTATCTTGAGCTGCCAATCTGTAAAGCCCCGTTCCTGTATGATTTTCCAAATATCCAATACTTTATCTATTCTTTTCTCGTTATTATATAGACGAGATATCACCAAAACCTCTTTCTTCTTATGTGATAAGATATCTTCATTTTCTATAGTCGGAAATGACAACAAATTCGGTATGGACACAATACGAGATTTATCTGCCCCATTGATTCGGGCTAATACATAAGGAATCTCATATTTAGACAACAATACCGTCTTATCAGAGCAATTATAATTTTCCTGATATAATCTATCAATATTTCTTTTGCTCCATACTCTCCAAAGTGGATATACACTTAAACGAAGCAAAGCTCCAAGTTTCATCTTCCAAGAAGGAGATTGACAGAATACATTTGAATAATATGCCCAATTAAAAATTGATTCAAACAAAAAGACAGAATTATGATAAACTGAGACATACTTTGCTTGAAGCTTGAAAGATTTCACCATTTTAGCAAACTCACTGGTAAAAACTGAATGATGATCTACAATTATATCAACATGATTGTTGACGATGTATTCTTTTAATTCAACACGATTCAGCTTATTTTCCTCTTTTTCTTCACCATTGACATAGAAAGTTTGCATATCCATCTTATAAATAAGATAGAGACACTTATATCCCCGTTTAGGCAGTTGCTCCATTAGGGCATTCACAATCCTATGGATACCACCTCTTTGCATATTTATAGGGCGAACCCATGCTATCAATATCGTTTTCATTTTCAATATTTTATGATACCTAATTGTTTAAGTTCACTTATAGAATAACCTCTATCAAGATCTAGAAAATAATGATGGTGATGGCAAACCTGCTTTTCTTTTGGAGGTAACTTCATATAATCATGAAACAGCATCTTTAAATAATCATCATACTTCTTGATTGCCCGAACCTTCAACCCTCCGAAATCAACATCTATATAATGTTCAAACCATTCTTTATCAAATAAATACTTATGATATTGATAACTGCTATATATTCGACATTTTTTACCATTATTCCAATCAGTTTCCGAAATCATTGCATCCATACCAGCAAAAACAGATGCACTATTTTTGGTTAACCTATAAATACGATTACGAAAAACATGAAGTAAAGTTCTCATTCTAAATTTACCTTCGTGCACCGGAAATGTAAACTGTGCATATTGTGCTGCAACAGAAGCAACCTCATAGTCATGAAGGAATTTTGAATAGACCAAGTTCCTACGTTCTTCACTTTCCGGAACTACATCTATAGGAAATATATCAATATTAACTCCAATAGGACACTCCATATTATACTCAAACTCAATTAAGCAAGTATTTAAATCTGTCATTTTTGCCAAAGGCAAATAATAGTGTGAAGCATTACCAAAGTAAATAATAGAGTAACCTGCTGGAAAATTTTGTCTTGAAAGTTCCAATAATCGCTCATAATCTGGTCTAGGCATCATCACATCAATATCATCATCCCAAGGAATAATGTTATGATGACGAACAGCTCCTAATAGAGAACCTGCGCATAAAGAATAACGTAATTGATGTTCTCTACAAAATGCATCAAACACCTTCATCATTTCTAGCAATTTTACTTTATAGCGTTCTAAATCAAATTTCATCTTCTTTTATATAGTTTTAAATCATTTTCAAACAAGAAATTAGATACAATCCCAGATGCTCCTTGCGAGATACAATATTGATAATCAGATAAAAAATCTACAGCTGCAAAAAAAACATGAATTCCACGCAAATTCAAATATTTTATGCCTTTATCCTTCACATTATATATAGAAAGATTTAAAGCATGCACATCATTATCTATACAAAACTTAGCTACATCATAGTAGTTTTCATCTTTCATTCCATATCGTTTGAGTTGAAGTTTTACATTTGGACTTATTTTTCGTATCTTAGCGGCATCTTCATAAAGATTGAAAGTAACAACTATTCTCTGCTTTACATCAAAAGAAAGATTCTTGAGCATAGAATTATATATTTTTTTATATTTATCAGCAACAGAGTATCCCAAATCAGCTATTAACCAAACATCATCGTGCTTTTTCATAAAAGCTATAAAATCATTCAATGTTATAGGCGTATATTTATGATAGGGTTTTGTTTGAATAAAAGATCTATAATCTAATCTTTTTGCATTTTCAGGTTGCAAATTATATCTAAGTTGTTCTATATCCCATTGAAATGTACGTGTTTCTCCTGCTCGGAATCTCGCATCCTGTTCCAAATTGTCTAACCAGCCATGGCGACATACCCAAACATGATCTATCGTTTCAAGAATATCAATATCAAACATCCTTGTCCCGTTAGAATATGCCAACTCAATCGCCTCTCGTGAATCCGTACAAGTTTTCCCATCAATACCACCTCCTCCATGTGCTATTACTCTATGTTTTACATACCATTCATCTGGATTATCTTTCAATATTGGCAATGTAATAATTCTATCCAAATTAGAGTTACGTTTCCAGGAATCATAACATCTATATGTTGCATCTATCTCTTCTACTATTCTTTGCCGATGACGGATGCCATAACACACGATTAGAAGAAAAGATAACACAACCCCACATTTTACAAATATAATCTTATTTGTCTGCATTATCATTATTGATTATCTGGCGAAGCATAGTCGAACTAATACCATCAGTATGAGAAAAATACTCTATACGAGCACCAAACTTAGCAAATTCCTCCTCATAACGATTGTATAGTTCTGTTCCTCTCCACTCATCGCCATGAAACATCACATCGAAATGTCTTTTTCGCAGAAAATCCATTTTATCCATTGTGGTTTGTGGAACTACTTCATCTACATATTTAATTGCACCAACAATAGCTGATCTTTGTTCATAAGGAATAATTGGAACCTTATGCTTATAGGATTCAACACATTCATCTGTACTCACTCCCACTATCAAATAATCGCAATGTTCTTTCGCTCGTCGAAGAATATTGAGATGTCCAATATGAAACATATCGAAAACACCTGTAGTATATCCAATAATCATAGTTATTATGTATTTAATAATTCATTTAACATAATTTCCCATCTATCTCCTACAACACTAGAAGAGAAACGATTAGCAGAGTTCAAACCTGCTACAGCCATTTTATTCCTTAGTTCATTATCTTTTAAAAGCAAAAGTAATTTCTCTCGAAATTCTTTTTTATTTTTGGGAAGAAAACCTGTAACACCATCATCGATAATATCTGCAAAGACTTTACTCGTTTTTAAAGCTATAGGAACAACACCATTCTGAAGACTTTCCGTCAAAGTTAGCCCCCAACCTTCACGAGGAGATGCCATTAAAAAGATTCGGGCACTTTGATACCATGATAAAGGCGATTGAGCACCTTCAAATATGATATCCTTGCTGCTTGAAGCTAACTTTTCAAGATACTCCCCATCTTTTCCTGTACCAACTATATGTAATTTATAACCATGATGTTCTTTTATCGACATCCAAGCCTTAATCATCAACGATATACGCTTTTGATTCTCATCAAGCCTTGAAACAATCAACACCATTTTTTCTTTTCGGTCAAGAATACTCTTATCTGCTATCTCTGGAAATGTAAGCATATTAGTTATAACACGCATCTTGTCCATCGGAGTCACCTTTGTTATAGCCTCCAATACGTTCACATAAGCAGACGACATCACTACATATCGATCAGAATTATTATAGACATATCTATAACTCGCTATCTTAATTTTACGGAAACTCTTCCGATACATAGGTATAAAGAAAAAAAATCCTAAACGTTTAACCTTATGAACTAAATCTTTATTCCAAAAATTTCGATAGTAAGACTTTATTGGAGCATAGTTTATAGTTGGATCAAAATGCATGAAACTAACTATTTTACCACCTTTATCTCTCCATTCCTTACCACCATGAGCAAGAAACTCCTTCAATAACCAATAGTGGAAAGCTATTTGATTAACTACCACATCAACATGATAGGTTTCAAGAAATTTTTTTAGAGATGGAATACGTTCACCATTTAGAAAATATTCATCAGGATTATCCTGATTAAAATGGAGTAAACCAATAGCAGTATGCCCACGTCGATTCAACTCATCCACAACGAGTTTGGTTGCTCGCTCAGTACCACCTTTCTCTGGTAGCAGTGGGGAATCGTACATAAAAACTATAACCATAAGATTTTCTTTTACAACTTCAATCTAAAGGGACACGCTTTTATCAATAATTCAATATCAATATTTCCAGGTTTCCACTTATCTAATTTCCGCATAATATGGTTCTCATCTATCATATTACCCACAATACATAGAGGCTGTTCACGATCTTTACCTATAGATTGAAAGAAATCATGAAACTTGAAATGACCTCCTATAAGAGGCTTTCCGAATTCTATCCATACATTTGGAATATTATAAGCTTCTGCCATTATAAGTCCATGCAGAGATGAAGATATGATATTTTCACAAGAGCAAATCATATCAGGTATATCTGTCCATCTGGTATACTTCGACAAATCAATTATAAGAATATCTTTTCTATCAGAAATAGCAATTCCATTCATTGTGAAATCTCTTATCTTATCTAAATTAGAGACATGGGCTATAAAACCATATTTATATTTTTTCTCTATCTTAGGTTGATAATATTTTGCAACCAGCAACGCTGGATCTCCATATATTTCAGGACATTTAACGCCTTGAGCAAGAAGCACCTTTCTTGTTAACGGTCCACGCACAGCATATACCTTTTTGGGCTTATATCTCAATTTCTTTGTTCCGTCAATAATACCTGCTCCCCAAACCTCTGTGTTCTTGCGACATAACATGTCAATTGTTGAACCTATTACAAGATAATTTTTTAAATTCAATCGAAACGCCAAAGAGACACGATTAAATATCTCGATAGGCCTCTTGCAAACTTCCTTCAAAAAATAATAGTTTATATCATCACCCCAATTCTCATGTACAATCGTATCCTGCTTATAGAAAACAAAGGCATTAATAAGTATTGGATGAAAAACAAGAGAAATATTAGAAAAAATCTTTTCAAGCATAATTATTTATTTAAACTTAGATTGAACCAAAAGTTTTACTTTAGAATAAACTAAAGTTCTTTCATGATTTGACAAGCCCAGCATTATTATTATTCCTAAAGTCAACATTATTATTAATCCCATTGCAATTAAGCTTGAGATAATAGTATGCGGCAAACTGTAAGATAATATTACAGAGAGCGTACTCGTAACTATTAACACTAGAAATACTCGCAATAACACATTCTTTAAATATACGCCAAAAGACATATATATATAGCGCCCTATGATTACTATTCGAAAAGTTTGAGCTATAACAGCTATTAGTAAATGGACACAAAAAACACTTTCTGGCACCCCTCTCATTCTGAGAACAATATATGAAAAAGGTACGATAAGTAATAATGTGCCACCAACTACACTTTGATAGATTTTAACCCTACCTGTAGCCTGAGAAGAAACCATTAGAGGATTGGCCAAAGCTTCAACAAGCATGATACAAAGTGTTAAGCGAAGGAACCAAACAGTATGGTCTGGTACATTTTTTAGCCAAAGTTTGAGAATAACATCGGCATAAATAGATACAGGTAACACAATTAATAGTAAAAGGAAAAATGACACTTTAGAACTTGCAAATATTAATTGATGCATTCTCCTTAAATCATTTACCGCATAAGTTTTTGTAATCTGGGGATTAAGTGCCATTTGAAAATTAGAAACAAAACCCGTTACAATTCCTTGAACAGTTACAGCAACTCCTCTAGCAGCATTTATAGCAGGACCAAAGAATATGTTTAACAACAAGTTTATACCTTGTGTATAACCAACTCCCGCCAAATTACCAAAGAGACTCCATCCTGCAATATTACTCATTTCCTTAAAAATTCGCTTATCAAAAGTAAAAACAAATTTTGCTTCGACAAAATGCTTTGAGCAGTATGTACCATATATAATTCTATCTAGCAACTGTACTCCAAAAAGTAACACTGCATAGAAAATCAACCTATCAAATGATGTAATAATTAAGAAATAAACTATCACCAATTTAAGCACAACATCCATAATGGAGATAAACGCAAAAGCAGACATCTTTTCATGTGCAATTATCATCGCATTATACGGCAAAGATACAATACTAAGCATACAAGAAGCTATAGATAACTGATAAACCCACATTGCGGCAGCAAAACGTCCTTCAGGTATTACCATTTTTTCATAAAGCATCCACATGCCAACAGTCTCTGCAAAAAGAAATATCAGAGCAGCAAGAACAAAATGGATAATAATTGCTGTAGAAAAAGTCGCCTTTTGTCGCTCTATATCACCTTTTGCCAACTCAAATGTAATAAAACGTTGAGTAGCTGTAGACATTGCACCATTCAAAAAAGTAAAAATTGTCACGAACCCGCCTACCACGTTGTAAAGTCCATAATCAACAACACCTAAAGTATTGAGAACAACACGGCTAGTAAAAAGACCTACGCATAAAATAAATATCATGCGCAAGTAAAGAACTATCGTATTCTTTGCGATACATTTATTATTAGTTTTATTTATGTCTGTCATTTTGTCTTTTTTCACCAATCAACAAATTCAAATGCAGTTTTCTCATCAATTCCGTTAAATAAAAAGAAAGAATGAAACTTATGACTACAACACTTACAGTAATAGGGAGTACCCCTATTTCACTCTTATCTAAATAATAGAAAAAGAGATAAATGATAACAGGATGAAATAAATATATTCCAAAGATATTACTGTTCACTTTATTTATAAACGTAAAACGAGTAAGATATGTTAACCGAAGAGAAAGCAAATAAATAGCATAAATCCCCAACAAAGCATAGAGCAATGATGCACGTTCTATAAATCCCAAAACAACAATAATCAATATTGAGAAGAGTATATTCAAATATTTCCTATAAATCATTGCAATATATCCCAAAATGAACCAAAATTGATAAACCAAAGAATTATCTATCTGAAAATATGGAATCTTCCCCCCCATCGCATCTCAAATATCAATATTATACAACTTATTGGTAAAAGAAAATATGGGGCAAGTTTTACCTTATTAATTACAATACGTAGTATATAAACTAACAAGAAGACATTGAAGAGCATCCATACATACCATAAATGCCTACTATCAAGAGATAAACAAATTCCATTAATAAAATAAGACTTTAAATCCCGAAAGCCAAATCCAACCATAAATGGCAAAACCCACAATATTGCAAATGAAAAATATGGAATCATTAATCTCATTGTTTTTTTTCGCATGAAGGAAATTATGTTATGATAGTTACCTCGTCTTGTGGCAATAAGAGCAAAAGTCATTCCTGAAACAAAAACGAATAATGGCATATGAAAACTATATATTACCTTAGTTAATATATCCATAATACCAGTATCGTCCGCTTGAGGAATTAGCCCTTGCGGAGTAAACATCCTTGTTACATGACCAACGACAACTAATACAATACCAACAAGTTTCATGATATCGAGTTCAGGTATCCTTGTGCCACCAACTATTTTATTATTCTCTTCACTCATTTTTATATATCACAATTAGAGCGTCCCCTCTATTTTACAAGCAGTTACAACTATAGAAACATGAGAACCAATATATACATTGTCTTCTATCACAGCTGGTGTTCCATGATTACTGCCTATAGATAAAAACTGGCTTATATTATAATTATTACCTATCACTATATTAGATGTATCACAGCTCCGATACTATATCCTATATAGAACACGTATCCTATCATTGTATCACTTTTAATATACACTCCATACTTTATAACATAATGTTTATGCATAAAGATTGCTAAATGACAAAATAGATTTCGAGTACTAGATAATCTAAATCAAAAGCAATATCTATATAGTATTAATAAATATTTAACATTACAATTCCTAAATCATGGCAAGAATACTTATAGCCAAAACCATAATTACTCAAAGCATTCAGCCTTAAACCTCTCATAATTGTAAGCGTCCAAAAATGTCACAACGCCCCTATTTGCGGGCTTTTTGCAAAGCCCGCAAATCTCATTTTTAAATATCTTTCACTAAAAATTTCATTAATCCAAGCAGATTGTCATTGGAAGCAGGTTCTCATAGTCCGTTCTACCAGATTTCACGGCCTTGAGCAAAGCCTTGAAATATTGCCTGAACGAGACTCCGACTTGCTTGCAAGTCTGGATAAAGGTATTGTACATTGCCGATCTCAATGCACCCTGAACACTACCCAAGAACAACGAGCCCTTGCGCTGTATGGTCTGGGGACGTATCGCTCGTTCTGCTGCCAGGTTATCTATGGAATATTCACCATCATTTCGATAGGCAAAGACTTGCTTCCAAAACTTATGGAGATAGTTCAGTGCTTGCTGCATCAGTTTAGGCAACTTGTCCATCTTGTTCGCCATCAAGTCGAACATCTCATTCTGAAGTTCATCTACGATACCTCGAGTATACTCATCATTGCGCATCTCCTTGATTTTTTCGGCATCATAACCTTTCTCTACATACAAGTCCTCACGCTTATAAAGTTTGCGAATCTTACTCATAGGTGAAGAAGCTTCTTTGCAACCCATACGTTCCGCACGTTCTAGCTTGGCACGAACGTGAGCAAGACAACATAGATGCTCTATGTCTATCAAGTCATCGTCGAGATACATGTAGCAGATATAACCATCACTCTGAAGAGACTTCAACTTGGCGTCACCCAAGAAGTCCTTCAAAACAGCACGGTTACGGCCACCACTCTTCTGATTGCCATACTTGTCTACCGTATCCTCATAGAAGAATATCACGATGTTGGCCTTGCGATTTACCAAACACCACATATAGGTCTTACGATGACCGAAGTGGGTCTGGAATCGCTCCCAAGTCTCATCTACGTTTACGTTGGAACCAGGAGCCAAGGCTCGGTCCTTCAATGCCGGAAGCACTAGCTTCAATATCTCATAGCCCTTATCCGCATAGTTGGCCAGATTCTGGCGATGAGTCTTCAAACCCATCTCGGACAGTCTGTTTTTCACCTCACGATAAGCAGGACAGGCCATGTCATACATATTCGATGTTTCTTCCGTCAAGAAGTCTGATGTTACATGAGTACCAGGCACAATCTTCGTCATAGAGGTAGCCATCCTTATCATTCTCCTGAGGCATAAAATACGTTTCCTTATGACCATCAGGATAAGTCAAGACAACTTCCTCGAACCAATGTTCCTCTACTTTAGTTATTGTGTGAAGTACCTTCTTCGGATTCTTCTTGATATGATAAGTTACGCCTTCAGGCAAGTGACTCAAATCGCACTTATGGATAATCGGCGTACCAACTGTATGCTTATTATAAGTACGACCCTTACGAGAAGGACCATGATATATTGTCTTAGGAGTTGGTGTTCCCGGAGTTCCTTTACTAGAGTCTCTGTCTTCCGAAGAGTTATTAGGCTCTCCGGATTGAGATTTCTCTGATTTCTCGCCATCGGAGTTTGCCTCTGAGGACACATCATCCTTACGATTTGCCTCTGGTAAAGATGCATCCGTACCATCGAAATCATCCCTGCCATCATTAGCTCCTACCTCTACCGCAGAACGACCTGACTGCTGGCTCTTTGTTCCACTGTAAAGATCAGAACGAAGGAGAGCGATATCATTCTCCAAGTCCTTACGCTCCTTGGCATCCTTCTCTCGTTCAGCTTCCAACTGACGGTTCTTCTCTTTGGCATCTGCCAACAGGGTCTCAGCAGTTTTCAGTTTTCTCTTTGTATCAGTAAGCTCTTGTCTGGTTTCTTGTAATTGCTGAAGCACAACATCCAACTTATGAGAATGGCTGGCACTTACCACCTTGTTTTCATCATTGTATGTTTGCTGTTGAAGACGAGACAATCGAACCTCATCCGTCAACTCTTTAATATTGGCAGTAAGGCGGCTTATCTCCTCATCCTTGGACTGAATCTGCGAATACAAGAATTTACAAAAGTTATGTAGTTCTTCTCCTGTCATACCTTGGGACGGGTCATAGTCAGCAGAAGTCCGAGACTCCTGCTGAATTTGATCGAGACAGTTTTGTGCCTCTATATCTATGCCTAATTCGTCTAATTCCATAACCTTTGTATTTTAGTATAAAGATACAAAAAATATTTGAATTATGCAAATTTGTAAAACACATAACCACCTGATTATTAGTCAATTATACTTAAATACGAATTATACTCTAATCTGCTTTATAACAGGCGATTCCAATACTATCATCACGGTCTTCCAATCCATCTTATAGGTAGGAACTCCTTCTCGAAGTACAACTTTCTTAAATCGATATTCATTGCTGAAAGTACGTTCGTGAAGGTCATAGACATGATGCTTATATTGAAACAACCTTATCGGTCGTCGGTCACGAGACATATAAATATAGATGTCACCATTGAGAGGGTCACGATGATATATATTACGTATGATCTCAGAGAGACGAGGCCCCTTGTACCTCATATCATGAAGCATGGGTAAGTAGTAGAAGTTGTCAAGACCTGAGAGCCTTAGCATAATCCCTCCAATCTAGACACTAAGTCCTTCATGCCGGCATAGTCAAGCCCACCCTTCTTGACAAACAAACCATCCGTCGTTTGGATGGTAATGAGTATGCCACCCTTCGACTTCTTTGTTTTTGGCTTGGATGCTGGCTGAGGTGGGACTTCAACATCATCTGTCTCTTCATCTGTAGGTGCTCCTTCTATTTCAACAGGGATAACAGTATCCTTGGCATGCTTCTTGAACCACGCATAGAATTGCTTGTATGGAACACCTTGGTTAATACAAAAGGAATTAATTGAAATTCCATGTGGCTCCCCTTCCGTCTTGTAGCGGAACCAGAATGTCTGAAAGTCTTTGTCGCTGTACATTTTACTTACGTTTAAAATTACTGGCGACAAAGTTACATCTTCTTTATCAAATCACCAAATCCGTTTTTGGACGCTTACCCACCATCATCGCCCATTGCAAGACCACATTTCTTGGAGGCCATTGCTCTTGCGGCAAACGCTCAATACCTTCAAACATAATCCCAACAAGCGCCTGTTTCTTGGCTACCCCAAAGATCTCATTCCATTCCTTTTCAGAAAGCGTATGTGATAATCTAACTGGTTTTCCTATGGCTGATTGAAGAATAGTATAAAAATCCTGTAATATCATTTCTTCAACCCTTGATACACTCCTCCTACTTCATCAGCAATCTGGTCCCAATCATACTTGCTCATATCGTAATCCACATGCTGCAATGGAGCCTCGATAATCTTTCCGAGTTTTTCAGAAAGTTCATCTACATTACCACAATGGAAGTAATCATCCTTTGGCAAGCCAACCTCCAGATTCGCAGGAATATCACTCACTACCACCTTTACACCATAGCTCATCGCCTCCAACAGGGCAATCGGCAAACCTTCGTGCGAAGATGGAAGACAATAGCAGCGGCAATTCGTCAACAGTGAATGAAGCTTTCTGCCCTTGATAAAGCCAGTAAGCACCACACCATTTTCCCTTGCCATCTGCTTCAATCCCAACGAATACTCATCCTCGAAATCCGTATCACCAGCCAGTACCAGCTTGTAGCCCTGTTCTATTAACTTATCATTCTTAACTATCAACTGTCTATACGCTTCCACCAGATGGTGCAGGTTCTTCTCGGGCACAAATCTGCACATACCCAGGATATACTTTCCCTTCTCTATCCCTAATTCTTTGAAATATTCAGGATAGTCACAGATCTCAGGCTCAGAGACACCATTATATATAAGGTGTACATTCTTCGTTCTTCCATATTTACGGGCAATGAGGTTCTTGATGACATTCGAGATAACGATGACATCATCGGCAAACATGCAGCCCATACGCTCACCCATCTTCAGGATTGTCTTGGCAGCAAATCCCCACTTGTCCCTGGCATAGTCAGGACCATGATGCGTAAACACCACCTTCATACCCAACAGTTTGGCGTATGGAACCAGCAGCGCAGGACCGATGGCATGGATATGCAAAACATCTGCGCCCAACTTCTTCGCCTCATTGATGGCACGGAAAGTATGGATGATGGCCTCGAAACTCTTCTTCTTAGGAGAAGGAATCGTCACCAGTTTCACACCTTTCCATTCATGCAAGTCATCCTTCACATAGTTCGAGCGACGAATCAGCGTTACATCATAACCACGCTCCACCATTCTAGGGAACAATTCCTCACAATGCGTCTCCACGCCACCCATGATATTCGGGATACCACGAGTACCTGTTACAACTATTTTCATAAAAACTAGAGATTTTCAAAATAAAAGTATTACCTTTATAGGTATGAATAAGATTTTCAAACCATATCAAAGATTCAAATATTTAAAATTTAGCCCAACAATTCTTGTCAAAATCGTATTGCTTGATTACTCGACATGGACTTCCAACAGCAACAGAATAAGCAGGTATATCATGTGTAACAACTGAGTTAGCTCCTACTACAGCATTCTTACCGATATGTACATTACCCACTATCACCACATTAGTACCAATCCATGCACCATCTTCTATCCAGACATTAGGCTCCCCATTATCCTTAGGAACAAAGCGGTTTCCTTGGTTCATGATAGGTATTTCTGGATTTGAAAACTCATGATTAAAATCTGCTATAAATATATGAGGACCTGTCAAAACCGAACGACCAATTCTAACAAATCCTAAACTAGCAACTCTAGAGTACATACTAATTTCTGAGTCCTCACCTATTTCTATAATACCTTTTCCTAATGTCACCAACATAGCTTGAGGCATTATCTTAACCCCTTTAGATAGCTTGATTTTTGCCCCCCCCCACAAGTTTTGAACCAAGTCCTACATACGTATATCACCATTACAGCGTCCCCACTATTTTACAAGTAGTTACACGTATCTGTT
>ENA-OPTA01000798-OPTA01000798.1-human-gut-metagenome-genome-assembly--contig:-NODE-798-length-20440-cov-2.894628_pt1 | contig 20440 bp, 18 predicted proteins | sample MGYA00241813_ERZ501917 | MGnify/ENA primary metagenome ERZ501917 (study PRJEB25962, sample SAMEA2042408) | human gut metagenome | biome: human gut; feature: human-associated habitat; material: faeces...
TGGATACCTGATTCTGATGTCTTCTGAATCCATAGACGCAATCTACATTTCGAATCAACGACTGCAGACGTTCATCCGGTACACATACGATCAGCTGAAGCTCCAGCTCTCTCGCATAATGCAGACATACTTCGCTTCGCTCCTTATCCATCTTGGAAAATGCTTCATCAAGAAGCACCAGACGGATCTTAGAATCACGGTTTGTCTGCTGCATATAGAGCATCGCAAATCCTGCAAGCAGTGCGACATATTTCGGGTTCTGTCCCTCTCCTCCGGAGTCACGGCCTGCCATATCATCGACTGCATTTTTGCGGATATTTCCATTCTCATCTTCCACCTTTTCATACATACTGAAAGTCAGATAATTACGATAATCCACATACTGTTCCATCTGCTGACGATACTGGCTTAAGGATCTTGCATCTTCCTCCTTAGGAGGCATGAACTTCTCAGTCAGACGCTTGATATCTTCTTCATACTTCTGATAGAACTCATCCTCACCAAGACTTAACTGACCTTCAAATCCGTAGTCATCGAACACTTTACTGTCTAGTTCAGGTGCTGTAAGCATCTCATAGAACTGTCCATTTTCATTCTGAGCCGGTATGATATCAATCTGGTAGATACTATCTGAGAACTTGATCTTCGCAAGCAGACGGTTGATCTCTTTTTTATGTCTGTAAGCTGCCTTAATTTCACCATGAATGGAAGCAATCACATTTTCACGCAATGTATAGTAAACCAGATTATACTGCTTATCGAATTCTTCCTTGTACTTCGGTTCGAAATCTTTCCTGCACTGATTCAGCACTTTGTCATACACATTATTTTCATGTTCTATTCCTGTAAAACCATAGGCCGGATAAGCATTATTGAACTTATTTCTACGTCTTTGCAGTTCTCCTCTCTCCGTCTCTTCCAACGTTTCCAAAGCATCCTTTTCTTTTGTCTTGTCTCTCTTATAAGCTGCTTCGCTCTGTACTTTTAACGCATCTGTCACTTCATTCTGAAGCTGTTCGTTGACAACAAATCCCTCTGTCAGGAAGTTTATCTTTTCTGAAAATGATTTGATATTACTCTCGATTTGTCCCTGTGTCTTCGCATACTGTACTACTTCACTCTGAATGCTATCAAGAATCTCTGCATTTTTCTTAAGCAACTCCAGTAATTCCTGCTTTTTCTTCTTCAGTTCGACTGTCCGGTCGCCTCGTTTCAATTCTTCTACTTCCAGACGTAATTTTTCCTGTTTCTCGTAATAATCCTGAAGCTGTTCCGCTGCTTTTGAAAGATGTAAGATCTGTTCTGTGCTCTGATTCAGACACTCGAATTTCTGTGCTGCACGCAGTGCCATCTCAACGCGGCAGTCCTCTTCCACTTCCTGTTTCAGCTTCGCTGCTTCTTCTTCCAACTCAAGAAGTTTCGCCTTTGACACTTTCGTTCCGATACAGGCATATTTCCCATAATCATTCTTTCTTAAATGTCTGAAAATGTAATTGCTGTAGGAATAACAGTCCTTTGTGACACCATCTCTCGTCTCATGAAGTTCTTCCACCGTCTCACATTTCTTAATGCGGCCTAAGTATCGCTTCAGACAAGTATCTATATAAGCTTCCTCTGCGCGCACACACTCGTACAGTGTATTCTCATCTGCATTCGGCTTGTCTCTCACGATTGCCGCAGTATCCATGAGTTCGACATCCTCGATCCCCTTCATCTGCTTCATTTTGCGAAATGCTTTCGCAGCATCTAACGTATATTCAGGTGCTGTCACCAGACTGTGTTTCACACGTCCCATACGTCCTTCGATTGCGTTTTTCCACTCTTCATCCGTAATATCAAACAAGTCCGCAAAGATATTTACATGGATCGTTCTTCCATACTGAGTACTAAGTATATTCTGCAATTCCTGTCTTGCACGCTTCAATTCCGCACGATATGGTTTTCTGTCATTTTTGAGGTCTTCTACCATCTCCCGCTTCTCTTGAAGTTCTTTCTGATTCTCACGAATTCTTTCGCGAACATCACCTAATTCTGTATTAATATTGTCAAGCGCATCACTTAAATATTGCTTTAGCTTTTCAATCGAATCTTCACTCACAACACCATCTCGGATATCATCAATTCTATGCAGCGCCTGATTGCTCACATAAGCACTGACTTCATCGTCTTCCTCCCAGGCTGAAAGACCTTTTACGATATCTCTCCATTGTTCTGAATTCGTTGCCAGGAGCTGGATCGTATTTTCAATCTCCTTTAGCTCCTTCTCTTTCTGTCCATAATCGCTGGCTTTGAGTTCTGCCTCGACTTCTACCTGTTCTTTCGTATAAGCATCTTTCTCTGCCAAATAAGATTTTCTCTTTTCTTCTTTTTCCTCAATCTTCTTGAGAATATCCTGCAGATCATCCTCTTTCGATTGCAAATGTGCTTTACAATTTTCTATTTCAATATATTTTAAAATCTGTTCCACATAGATCTTATCAGCTCTTGCTTTCTGCAAGGCTAAATTATGCTGACTGATCTCGTCAAGCATTTTAATTCTCTGCTCCAGATCTTCTACGCGTTCCTTGATCTCACGGTAAGCGCCAAGCTGATCACTGATTGTTGCAACTGTGTCTTCCTTGCTCTTTGGGAACATATAATCTTTGATAAACTGTCCCGTTCCGTTCGTCATACGAAGTGCAATCGCGCTTTTCTCCATTGTCATCATACGGCCCGGCTCTACATAACCAAAGATTGCATCATAAACCGTTTTCAAATACGCTTCTTTCGATGGATATACACGGTTCACATCTCCGCGACCTCTGTTGTCAGCCGATTCTATCCTTGCTTCTACCAATTTTTTAAGTTTCGCGATTGTATACGGAACACCTTCTTCTGTCAAATATTCATCCTCCGGAATCTTTCCGGAATGACTGAAGAAACAATATTTCCTGATGTCTGTATCTGCCTTTCCAACCTCAAATGAAACACCAATACAAGTATGTGTATTCTTTCCTGTATCCTTAATCTCCAAGACGATCTGAGAACAGAAGTCCTGATCTTCTCGGTTAAAGGAACCGTCTTTCTGCGCTCCTCTAAGATAACTTAGAACACTACGCCTGTTCTTCGCGTCATCTGCCGCTTTATTCAAGAATGTGGAAGATATACTTCCATATAAAACAACCTGGATCGCATCCATAACAGTAGACTTACCAGATCCACTTTTCCCACTGAAAAGATTCACATACTCATGGAACTCCATCACTTTGTGACTGATACCGCCCCAGTTATTCATTAACATTCTAGTAAATATTTTCTTCGACTGTTTCTCTTTCATCTTCCACACCTCCCTCTGCTTCTTCCTGGATTTCCTGTTCAAAAACTTCTTCTGTAATCTCTTCCTCTGCGTACTGATCTTCCTGATATTCTTTGATCAACGCAGTAATATCCATACTTCCACAATATAGATTGATCGTGCTGTAGATATAAATCGGAGTCTCATCCTCAACATTCTGGATTGCTCCCGGCACTTCAATGATCTGATGCTTGCTCATCACATATAAAGCTTCTTTCCACTCACCCATCGTAAGCTTATAATTAATCAGATTCGTATTCTTTCCATATTCACGAATCTCCGCCAGATTCGTCACTGTAGCTTTCAAGCCTTCTCCTAAAATCTTATCTCTGTAAATTAATTTAACCAGTAAGATTACTTTTGTAACGGTGACATTTATCTTTTCTATCGCGATTCCATCTCCATGTAAACGGTAAATGTGTTCCTGTGGGTCATGCACTAATTCACAACTTAAAACAGACAGATAGTCTTCAATAAACTTTCTGTGTCTTGTACAGATCTCATAATGCAGATTGTCTCTTGGAACAAGTGTTACAGGATCATATTTCATCTGTAAAATACATGTCTGTCTGAATAATGCAGCAATTGTTTTCTTCAGGTTATCAGCTTCTGTCACTGACAATTCTTCCATATAATTAACCATCTGATTCTACTCCCTCTATCGTAAGTTTTGAAAATCGGAAACCAGCCTCATTCTCCATCTCCTGCGCCACTTCAATCTGTGCCTTACTGTCCGCAGATTCTGTTGCATGCTGCCATACCATAAATAACTTCTCCAAATCTTCTATTGATTTTACAGTATCTTTTGTCACTGTGAATTTTCCATTCTGTTCATTTTTCTTTCGGAAATCTCTGATCTCTTTTTGCGTATACAGTGGTTCCAGGACAAATTCTGTCATATTCTCTTCCTGTGATTTCTCAGGTGTTACCGCCTGTGGAGTGAACTTTTCCTTCTGATTTTCACGTCTTTGATACAGACTCTTCTCTGTCACAATCTTATATGGCTCCGAAAATCTAAGTTTTGAAGACAACTTATCCAGAATCTCCTCCGACTTGCCACTTTCATTGATCAGATTAATCAGTGCGACTGTCTGATCTTCTTCCATTACACCTTCCATCATAATGTACCGGATTCTTGCTGCGGCACGGCTTGCAAATACTGTCTTTTGTTCAATCAGCTTATTATATCTGCGCTCAATCGCATCAAACTCTCGCGAGATCTTATAGAGCATATCTGTTGCCTCTTCGCAGATCTCAATCATTCTTCGCAGACGGTAAGATTTCCTCGTATTTTCCTCTTCGCTTAAGAGTTCTGTTTCAAATGAGTATTTTCTTGCTTCTGTCTTTTCCAGATTTTCTTCGATCAACTCTTTTACAGCTTCTTTGTATCGATAAAAGCTGTCTGTTGTAGTCAATATCGCGTATTTTTTACTGTCACTGTTATTGATCTCTTTCACAAGTACTTCCTGGATTCCTCGGAAACTTCTCTGCTTCGACAGTTCATCGAAATAACCTCGCATTCCCTCCTGCATGTTCGCGAGCATCTGCAGAAGTGCTCTTGATGTATGAAGCGCACTTTTTAAAATCTCATTATTCTTCTCTTTATCTAAACTGTAGGTATAGAGATGACTGTATACCGTAAGCACACTCTCTCGTTCCTTACCGTCATTTTCACTGTATAATTTCTGAAATAATTCTACAAACAGCTGACTGTATTCCGGAAATGAAACGACATAACTGTTCAGCGTTTCATCATAATCCCTTCTAAGCCATCCCCAGTCTTCAAAATGCTTCAGACTGACTGATGCCATGTTGGCTCTGGTGATCAGTTCTCCTTCTTCATCGACTCTTGCCTCACTCCAGTCCAGTGCCATCTTCGCCAGTCGTTCATTCATGATCATCTGACACTCTCGTTCCGTAAGCCCGAGAAGAGAATAAGACTGACTGCTCTCCTCATAAAGCGCTACCAGAAACTGCATATAGAATTCCATATATTTACTTCCAAATATTTTATATAGATCCTTTGGAACTTTTTCGACCAGTTTCATGTTTTTTCTTATGTCTCCTTTTTATTCCTATTAAAGTTTCTTTTACATCTTTTTCTTTTCTTATAACATCTTCTCTGCTTCAAAAAACTGAGAAAAATGTGCAATGACCGGACATTTTCCCTTCTCTGTCTGAAGCCACTCGATCTCATTCACATTTTCCTTCGGCCGATACAAGATCACCGGCATTCCTATATTCTGTGCTCCTGTCACATCATGTGCAATACTGTCTCCGATAAAGATACTTTCTTCCACCATCACTCCTGCTTTTTCAACACAGAGATCAAAAAGTTTTCGATGCGGTTTTTCCTCGCCAGCCTCTTCACTTGTCACAATTCCATCAATATACTTACCTAATCCAAGCTTTAATATCTTCCGATACTGGACATCTGAAGTCATATTGGATCCTATACCGATATAAATGCCTCGCTGTTTCAATTCTTTCATCAACTCTTCAATTCCAGGAGATGGAATAATCTGATCGATCAATGTATCCCAATACAGATTATACATCTCATACGCATATGGGAAAACCGGCTTTCCAAGTGTCTCCAGCATACACTGAAATCTCACCAGGCGATTATGGTTCACCGCATAATCTCTTCCGGCTCTGTCATCTGCCTTCACTCTTGCCTCGGCAACATATTTCTCCAAGTCTTCTTTTGCTATGCCTAAGTTCTCATATGCCCATTCTTTCATCACCGGCATCGTATTATTATGTGCTCCAATATAATCATAAATGGTGTCATCTATATCAAAAAATACTGCTTTTGTCATCCCAATGTCTCCTGTTTTTTTGCTACTGTCTTGATTGATGTTTTGCATCTTCTGTGCCTTGCATTCAAGAATGCCTCTGCATTCTTGCTGCGAGATGCGCGTCATGCAATGCATGACATACTTCTTCTGCGCATCTCACATCTGATATATATATAGACATACGTTTCTATTTCATTTAAAAGGAGAAAAAAGATGGCAATTTTAAAATTAAAACCAAGCGGAAAAGATTACATCTGGGGCGGACATAAACTCGTAGACAACTACGGAAAAGAAATGACAGGCGACCGATTAGCAGAGACATGGGAATTATCCTGTCATCCAGACGGTCCAAGCTTTGTTGCCAATGGCGAAGATGCTGGCAAGACATTAAGACAGTATATTGAGGAACACGGAAAGAAAGTACTCGGAACAAACTGCGAGCGTTTTGAGGACTTTCCTATTTTAACAAAATTCATCGATGCACAGGACAACCTTTCTATCCAGGTACATCCAGATAACGAGTACGCCTTAAAAAATGAAGGGCAATATGGCAAAACCGAGATGTGGTATGTAGTGGATGCAGAAGAAGGAGCCTGCCTTTACCACGGATTTAACAGAAAAATCAGCAAAGATGAATTTGCAAAAAGAATCGAAGAAGACACTCTTCTTGAAGTACTGAATAAAGTACCTGTTCATAAAGGAGATGTATTTTTTATCGAAGCTGGAACAATTCATGCCATCGGTAAAGGACTCATCATCGCAGAAATCCAGCAGAACTCCAACGTAACTTATCGTGTATACGATTATGGCAGAGTTGGAAAGGACGGAAAGAAGAGAGAACTCCACATCGAGAAAGCCGTTGCTGTAACGAACTGTGCACCAGCGAAAAAGGATGACAGTCATTATCCACATATCGCTGACTGCGACTACTTTACAGTAGACAAACTGAACCTCGATGGAACAACCTTTAACAAACTTGAGGGAACTGTTTCGGAAAAATCCTTCTTAAGCATTCTCGTTTTAGACGGCGAAGGAACCATCACCAGCAATGGTGAGAGCGCATCTTACAAAAAGGGAGATAGCATTTTCCTTACTGCTGGAAGTGGGGAATATAGCATAGAAGGTGTGTGTGATGCACTTTTAACTACAATAAGAGAGTAGGGAATTCTGGTTTGCCGCAGGCAAGGTAGACGCTCCCCAAGAGATAATGCTCCAATTCACTTCCTCAGATCTATCACCCCTAATTTGTGGGGATGGAATACATAGAATCGGAAAGAATTTGTAGGGTTTAGAAAAAACAGAAGCCACAGCCCCTATGCTATGTAAAAATGCGCCTTAGAACAAGTCCAAATTGCGGTTGAGCAGTTTGGGCGCAGCGAAATGAAGCATTTTTGCATAGCATAGGGGCTGTGGCTTCGTCTGTTTATTCCCACCTCCTCACTAATTTAAAATAATTTATTGACATAAAGCGTAAAAGTTGCTATACTGTAAAACATATTAAGACTATAGGAAAATCGTTGAACAAAAGTAGTACCTTTTATCCACAGCATACCAGAGAGTCGGATTAGGTGGAAGCCGATATGTGAGGGAAAAGGGAATGGATTTGGGAGATGCAAGGTGAATTAACAGTAGCTGATGCCGCGTCCTCGCGTTACAGGGGTAGGATATCGACAGAGATTGTAAGAACAGTACAGCATAGCTTGTTTTATAGAATCGTTTATAGATACTATAGAATAATCAGATATAGTTTATATTTGGTGGCTGTATAGGATTTGAAGAATCATCTGATCCGTATCGGATTTAGAGAGAATGACATAGAATTGTTCCAGAAGATTTTAGTTTTACTTTGAAGTTTAGAGAGTGGAAAGGTAGAAAAAGATTTTTAAAGAATAATTTTAAGTGATTAATAAGGGTGGTACCGCGGAATATTTCGTCCCTGATGTTTTTTATGAACGTCAGGGACTTTTTTAATGCCACAAAAAGCTTCCACAACATAAAAATATAAAGCAGCCTACAGAAAAGAAGGGGGTACAAATGAAACGAATAAGAAGAGCATATAGTAAGACAGTCAGTCTTATTGATGAGACAGCAGTACAGATTTATCAAAGTTTTGTAGGAAAGAAAAAGGGATTTCTTCTGGAAAGTTATGATAAGAATAACGGACGTTACGTCTTTATGGGAAAGAATCCAGAGGAAGTCATTAAGAGTAAAGAAAATGGGCTGGTTATTGAGAAGGAAGATGGAACAACAAAGGAGCTTAGCGGCAATCCCGTAGATCTTTTGAAAGGATATTATAGTGATTTCGAGATTCGTAAGGATGATGAGCAGCTTGCGTTTACAGGCGGTCTTGTTGGTGGTCTTGGCTATGATTTTGTAAGGTATAAAGAGGAGCTGCCGGATAATAATCCAGATGAGATTGGAATCAGTACGATTTCATTGATGCTTGTGACAGAGTTTTTATCTATTGACCATTTTGCAGAGACAATGACAGCGGTTGTTGTGGAAGATGATACAGAAGCAGGAAGGAAAAAAGCGATGTTCCGCTGTGAAGAAATGGTGAAGGAAGCGTTTGCAAATATTCGGAAAGATGAGAAGTCAGAGTTTCAGCCGGATGGAAAGATTATAAAGCAGTCAGATACTTTAGAAGAATATAGTGAAAAAGTAAATAAGATTAAACAGTATATTATAGATGGACATGTATTCCAGACGGTACTTTCCCAGAGATGGACGATTGAGACGAAGCAGAAAGGTTTTGATTTATATAAGGAACTTAGAGAAATTAATCCTTCCCCATATATGTATTATTTCAACTTTGAAGAATTTGAAATTATCGGAAGTTCTCCGGAAATGATTGTAAAGCAAAAAGACAACAAAGTACTGACCTGTCCGATTGCCGGAACAAGACCTCGTGGAAAAGATGATGCAGAAGACCAGAAGTTTGCAGAAGGTCTGATGAAAGACCCGAAAGAAAAAGCAGAACACGTTATGCTTGTTGATCTCGCAAGAAATGACATGGGACGAATCGCAGAGTTTGGAACGGTAAAGGTAAGAGACTTCATGCATATTCAGAAATATTCCCATGTTATGCACATCGTTTCGCTGGTAGAAGGAAGAAAAAAAGGCGAATATCATCCACTTGACCTTGTAAATGCCTTTCTTCCGGCAGGTACATTAAGTGGTGCGCCAAAGGTTCGCGCGATGGAAATTATCGATGAACTGGAATCTGTAAGAAGAGGACTTTACGGAGGAGCAATTGGTTACATTGATTTTAACGGAGACATGGATTTTTGTATTACGATTCGAACAATGATTAAAAAAGCCGATAAAGTTTACATTCAGGCAGGAGCAGGTATCGTGGCAGACAGTAACCCAGAAAGCGAGTACAACGAGTGCTGCAATAAAGCAAGGGCTCTTGCGAAGGTTCTGGTACCTTGAGGATTTGAGTCGGAAGAAAGATGTGCAGCGTATTAGAGCGTGTTTGAGAAATACTCTATTTCAGGAGGAAACCTTATGATATTACTAATTGATAATTACGATTCCTTTACTTATAATCTGTATCAGTACATGGGAATCTTTGAAAAAGATATTAAAGTCGTTCGAAATGATAAAATTACAATCGAAGAAATCGAGCAGTTAAATCCGAACAGAATCGTTCTTTCACCAGGACCGAAAAGTCCGAAAGAAGCCGGAATTTGTATGGACGTAGTAAAACATTTTTACACGAAAAAACCAATCCTTGGCATCTGCCTGGGACATCAGAGCATCGGAGCTGCATTTGGAGCAAAAATCATTCATGCAAAAGAACTGATGCATGGAAAACAGTCGTTAATCGAACACGATGGAAAGAGCGTTTTTGAGGGAATCCCAAGCCCGGTTCATGTGGCAAGATATCATTCCCTTGCTGTAGACGAAAAAACACTGCCAGACGTTTTTGAAATATTAGCAAGAACAGAAGATGGAGAAATCATGGCGATGCAGCATAAAGAATATCCATTGATAGGAATTCAGTTCCATCCAGAATCTATTTATACAGATCATGGAAAAAAGATGATAGAGAACTTTCTGGAATTGTAATAATCAACCATAATAAAAATAATAGAGAATTTTTCTAAAGCGTGTTTAAAAAAGAGGTGACAAAAAAACGATGATTTTAGATGTAATTGTAGAAGACAAGAAAAAACGCTTAAAAGAGCATAAAGCCCGCACTAGCGAGGAGCAAATGAAAGAACTTGCCCTTGTTTCAGAAAGAAAAAGCATTTCCTTTTATGAAGCGTTAGCAAAGCCGGGATTATCCATTATCGGAGAGTTTAAAAAGGCATCTCCCAGCATGGGAAAAATCGAGATGACGATGGAACTTATGGACAGAATTGATGAATATAACGTATCAGTCGATGCCATTTCCTGCCTGACAGAGGAAGACCATTTCCTCGGAAACACCGATTATTTTAAAGAAATCAGAAATATTTCTCCATTGCCGATGATACGAAAAGACTTCATTATCGATCCATATCAGATCTATGAGGCAAAGGTGATTGGAGCGGACTGTATCCTGCTTATTGCGGCGATTCTTAGCGATGAGCAGATGGCAGAATATTATAAGCTGGCAACGGAGCTGGGGATGGACGTATTAGTAGAAACACATGATGAAGAAGAAATGGGGCGGGCATTAAAAATCCAGCCGAAAATCATCGGTGTAAATAACCGCAACTTAAAAGACTTTACCATTTCCCTTGAAAATACAAAAAGACTTCGCCCGATGGTGCCGGAAGGAACGGTATTTGTTTCGGAAAGTGGTGTGACAACGAACGAGCATATTGCATTTTTAAAGGAATGTAAAGTAGATGCGCTCTTGATTGGTGGTGCATTTATGCTATCGGAACATCCAAGAGAACTTGCAACAGAATGGAAGAACCTATATAACGAAAAGTAAGAGAATAAAACATAAGGCAGTGAAGAACAAATCTGATAACAGAATTTGTAATCTGTCAAAAAAGAATAAAAATCAAGCTGATTAAAGAGGAATGATAGAGAGTTTGTAAGATGGATAAAGAGCTAATAAATAGTCATACCAAAATTAAAATATGTGGAATGACCTGTGAGGCAGATATTAAGGCAGTCAACACTTATCTGCCGGATTATATCGGATTTGTTTTATTTTTTCCAAAAAGCAACCGAAATATATCAATAGAGCAGGCGGAACATTTGCTTGAAAAAGTAGATAAAAAAATTCGGACAGTGGCAGTCGTTGTCTCACCGACAACAGAGCAGATAAGGCAAATTGAAAAAGCTGGATTTGATTATATTCAAATTCATGGAACTGTTACTGAAGATGTATATAAACAATGCAAGCTTCCGATTTTAAGAGCATTTAATGTGTCTGATTTAGACAAACTGAATGAATACGAAGCAAAAGACAAAATAAAAGGCTATGTATTTGACAGCAAGACACCTGGAAGTGGGAAAACATTTGACTGGAGTCTGCTTGATAATATCAGACAAAGACAAAAGACAGATGTATCGAAAGATGTTTCTCATAAAAAAAACAAAAAAATGATTTTTCTTGCAGGAGGAATTAATGAAACGAATGTAAAAAGGGCAATTTCACAAGTAGCTCCAGACGTAATCGATTTAAGTTCCGCGGTAGAAAAAACAAGTGAAGATGGAACTTTCCACGGAAAGGATCCAGAAAAAATAAGAACAATAGTAACAATGGTACATGATTGATGGAAGGATTTTATTATGCAGAATAAAAAATATGGTGAATACGGTGGACAATATGTAGCAGAATCTCTGATGAATGTATTAGCAGAATTAGAGACAGCATATAATGAGGCAATTAATGATCCGAAATTTATCGAGGAATATAACTACTATTTAAAAGAATATGTCGGAAGAGAGACTCCTCTTTACTTCGCAGAGGAGCTTTCTAAAAAATACGGCACAAAGATTTATTTAAAACGTGAGGACTTGAATCATACCGGTGCACACAAAATCAATAATGTGATCGGACAGATTCTTTTAGCAAAACGAATGGGCAAAAAGAAAGTCATCGCAGAAACAGGAGCAGGCCAGCATGGTGTGGCTACTGCGACAGGAGCAGCACTGTTTGATATGGAATGTACCGTATTTATGGGCGAAGAAGATATGGAACGCCAGGCATTAAACGTATTCCGTATGGAAATGCTTGGAACAAAGGTAGAATGTGTAAAGAGTGGAAGCCGTACTTTAAAAGATGCCACAAACGAGGCGATTCGTACATGGGCGAAAAATGCAGAAGATACTTTCTATATTATCGGTTCTGCGGTAGGTCCTCATCCATATCCACAGATGGTAAAGGAATTCCAGAAAGTTATCAGCGTAGAGACAAAGAAACAGATTCTTGAAAAAGAAGGAAGACTTCCAGACTGCGTACTTGCCTGCGTAGGCGGCGGTTCCAACTCCATCGGAATGTTCGCAGAATTCATTGATGAAAAAGACGTAGAATTAATTGGTGTAGAAGCAGCGGGATTCGGAATAGAGACAGGAAAACATGCCAGTGCATTTGCCTCAGGAAAAGCAGGTGTACTTCATGGAATGCGCTCCTACCTGCTTCAGAACGAGGATGGAAATATCCAGATTGCAAGCTCCATCTCCGCTGGGCTTGATTATCCGGGGGTTGGACCGGAACATGCTTACCTGGATGGAAAGATGCCGAAATGAGAATAAAAAAACGTTTAGCAGTAGAAATCATGCAGGCATTAAGAGAGCTTTGCCGCGAAGAAGGAATCATCCCGGCAATCGAGAGCGCCCATGCATTAGCATACGCATTTAAAAAGGCAAAAACAATGACAGAAGACCAGATTATGGTTGTAAACCTTTCCGGACGTGGAGACAAGGACGTACATACGATTGCAGAGTATTTTAAAGATAAATAAAAGAGGAGGATAGAAAAATGAACCGCATTGAAAAAAGAATGGAAGAATTACAAAATAAAAATGAAAAAGCATTTGTGACATATATGACTGCCGGTCTGCCGGATATGGAAGGCACAAAAGCCTTAATCAAAGCACAGGCAGAAGCAGGAATTGATATTATCGAGTTAGGAATTCCATTTTCCGATCCAACCGCAGACGGTCCGGTTATCCAGGATGCATCCTATCGTTCCATCTGTAAAGGAACAAACTTAAAAGGTGTATTTGCAGCGGTAGAAGAAGTAAGAAAAGACTGCGATGTGCCACTCGTATTTATGATGTACTATAACACTATCCTTTACTACGGCGTAGACGCATTTGCCAGGAAATGTGCAGAAGTCGGCGTAGATGGTCTTATCATCCCAGATCTTCCAAAAGAAGAACAGTTCGAATTAGTAGAAGCACTCGACAACACAGAAAATGCGCCAATCCTCATTCAGCTTGTCGCACCAGTATCCGCAGACAGAATCCCAATGATCTTAGAAAATGCAAGAGGTTATGTCTACTGTGTATCTTCTATGGGGGTAACCGGACAGGCAGCACATTTCCACAAAAACGTAAGAAAGTATCTGGAAAATGTAAAAGCCGTATCAAAGATCCCTGTCATGATGGGATTCGGAATCCGCACAGCAGAAGACGTAGCCGGATTAAAAGATACGATTGATGGATGCATTGTCGGAACACATTTCATTGAACTTATGGAAGAAAATAATTATGATCTGGATGTGGCAAAAGAATATATCCGCACATTTAAGAGAGAATTAAACGCTTAGCCGGTTTTCTGTTTTTGAAAAAGATACAATTTAAGCTGTAAAAAATTACGTTGAATTTTACAGCTTTTTGTGTATAATAAAAGTAACAGAAAAAGTATGAGGTCAAAGGAAGGAGCTGAAGGAATATGGCAAGTATTTTACCAGTATCTGATTTGAGAAATTATAATGAAGTTTTGAAAAAATGCCACAAAGGAGAACCGGTATATCTGACTAAGAATGGCAGAGGACGTTTTGTAGTTATAGATATTGAAGATTATGAGCGTGAGCGCGCAGAGAAAAAACTTCTAATGAAACTTCAGGAAGCCGAAGAAGCAGTGAAAGATGGCAAAGGATGGCTGGATTTAGACGAGTTGAAGACACTTGTGGAGGAGTAAGATGCTAAAGCTGCGAATTAATCCAATTGTTGCAAAAGATTTGAAAAATATTAAGGATTACATTGCTGAAGATAACGAAGAATATGCTATAAAGACCATAAAAGAAATTTATGGCAAATTCGAAAACCTGCAGATGTTTCCAGGAATGGGAGCAGATCTTTCCAAACGAGTCAGTTTCCGAACAGACTATAAATATGCAATATGGGAAGATTATGTGATTATTTATAAAGTGAGCAATGAGTTTGTAGAGATTTATCGAGTGATTAATCGGTATCAGGATATTACAAGAATTTTTGATTGATAAGAATAAATATAGTAGATGAAGAATTCATCGAAGTAACGCTTGTGGAGATACAGAGAAAAAGGTGTAATAATAACTGGTATGGTCGAAGCAAGAATCCCTGGATTTTTCAAACACGCTCTAGTCCGATAATAAAAATAAGAAAGGAGTAAGTTACTGTTTATAACCTTTAATAAATTTTAAGTAACGTTTTAATTGACATCATGAAAAAAGAACTAAAAACAAACGTAATGCGTATTCTCGAAAAAGAAAAAGTGCCTTATGAAGCACATTATTATCCACATGGAAAAGAGGCAGTAGATGGAGTGACGGTAGCAGAATTAACAGGCCAGAATCTTGATTATGTCTTTAAAACTCTTGTAACTGTAAGCAATAAAAAGGAATACTTCGTATTTGTACTCCCTGTAGCAAAAGAACTAGACTTAAAAAAGGCGGCCAAAGCCGTAGGTGCAAAATCCATCGAGATGATTCATGTAAAAGACATTAACAAAATTACAGGATATATCCGAGGCGGCTGTTCTCCAGTCGGAATGAAAAAACAGTTTGTCACAACCTATCACGAAACTGCACAAAACAATCCGGTCATCATGGTAAGCGGCGGCAAGATAGGAACACAGGTAGAATGTAAACCAGATGACTTGCTGAAAATCACCGAAGGACAGTATGCAGATATCTGTAAAGAGTGATTGATTCTTAGTTTCTGTCTGTGAAGGAATTGAGGAATCTTACAGGATATTTGCTTACTCGTCCTCACAGGATAGGATGCAGATATTATATTAAACAACAGTATAAAGGAGTTTTTGAAAAACACGCTCTAGAAGCAGTTCTTAATAATATCTGCATCCAGTCCATTCTTGCTCGTGGCTTTTCCTACAGCAAAATACAATATCGCACCCGCGAGCAGTCCCCACACAACCGCATTAATTCCCGCTACGTGTACATTATAGTAACAGAATACATATGTGGCAGCCGCACCGATAGAACTGCTGATTGCCGCCTGTTTCGTTCCTTTTTTCCAGAATAATCCACCAATAAGAGGCCAGAAGAAGCTACATTCCAGGCCGCCTAAAGCAAAAAGATTCAGGAAGAAAATGATATCTGGCGGATTGATTGTCAGTAAAATGACAACAACGCCGAAAGCAAAAGTAACGAGTGTACTTAACTTTCCAACATTTTTATTGTAAGAAGCAATCTTTTCCGGATCATCTTTTACCACATAGTTACGCCATAAGTCCTTCACGATAGCCGCGGATGCGAGAATCAGAAGAGAGTCGGCTGTAGACATAACGGCGGCCATAGGAGCGGCAAGGAAAGTTCCTGCGAGACCTACTGGCATAATCTTCTGAACAATGTAAGGAATAAAATAATCGGAAGTAGGAAGATTATTTGTATCTACTAATGCACCAGCCCATGTACCAGCCATATGCATACCAACAATGATGAAACTGCAGGTTAACGCACCGATCCACATCGCAGAATGAAGACTCTTTGTATTCTTAAATCCCATCGAACGAACCGCAGTCTGTGGAAGTCCAAGAGTACCAAATCCTACGAGAACCCAGAAACTAATCAAAGTACCCGGAGTGTACACAGAAAAAAGATCATCATATACACCAGGAAGATTTCTGGCAAGTCCGGCATCAATACCAGAAAGCCCACCGCCTGCTTTTAATACAAAGAAAATAAACAGGAAAGTACCGATACACATAACAATTCCCTGAATCGTATCTGTGATGGCAACCGCGCTAAAACCGCCAAAAGAGGTATAAATAATTACTACCGCACCAAAAATTAAGAGGGAAACAACATGGTTAAGCCCTGTAATAGAAGAAATCAAAGTTGCCCCGCCAGTAAACTGTCCGATCATCTGTGCCATAAAGAAAGCAACCATAAGTAAACTTGTGATAATAACCAGCGCATCACTCTTATAACGGGCCTTTAAATAACCAACAACTGTGACAGCTCCTGTTCTTCTTGAAACCATAGCCAGCTTATTACCAAGTACACCTAAAACTAAAAAAGTAACCGGAACCTGCACCGTGGCAATCCATGCCTGGGCATATCCATAAGTAAGCCCTGCCGCACCTGGCCCGGAAATAAAGGAACTTACCGAAGTGTAGGTTGCCATTGTTGTCATAGCCAGAAGAAGACCGTTCATATTTCTTCCGCCGATAAAAAACTTCTTTTCAGATGATACGTTCTGCTTACTTCCCTGACGCTTACTAAATGCAATACCGATAATCGCATTTAAGGCAAGGTAAATAACAAAAATAGTAAGAATGATCTTTTGACTTGCGGACATTATTCCTCGCCTCCTTCCTCTTCATCCTCGTATTCAAAGTCAATGAATACTTTCTTGAGTAAATACCATACTCCAAGGAGAGAAAGAACAATCGTTCCCAAAGTAGACACACTAAACCATGCCGGCATACCAAGAAAATAAAGCCCGGTTCCATTCAGTAAAAATGCACTGGAAATATGCCATACACAGCAGATTGCGACAACGACTAGCGTTCCACGGATTTCACGGATACACTGCTCATGCTTCTCCTGTCTTGTTAATTTTTTCATCTTTCGATTCTCCTTAAATTAAAGATCAGATTCACGGAGGATATCTGCCAAGAATATTATCATATAAATGAGGAATAAAATCAACAGGATTTTACTATTTAATTCATTAACAACAGACGCCCGGGCAGTTTTACTACGTCTTTCAGAAAAAAGGATAACTCCCGGCTTCGTCCTTAAATTTTCCACAATTTTGACATTTTTTTGAATTTATAATTGACAATCAAATAGGTGATATGGTAAATTTTTAAACAAATAGTTAACAGGTAGGAATAACCAGATTCTCTATGAAAGTACAGTCATCCTGTACGGCTCAAAAGCCGACAAAGAAACCTGGGCTTCAATAAGCTTAAAGCCAAGACAGCTTTTTGATTTGGATTAGTCTGGCATATGTGATATACTTTAAATAGACCCGGCAGATTAACAGGTCTGCCGGGCTTTTTTATGTCAATTACAAATAAAAACTGATGAAAAGGGGAAACAGAATGGCAACTTACACAATCGAAAACGAAAAGTTATCCGTAACAATTGCTGCTCATGGGGCAGAACTGAGCAGTATCTATGACAAGGAGAATGACAGAGAACTTGTATGGCAGGCAGACCCGACATTCTGGAACCGTCATGCACCCGTACTTTTCCCAAATGTAGGAAAGTATTATGGCGGATATTTTACTTATAATGGCAAAGAATATCCAATGGGTCAGCATGGATTCGCGAGAGATACAGAATTTGAGGAGGTAGCGGCAGGAGAAGATTTTGTGACTTATCGTTTAAGTTCGAATGAGACAACAAAAAAAGAATATCCATTTGATTTTGAGTTAGAAATCACACATAGATTACAGGGCGGTCGTTTGTCTGTAGAATGGAAAGTAACAAATACAGGCGATAAAGAAATGTATTTTACAATCGGCGGACATCCTGCATTTAACGTAAATGTATTGCCAGATACTGATTTTGAAGATTATTCTCTTGCTTTTAAGGAAGGAACAGAGAGCCTTTCCTATGTTCTTTTAGACACAGAAAGTGGAACGGCAATCGCAGATAAAACTTATGAATTAAAATTAACAAACAGTAAGTATGCATTAAAAAAAGATATGTTTGATAAAGACGCTCTCGTATTTGACAATGGACAGATTGAGTGGGCGGCACTTGCACTTCCTGATGGAAAACCATATATTGCATTAGAAAGCAAAGGATTTCCGAACTTCGGAATCTGGTCAAAACCAGGTGCGCCATATGTGTGCTTAGAGCCGTGGTGCGGCCGCTGTGATAACAGAGGATTTGAGGGCGAACTTTCTGAAAAACCAGGTATTAATGCATTGAAAGCTGGGGGAGTTTTTGAGAAATCTTACGATATTATTGTATACTAAAAAGTAAATTATAAAGAATAGGATATTTTGCAGGAGGAAATGACGTTGGCAGAAACAAAGAAAGCAAAAAAGCATATTGTTGTATTTCAGGATGAAGAGGGCAATGTCTTAAAGACTTCTTTTGTTTCTCACGAAGAGGCGGCTCTTCCTCCTGAAATGCCTGAAAAACGGGGGGAATCTGTGCATCATGAGATAAAGTTTCAGGGATGGGATAAAGACATTTCCAGTGTAAAAGAAAACCTTGTAGTAAAGGCAGTCTATAAGGAAGTACCGAAAGAATATCTGGTCATGTATTTCCATGAAAATGGCAAGATGCTTGGAACAGAGACAGTTCCTTACAGGCAGGCGGCAACACAGCCCTATCGCCCGCAAAAACCGCAGACAGAGGAGTACTATTACATATTTAAAGGATGGAATAATGACCTTTCCCATATAGAAAAAGACACGATGGCAAAGGCCGTCTTTGAGGAGCGGCAGCGTTCTTTTGTGGTACGCTTTTTTCATGAGAACGGAACCCTTTTGAAAGAAGAAAATGTTCTGTATGGACAGGCAGCACAAGAGCCAGAAGTTCCGGCAAAACAGCAAGATGAAGTATATCATTATATATTTAATGGCTGGGACAATACATTTGATCATATTAAAGAAAACACAGAGGTTCATGCTGTATTTTCTTCTGTTTATAATGAATATAAGGTGAGCATTTATGAACAGCTAAAAGAACGCCTGGTAGAAGAAAAAATCTATCATTATGGAGACATAATAGACTATCCTGTACTAAGAAAAAAAGGGTATACTTTACAGTGGGATATCCATCCGGAAACAGTGACACAAAATGAGGAAATCCACGCAAGCTGGGATTTTTCCAATCCTGTCGGAAAAGTTTTTGAAGTAGATGGAAACAGTTATCAGATTTTAAATCCATCAATAACAAATGGAAGTGTCCGTCTGTTATCTTATACACAAGATGCCAGCCAGATACAGATTCCAGAACAAGTGCAGATAGGAGATTACTATTATTTTATAGAAGAAATCGCAATCCGGGCGTTTTGTAATTGTGTTAAAATGAGAACGCTTATCTTGCCCAACTGTGTCCGTATAATAAGTGATGGAGCATTTATGAATTGTAAACGATTGGAAAAAATTGTTTTAGGAAAAGGTGCTGATATAAAGCTTCATTCTATAGGGAAAAAAGCATTTGCAGAAAATGAGCATTTGAGAGAGATTTATTTTGCCGGAAGAAATTTGCGAAAAGTGTATCCAGCAACTTTCGAGGGAATCAGAAAAACAATAAAAATCTTAGTGTTTCCAGCAGAAAAAGCAAAAATTGAAAAGTTGCTACAAAAGGCGTTACGAGAGGGAAAAGTTTTAATTGATTTAATATAAATTTGTAAACCTGGGGAGGAAAATTATTATGTCGATACCGTACGAAAATTTAGATTTAAAAATATTATTTTATCATAAAGGGGCTTATGATAGGATTGATTTAAATGGAAGGCGTTATAGATATTGTATGCTAATAAAGTGCTTTAAGCTATTTTGAATAAAAATGATAAAAATATATCAATGTAGCAAGGGAAATGTGTATTATAAGTGGAAAAATACAAAAAAGTACAATATCTAGTGCTTGTTGAGAAAATAAAAAAATCTTTAAAAAATGCTTGACGCAACTCTGCTGTTATGATAATATAATATGCGTTGCACATGAGAAACTCATTTTTAAAAGAAAAATGACAAGAATCTTAAAAGAAAATGAAAAAACTTCTTGACAGATTAGAAATCATGTGATAACATATAAAAGTTCGCATTGCAAAAAGCAAAAATCTTCGAAAGAAGATGAAAAAAGTTTTTTAAAAAAGTTCTTGACAAGAATAAAGTGATGTGATAAAATATAAAAGCTTTCGTAAGAGAAAGCTAAAAACCTTGATAACTGAATAACAAAACAACCTTGAACGTTAATTCAAATTTCATT
>ENA-OPTA01000800-OPTA01000800.1-human-gut-metagenome-genome-assembly--contig:-NODE-800-length-20392-cov-5.176821_pt1 | contig 20392 bp, 15 predicted proteins | sample MGYA00241813_ERZ501917 | MGnify/ENA primary metagenome ERZ501917 (study PRJEB25962, sample SAMEA2042408) | human gut metagenome | biome: human gut; feature: human-associated habitat; material: faeces...
AAATATGTTCAGCAAAGAGACTTACATCAGCCGCAGACAGGAGCTTCCGGCAAGGACAATTTCGGAATCTCCCGCTCGATAAACTCCTCGATACGGTGGAATTTACCCTGCTCCTCCTCGTTCACGAACGTAACGGCCCGCCCCGTAGCGCTGGCCCGCGCCGTGCGGCCGATGCGATGGATATAATCTTCGGGATCGTGCGGCACGTCATAATTGATGACCATGCCGATATCCTCGATGTCGATACCGCGTGCGACGATGTCCGTCGCTACGAGAATCCTCACTTTATTATTCTTAAAATCGAGCATCACCTGCTCGCGCTTCTCCTGATCCAAGTCGGAATGCATGGGAGCCACGTCGAGCTTCATTCGCTTGAGCGTATGGGCCAGCTCCTTGACTTTTAGCTTCGACGAGGAGAAGATGATAGTCTTGGACTCCGAAGGCCGGGAGAACATCTCGCGGACGATCCCCAGCTTTTGGCCCTCGTAACAAATATAAGCACCCTGTTCGATCGCCTCGTTGGGCTTCGAAATGGCGATATTGACCTCGGCGGGATCGTTCAGAATCTGCTTGGCCATCTGCCGGATCTTGGGCGGCAGCGTCGCGGAGAACATCAGCGTCTGTCGCGATTTGGGCATATAGGAGACGATCTGCATAATGTCGTCGTAAAAACCCATATCGAGCATACGGTCGGCCTCGTCCAGAATCAGGTAGTCCACATGCGACAGATCCACCCGGCTGTTGGTCAGGTGCGAAATCAGGCGTCCGGGCGTGGCGATCACCACATCGGCACCCATTTGCAGGCCGCGCTTCTGCTGGTCCCAGCCGCGGCCGTCGCCGCCGCCGTAAATTACGGCGGTAGAAACGGGCATATAGTAGGAAAAGCCCTGGAACTGCATGTCGATCTGCTGTGCCAACTCGCGCGTGGGTACGATAATGACCGATTTCACGACGTTCTTCTCATTGCCTTCGAGCAGCAGCCGGTTCAGCAGCGGCAGCGTATAGGCAGCCGTCTTGCCCGTACCGGTCTGGGCGCAGGCGATAATATCGCGCCCGTCCAGAATGATCGGAATGGTCTGCTCCTGCACAGGAGTCATCTCCTGAAAATTCATGGCGTCGATGCCGTCCAGCACCTCGTCTTCCAGATCGAGTTCGTCAAATCTCATACTATGCGTTTTCTTTCTTTTCCAATTATTACACTTCAAACGGGCGGGTTCTTTCGACCAACTCTCCCTGCAACGTCGCCGACGAGGAGGCGGTCACCCGCACCCGCACGTAATCCCCGATCCGGCACTCGCCGCGATCGAAGACCACCACCTTATTCTGCGACGTACGTCCGAAAAGCTGCCGGTCGCTGCGCTTGGAAGTACCTTCCACCAGAATTTCGAACTCTTTGCCGACATCGCGGGCGTTGCTTTCGGCCGAAAGCGTATTCTGCAAGGCGATGATTTCGTTCAAACGGGCCGTCTTGACCGAATCCGGCACATCGTCGGGCATGTGACGTTGAGCGAACGTATCGGGCCGCTCGGAATACTTGAACATATAGGCGAATTCATACCCCACCTCCCGCATCAGCGAAAGCGTCTGCCGATGATCCTCGTCCGTTTCGCTGCAGAATCCGGCGATCAGGTCGGTCGTAATCGCGCAATCGGGCATATAGCGGCGGATAGCGGCGATGCGGTCGAGGTACCATTCGCGCGTATATTTGCGGTTCATCTTCTCGAGCATCCGCGACGATCCCGACTGGGCAGGCAGGTGGATGCAGCGGCAGATGTTGGGTTTCGACGCCATCACTTCGAGCAGACGGTCGCTCATGTCCTTGGGATGCGACGTTGCGAACCGAACGCGCAACAGCGGCGAAATTTCGGACACAAGGCGCATCAGCTCCGGAAAATCGACCGCTCCATAACGATACGAATTGACGTTCTGTCCCAACAGCGTCACCTCCCGGTAACCGTTCTCGAACAGGCTGAGGGCTTCGCTCAGAATAGTCTGCGGATCGCGGCTGCGCTCCACGCCCCGCGTATAAGGCACCACGCAGTACGAACAATAGTTGTTGCACCCGCGCATGATGGCGATATAACTGCTCACGCCGTTGCGATCGAGCCGCACGGGAGCGATTTCGGCGTAGGTTTCCTCGCGGGAAAGCAGGACATTGACGCCCCGGCCGCCTTCGCCCGCTTCGCGCACCAGGCGGGGCAGGTCGCGGTACGCATCCGGACCGGCGACGATATCCACGGGGTTCTCCCCTTCGAGCAGCCGTTCCCGCAAACGTTCGGCCATACAACCGATAATACCGACGAGCAGTCCCGGCCGGCGGCGGCGCAGATGAGCCATCTCCCGCAAACGTCCCCAAATGCGCTGTTCGGCATTATCTCGGATCGAACAGGTATTGATCAGAACGACATCCGCCTCCTCGATCTTGTCGGTATAGACATAGCCCTCCTGCTGCATGATCGCAACGACGATTTCCGTATCGCCGACGTTCATCTGACAGCCGTATGTTTCGACAAAAAGTTTACGGCCCGCACCCTGCAGCGGACGCAAAGTATTTATCTTCTCGTTATTCATAGTTGCAAAACCGGACTCGCCCGGTAAAATTAGGACCGAAAAACGGGAATCGACGATCGCGGTTCCCGTTTCCCCGGTATTTCTGAAAATTACTGTGCCTGAATCGCACCCGCTTCCGGGAAAGGCTTGAAGCCCTCTCCGTAGGTATCGTAGGCATCCGTAACCACGAAGAATGCTTTCGGGTCGATCTCCTGTACCTTACGCTGTACCGCATGCACCTCCTTGCGATCGACCACCAGGAAAATCATATCCTTTTCCTCCTCGGAGTACATACCCCGTGCCTTGATAAAAGTAGCGCTGCGTTCCAGATCCTCCAGAATGAATGTCCGGAGTTTTTCGTTTTCATCGCTGATGATGAACAGCAACTTGTCGTACGACGCACCGTCGATCACCCGGGCTACGACCCGCGAACAGATGAAGATCGTAATGAGCGAATAGAGTGTCAGCACCCAGCCCGAACCCGAACTATCGCCCGTACCAAGACCGAAACCGATCACCACCAAGCCAGAAAGGATCACCACGCAATCCGCCAGGAAGATACCCGTGGAGAACTTGATGCCCGCATACTTCTGAAGCAACATGGCGATAATGTCCGTACCGCCCGTGGTAGCCTGTGTCCGCACGACCATACCCTGCCCCACGCCGATAACGACCGCACCGATGATACAGGTCAGCAACAGATCGTTCGACAAGTTGAGCGAACCGCCCAGCAACAGCGCCGGATCGAGATTGATACCGTCGGCCGTAAATGCCGCATCGGAATAGACCAACCGCGTCAGGATATTCATAAAACCGGGCGTGAACAGCGCAGCCACCACCGTCCGGGCGCCGAACTGTCCGCCGAAAACCAATACGGCGGTAATCATCAGCGGCACGTCGAACATATAGCCGAAAGTACCGACCTGGATCGACGGGAAAATATTATGCAATACGATGCCGGCGCCATAGACTCCGCCCGGAACGAAATTGTAAGGATTGATAAAAAAAACGAAACCGGATCCCATGATCGCACAACCGACAAACAACTGAATCCAGGAACGCCACCAGGCCCAAGACCCCATCGGCTCCAATAAAGCTTTCGTATTGATCATAAAATTAACTATTTTAGAGCGGTTAATAATTGATTTAATTTTGCAAATATACGAAAAACTCCCGGATTTCCCGTTCGCTTCGGACTATTTTCCCCAAAAGCCGCAGTATTTAAATTTTTTTCGTTTATATTTGCATATACAATCCTGACAAATAAAGGGCATGATACTGACTTACTATTGCATTATCACGATGATAATCATCGCCTACCTGCTCGGCTCGATCCCCAGCGCCGTATGGATAGGCAAAAAATATTACGGCATCGACATCCGGGAACACGGCAGCAAAAACGCCGGTACGACCAACATGCTGCGGGTACTGGGACGCCGAGCAGCCCTGCCGGTCTTTCTGCTGGATTTCCTCAAGGGATTCGTCGCGGTCACATTGACCGAGATCCTCAAATACGACGCCTACATCAACGATATGTGGCTGATAAATATCAAGATCATCGCCGTATTCGCCGCCGTGCTCGGACACATCTTCCCCATTTTCGCGGGATTCCGGGGCGGCAAGGGCGTGGCGACCCTGGTAGGGGCGATTACGGGTATTTATCCGCCGGTAGTACTGCTCTGCTTCGCCGTATGGGTCGTGATCCTGATGATGACGCACTACGTTTCACTCGCCTCGATCGTGGCCGGCTGCTGCTTTCCGGTCTTCACGATCGCTTCGCCCAAAGTGAACCAATCGGTGCCTTTCATCGTCTTCTCGTTCGTCACGGCCGTTCTGCTGCTCTACACCCACCGCAAAAATATCGTTCGGCTGAAAAACGGCACGGAATCCAAAATATACATCTGGAAGCCCCATCGAAAAGCGGACAAATAGCACGGTAAAAACGATTCGCTTGTTTGGCGAATCGTTTTTTATCGAATAAGGTCCGAAACCGGAACCATATCCGAATAGGCACAAAAAAATCCGACTGCTCCATCTCCTGCCCCAACGGTCATTCGGATCGCTTCATCCGCCCGTTTCAGATCGGACATTCAATCCACGGTAAATAGCGAGCCGGAAATCGCCATTATTCAACACGCTTGTATTGTCCGATTTCGATCTATTTGTGTCTGTTTCCGCTGCGATCCGATCTGTCGAAACCGGCTGAAACGGCCTTGTAAAATAAAAACGAAGGCATCCCCGAATTCTTCCGACAAAAAACGGGTATTTTACCGATTGGATAGATTTTCATATATTTGCTCGCAACGAATACCGATTTGTACGAACTGTCAAAAAGCGAAACACACGAAATTTGCTTTGTTCCCGGCATATATTATCTTTGCCGGAAGAGGTTAAGAAGAATAACCCGAATCCGGCCGGACACCAGTCCCCCCGGGACAGGCGTTTCGCCCTAAAAATTGAATTATCCACTACTTGATACCGAAAATTCTATGTTACGCGAAAACCTGATTAATATTTACGAAACCAGCTTCCGGGAGAACTATGCACTGCCGGCATTGACCGACTATTTCAAGCAGGAGAACTTCACCTACCTGGAAATGGGCGCCGAGATCGCCAAGCTGCATCTGCTCTTCGACGAGGCGGGCATCCGGCAGGGCGACCGAATTGCGCTGATCGGCCGCAACAATCCCCGCTGGTGCATCACCTACATCGCCACGATCACTTACGGCGCGGTCATCGTGCCCATTCTGCAGGATTTCCATGCCAACGACGTGATCCACATCATCAACCATTCGGAAAGCCGACTGCTTTTCCTGGGCGACACGTTCTGGGACGCGATCGAAGCCGACCAGATCCGGAAAGTCGAAGCCGTCTTCTCGCTCACTGACCTGAACGCGATCTACGAGCGCCGGGATCCGAAGAAGCTGACGGAGTTTCAGAAAAACCGCGAAAATCACTTCCGCAAAGCCTATCCGAAGGGATTCGGACCGGAACATATCCGCTTCCACAAGATTCCCAACGACCGGATGATCCTGCTCAACTACACCTCGGGAACGACCGGCTATTCGAAAGGCGTCATGCTCTCGGTCAATAACCTGACGGGCAACGTGCTCTTCGCCAAAGGAGCCATAAACACCCAAACCGGCACGAACTATTTCCAGCGCGGCGGACGCACGCTATCGTTCCTGCCTCTGGCACACGCCTACGGCTGCGCATTCGACTTTCTCGCGCCGCTGGCCGTCGGAGGCCACATCACCCTGCTGGGCAAAATTCCCACTCCGAAAATCCTGATCGAAGCCATGCAGGTCGTGCGCCCCACGATCATCTGCTGCGTACCCCTGATTCTCGAGAAAGTCTATCGCAAACAAGTACTGCCGCTGCTCGAAAAGGGTCCGATGAGCATCGCTATGAAGATTCCGCTGCTGAATACCGCCTTGCGCTCGGTAATCCGCAAGAAGATGATGGAATCGTTCGGCGGAGAGGTGAACATCTTCATCGTGGGCGGTGCACCGATGAACATGGAAACCGAGGCTTTTCTGATGAGCATCAAATTCCCGATTACCATTGGATACGGCATGACCGAATGCGCCCCGCTCATCAGCTTCACTCCCGACAACGAATTCAAGGCCGGTTCCTGCGGGCGTTTCCTTTCGGAATTCCTTCAGGTGAAGATCTACTCGCCCGATCCCGAACACGTCGCGGGCGAAATCCTGGTGCACGGCGAGCACGTCATGATGGGTTACTACAAGAACGAGGAGGAAACCCGGAAGGTTCTGGACGAAAAAGGGTGGCTCCATACGGGCGACATCGCCACGATGGACCCGGACGGCACGCTTTACATCTGCGGCCGATCGAAAACCATGATACTCACGGGGAGCGGACAGAACATTTATCCCGAAGAGATCGAAGACAAACTCAACAACATGTACATGGTCCAGGAATCGCTGGTTCTGGAGCACAACGGTCGTTTGACGGCACTGGTCGTACCCGACTTCGAACAGGCGGAGCTCGAAGGGATCGATAAAGAGGAACTGCCCCGAATCATGGAAAACAACCTCAAGGAGCTCAACAAGCTGTTGGCATCCTACGAACAGGTCGCAAGCATCACGGTCTATCCGACCGAATTCGAAAAGACACCCAAGCGCAGCATCAAGCGCTACCTGTACAACACGGCCCTGCTGGAAAAATAGGCCGAAGACTACGGGCAAGGACCGCCGTTCCACACAAGTTCGACGCAACTTTCCGACCGAAACGATTACGGCCCGATTCAGGCCGTAATCGTTTTTTCGTACATCGGCTCCGTTTTAGATACTTTGCCCCGACAAAATACAAATAAATTTGCTTTTGCCTACGGCTTATTCGTATATTTGCCAACATGAAATTCAGCAGCAAACAAATGATCGGAGAAAACCTTCTGTACCTGTTGGTATGGACGGTGATAATCCTGGTACCCGTGCTCAACTCGGAAATGCTCTCGGAGGTACAAATCAGCCTGGAGAATATCCTGATCGCCTGGCTCAAAATCGCGCCCTATCTGCTTATTTTCATCATTCACAACAGCCTGATCGCCCCCAGGCTGTTGTTGCGAAAACATCGTTACGTATGGTATCTGATCGTTAACCTGCTGACCATTACAGCGGTCTTTTCGCTGGTGGCCATCTATGAAAAATACGTTCCGTACGACTCCGAGCCTTACATTCTGAATGGCAAAGCGTCGTTCACCGATCTGGCGATCTATTGGAACATCCTGCTGGGATTCTTCATGACGGGCCTGAACATGGGTATCAAACTGCTGTATCGCTCCCTGCGCGACGAACAGCAAATGGAGGAGCTCAAACGTCAGAACCTGCAAGCGGAAATGGATTATCTGCGATACCAGATCAACCCCCATTTCTTCATGAATACGCTCAACAATATCCACGCCCTGATCGACATAGATACCGAATACGCGAAAAGCGCCGTCATCGAACTGTCCAAGATGATGCGGTACGTTCTCTACGAATCGGGCAGCGAAACCATATCGCTCAAAAAGGACATCCAATTCATCGAGAACTACATCGAGTTGATGCGCATCCGCTACGACAGCAGCATCGACATCCGTTTCGACTATCCGGACTCGATCCCGAATAAAGTGGCCATCCCGCCCCTGCTGCTGATCGTATTCGTCGAAAACGCGTTCAAGCACGGAGTAAGTTATAACCACGCCTCGTTCATCCAGATCCGAATCGGCTACCGGGATGATGCGGTAACGGCCGTCATCAGCAACAGCCGTCACGAAAAATCCCGGTCGGGTACTACGGGCATCGGACTCGAAAACGTCAAAAAACGGCTGGCATTGATTTACCAGGACAACTATACGCTCGCTATCGACGATTCCGATCCGGCCGTTTATACCGTCAAACTCATAATCCCCATCATGCCATGCTGAAATGTATCGCCATAGACGACGAGCCGCTGGCACTGCGGCAATTACAGGGTTATATCGCCAAAATCAATTTTCTGAAGCTCGAAAAAGCGTTCACCAACGCCATCGAAGCCCAGCAATATCTGGCCGGAAATCCGATCGACCTGATTTTCGTGGATATCAACATGCCCGATTTGAGCGGCGTAGAGTTCGTACGGTCGCTCGTCAGCCGCCCGATGATTATCTTCACGACGGCATATTCGGAATACGCCGTCGAGGGATTCAAACTCGATGCGATCGACTACCTGCTCAAACCGTTCAGCTTCGCCGATTTCAACCGTTCGGTAACCAAAGCGCAATCGCTGTATGAACTGTTGGCCTATCGGAAGACACAGGGGGACGTCCCGGCCCCGGAAGCCACCCCGCGCGACCGGGAGTACATCTCGATCAAAGCCGATTATAAAACGACGCTGGTACGCATCAGCGACATCGTTTATCTGGAAAGCGAAGGCGAATACGTACGGCTCCATCTGGACGACCGATCGACCATCACGACTCTTTTCCGGCTCAAGAACATGGAAGCGGCCCTGCCGTCGGAAATGTTCATGCGGGTCCACCGTTCCTACATCGTCAACCTGCAACGTATCAGGAGCTACGTGAAAGGTCGGGTTTTCATAAGTGACAGCGAATACGTTCCGATCGGCGAAAATTACCGGGAGGCGTTCCAACGATACATCGAAGCTCATTACCAGAATCTATAACGGAGAATCGCCTCCGAAGTCGATATCTTCAGGAGAAATCGCACCGTTCCGAACGGACATTCGACCGCCCGGCAACAAATAACAAAACGCGATTATATGTTTTCGGGGAGCTATTGGAAGCCGACACGCCCTTCCCCTCTTTGGAGAGGAAGGGCGTGTCGGCATTACAGAAGCGGCACAGACCGCAAATAAGCTCGATGCCGCGATCGTTGGCCAAGGGTACATCGGAAAGACATGACCCCCAAATATAAACTCTGCATTCCCAGAGCGCAGGCACGCTTGCCACCAACCCCGACTATGAGGGGCGAATCTTATTTGCGATCGGCCAGGCAGCTCTGAATATCCAGACTGACCGGCTCACCGTTGAGAGAAAAAGAGAGTGTGCAATCCTCGAAAGCGGTAAGTTTCTCGAACTGCAAAATAACGGTGGAATTATCGCCCCAAATTGCATCGACACTCTTTGCCTGGAAGGTTTTACCACTGTTATAAAGCACCACATCTTCGATTGAAAGTCCGTTGGTTTCATCACGGTCGGATGCAGGGATTTCAATTTTGATAGTTGTTTTGCCGTGTTTGTTGTTCAAACTCAAAAATTTGGGAGTTGCATGGGCGCTTCCTATCGCCAGCAGAGCGGCAGCGCACGAAAGAATAATTTTTTTCATAGCAAATGAATTTGAAGTGATGTAAAAGAGTTGATTTCCAATCGTTACGAAATAATATCCAAGATACGAAATAATGTCTTTTACTATATGCAGAAGATTCCGATATTTTTACAATAAATTATTGTGGGGGGGGGCTTTTACTCTTTTCGGTACAAAACTAATATAAAAATCCCCCCCCCAAATATTTTGATTAAATTAACCAAAATATATCCGAATGCAAAAGTATCGGGAAAAATCCATGCGCATCAGGCCCGCATAAAGCCTATGACTTACAAGCGGGGAAAACGGTCCATACGGGTATATCGCCCCTCGGCATACTCGTAACAATAGTGCACCAGGCCGTTGGTCAGGACCACGTAACGGGCCCCCAGCACCGAATTGTACCGGACGGCCTGCGCCAGCACCTGACGGTCTATTCCGATCCCGGCAGCCTTGCACTCGACGAGCATCAGCGGACAGGCCCGATCGTCCACGACCACCACATCGGCACGCTGCGGAGATCCGTTCATCGCTACGGCATACTCCTGAACGATCCGCATGGGCTGTGCTCCGCAATGGGAAATCAGAAACCCGATCAAATGACGGCGCACCCACTCCTCGGGAGTCAGCACCAGGTAGATTCCCCGAAGCGGGTCCCAGACGGTCGTCTGCTCCCCGCGCTGCGAAATCCGCAATTTGACGGCAGGAAAATTGAGCCGGGGATAGTCGGGAGTCATATTCGGAAAAAATTAGTAACTTTACAGGGACAAATATACGAAAAGGCGACGGAATCCGTATCGCCCCGCGTACAAAGAGCGCCAAGCCGCAGAGCACAGCGCAAAGCGGGAGCGAACGTACGGGTTCGCAGACAAAGAGTGCCGATCGTATCTTATTACTTAACTAAACAGCGAAAGGCGGACGGCGGGTCCAACTCGTCCGCATCCGCCCGAGCCGCATAAAAAATTTATCGCCTTATGAAGAGTCTTTTGACCTTGCTCCTTCTCTCTTCCGCATGGATGGCCTGCGCCCAGGATTACGCTTCGCCGGAGCCGGTCGAGATAGGCAAGGAGCTTTCCCGCACCACCTTCGTCGTCTATCCGACGGCAGAAGAAGCCGCCGCCGGATCGCGCGAAGCCTCCAAATACTTCACCCCGCTGGCAGAGTGGGAAAAGACGACGACCGAAGCCGGCACGGAGTTTTCCACGAAATTCACGGTGCCTTTCGCCTGGGTAAACCGCCAGGTGCTCCTGCATGTGGAGTGGGCTTCGTCGGCCTACGAAATTCGCCTGAACGGGAAGGTCGCGGGGTATTGCCAGAACGGGAGCAATCCGGCGGATTACAACTTCACCAAACAGATCCGGGAAGGGGTCAATAATCTGACGATCAAGGTGCTGTCCAATCCAGCAAGCGCCGTACTCGAGAGTTGGACGCATCCCTCCGAACCGGCGTTAGGCAGTTGCTACGTATTTTCCCAGCCGACCATCCGCATCCGCGACCTGTTCACCAAAACGTACCGAAACGGCAGCGTCTTCAACGGCGAGGTCGGCATCGTGGTGAAAACCGACGCGCTGAATCCCAAGAAAGCGAAAATCCACTACGAACTGCTGACGCCGCAGGACGAAGTCGTGACATACGGCAGCCAGGAGATCGAACTCGACATGCGCAGGGAAGACACCCTGCGTCTGGTCGCCCAGATTCCCGATACGATGGTATGGAGCGCCCGCAACCCGATACTTTACACCCTGCGGCTCAAGACACAGACCGAAGGCCGTTATACGGAGTACGTATCGCTCAAGGTCGGCTTCCGCACCGTCGGCAACACCCGGGGGCAGTTGGCGATCAACGGGTATCCGGCAGCACTCAAGGCCGTACCCGACCTGGGTACGACCGTATCGCCGAGCCAACTGCTCGAATGGAAGGAACAGGGGTACAACCTGATTCTGCTTCCGGCAGGCGGCGTATCCGGTGCGCTGTACGACCTTTGCGACCGATATGGCTTCTATGTCGTCGAACAGGCTCCGATCAACACCAGCCGCAGCGGTATGTCCCGCCGCAAGGGAGGGAATCCCAGCAACGATCCCGCATGGCAGGCGGCCTATATCGCCCGTATCGAGGAGAGCTACCACACCACGAAACTGCATCCGTGCGTCGTAGCATTCTCGCTCGCCGAAGATTCCGCCAACGGAATCAACCTCTACGAAGGTTATCTCCACCTCAAGGGCCTCGAAAAGGAGCGCCCGGTTCTCTACCCCGATGCCGGCGGAGAGTGGAACAGCGACAAACTCCGGCTGTCGGCCGAACAATAAGGTTTCTGTCAAAGGATAAAAAGAGGCTGTGTCAAAACATCCTTTTTGAAAAATCCCCCCCTGTTACAACTATCTGTAGCAGGGGCAAATCCTTCTATTTCGCATTATGACATACTCCTCTTTTTGGCATACAGGAACGAAGCAAGCCCCCTCGAAATACGATGGCACTGATAGCACGATACACCGGCATGCAGGCAACAAGCGCCCTGCTTTTGCCGCAGAAAGGCCACTCCTTATGCTCAGAACCGAATTCGCACCAGGGATCACAGGTCCCAATGCCGGAAATCATGTACCCAGCATCAAAAAAAAAACGAACAATCGCCCGAATGAACCGCACAGCCAATAAAAACCATATAGTCTACATCACAAGAACAACCGCCCCGTACAAACAACATATATATCCGTATAAAAAAACCGTATAACCGACGTCATGAACCCATACTTCGCAGCGAGATTCACAGGACCTGGGCCGAATACAGGATTATAGGTCTGGACCGAAAATCAAATGCCGCCCCCTTCACGGACCTTGACTTTCCGGCACAATTCGGTCTGACATCGTTCCCGAAATCCAAATAAGACCGATCCTTTTTCGATCATCATCGTTCAAAACACAAATGGACGGATCCACCCTTTCGGCCGGGACTGGTGCGCCCACAAAACCATCCATCACCGCTCCCATATCGCCCGATAAGAAAAGCCACTCCGGAGCTACCAACAATACGCTCCAACCAATAACAAACTCCCCGAATCAGCCGGTAACTCTCCCCGGTAGCAAACAAAATGCCCAGGACCTCCGGAAAACATTTCCGGACCGGCCGTAAGCACGCCCAATTAACAGAAAAAAGCTTCTCTCGACAGACAATCCGAGCAACAAAAAGAGGGGAAGAGATCGCTCTCTTCCCCTCCGGGATTCCGTTACTCATCGAAGATCGACGAATAACTGTTCGACTTCAAATTATCGAATATTATCAGTGATATTCTTCAACTGTGCATCCACATCGAAATCCACGTTCACCGTCGCCTCCTTTTTAGGCGTATTGAAGATAGTGGCTTTTCCATGGTCCATACGCTCACGCTCGATCTGAATAAACGAAGCCTGGCTGAAGCGGATCGGAGCAGAGAGGCTCACTTTCGATACGGTCGATACACTGGACTTATCCTCGCGCTTATCGTCGAAACCATCGGTCGGAGCAGTATCGATATCCCCCTGGTGGTCAGGATCGTTCATCATGATTGTTTCGTAGCCCAACGGTCCCCAAGCACCGGTTTCGTCCTGACCTGCATAGTAGAAGCCCCAAGGACCTACTCCCGGCGGGGAACAACGACCGTGCTTAGCATCCTTATAGATGGCTACAAACGGATAATTCTCGAAATAATCGAAGATCAACATATCCGGCAGAGGCAGATCGCCACCACGAGGAGCATGGACAAAGACCCACGTGTGAGCAGTTTCCTCACTAGTCGGCTCCGCTTGGTAAACGCATACATACTGCACTCCCTTATAGTCCTTCCAAGCCGAGGGATAACGAGCTGCAAGTTCATCACCGTTGTAAACCTGCCATGTTCCAGACACAGTTGCGTTATCATTACGCGGCAGCGGTTTCGACTCAACCCGGCCGGTCGACAAGTCGGACTGATAGGTACCGCTCGCATAAGCAAAACCATAAGCTACATACTGGGTACCGGGCGTACAATCGGTCGACAATATCTCCTCACCCACATACTGCGACAAGTCTCCGCCGCCATCGCCATGAATCAAATCGTCGAGGAACTTAAGCCAGTTGCCGTTATACGAATCGAAGACTTCTGCGTTAATGATACCGACATGATACCAAACGTCGTCGTGAGACGGAGTAACTTTACAAGTAAAGCTACGCATTTCGATCTCCGAGAACTCGAATTCCAACTTAAAATCTGTAGGAGCGACATATTCCGGAGTCGTGAATTCGGTCACCGAAACATCGGTAGTACGATGTCCGTATTTGTCGAAACCGAAAATAAAGATTTCGTAAGTGCTCTCCGGCTCGATACGCCACTCCTGATCGGCCCCCATCTTGGTCGTCATTTCGCCTTTCTGCACCCATTCGTTGGTCTGCCAGTTGGGAGGGGTGCCATCACCCAGGCCCGAACCGGAATCATACATATCCAGACGCTGGAGCAGACGCTCGACACAAACGCTTTTACCGTATTTCTCGGCACTGCCGCCGGGATACATACCGATGAAATATTTCGTCTCCAGATTCGAGGGCGTAATCTTGATCTCGCAATCCTGAGCTGTCACATTCAACTTCTCGACCGTGAACGTGCAATTATCGGTTACAGGAATCTCTCCGGTCGTAACCGTGAAATATTCCTCGGCATTTTCGCTGTTGATATTGTAGTTGTCATCCATGCCGAAGCACCAGAAATAGTAGTCGTTACCGCCCCATACACGGTTTTTTAAAGACGTGTTCAACATGAACTTCTGCTCGCCCTGATAAAGAGTCGGACGCTGCTTACGCGCACTGGACTGCAACTCCTGCAAATACTCTTTGCTGGTCCACTCGTCAACCTTGTAAACATAACTGTTCATCGTCGAGAACATCCACTTCGCATCCGGATTGCTCGGAGTGATCGTTACCTCTACGTTGTAAGGATTGTTGTCGGGATAAGGGTCGGCATTGACCTGCTTGGAAGTAACCGTGAACGTAAGGTCGGTCATCTCGACATTCTGGGTCGTGAACTCCGCCTTGAAAAGGTCCGTAGTAGGCACGCCCTCGGACGTACAACCGTACACATACCCATAATATGCCGTATTGGCAAGCGACAAGTCATCCACGGTATTGGTCTTCGAACCTTTCATGAGTAAGATGTTCAACCATTCAGACAACTTCATCCCCCGACTTTCGGCCTGTTCTTTCACCGCCTCCAAGTCGGCCTGAATGAAAGCCTCGTCGGACTCGAACGAATCGACGTATTCTTTAGTCATAAAAGCGCACAGATAGGTCTCGCTCTCGTTCGAAGGAACGATCTGCATTGCACAGCCGTTTGCCGTAATCGACTTCGGATCGATCGTAAGTTCGAACGTCATGGTACCACCCTGATTTACGGTAACGACTACATCGGCTGCCCCCGTATAAGAAAGGGTGATCTGCCCCGAACGAGACTCGACACCCTCGTCGAGTGCAGTGTAATCAAACTGGACGTATCCCGGCTCCGCATAGTTGAAATTCTTGATCCAATCCACGTTCGTCGTTGCCTCGACAATAGACGATTTATCGGCCCCTTGAATTTCATACGCCAAACGACCCGTTCCAGCGTTTTTCGATAAGGAAAGCGTAGTTTTAGCTACGATGGTGACGCTGTAATCCACGCCATCGTCGCTTCAGCCACTGCTTGCACTCACCATTGCGAGCATCGCCACAAGCGCCATCGCAAAAGAAAAATACTTTTTCATAGAAAAAAATAACAAGTAGTTTAGTGAAAGAGCTACCGGATCGAAATCCGGACACCCTTTCGGGTTAATAAAAATTAAAAGTTAGGTATTAAAAACATCATAAAAAAGCGAAAATCCACCATGCAAGTATCGTAGAATAATCCTAATACACAATATAACCAACAAAATTCAATTCTTTTGTCCCGTCCGTTCCCCAGCGTATTCCTGCGATAAAGCAACTGCACCGAACGGAATCAATATTCTCGCCTTCATTCGGAATCGAATTCTTAATCCGAAATTCTCTCAAAGGTAGGAAATTAATCTAACTTAAACAACTTTTTAAGACAGTTTTTTCAATAAAAAAGCAAATCAAAAATCACAATATATTGAATATCTTACATTTAAAATTCAAATATTCGTACCTACAAAAAATCCCCCCCCCAAAAAAAATGATTTTTAGCCCACAGGCGGCGTTTTTTCCATCACCTGGACGGATGTACCGAAATAATAAATCTTGAAACATAATAATTCGGTAACCAGTCGATGCACCTATATAACTTAAATAATATTTTATTTAGTATATACACAAGATAAAAAAAAGCAAAATTCCGTTTCGAAGCCCTCCTCTGCATTTTTTACGAAGAAAAAATATTTTTTTCTTGCAGAAATAAAAAAAACATCCTACATTTGCACCTGCAAACGCCTCTTTAGCTCAGTTGGTAGAGCACGACACTCTTAATGTTGGGGTCCAGGGTTCGAGCCCCTGAGGGGGTACGGAAAGGCGGAAAACTTAAGTTTTCCGCCTTTTTTATTGTCCAAACAGCCCCTTATAGCTGATATATCTTACCGTTTCGTGTATCTTTGTAATTGGATCCCACCGTAAAGGATCTATGTAGGATAAAAAAATTTTACAAAGTCCCTTATTCAGCCGAGGTATAAAGATAAATTCAAACAGGTTATGGAGATCAATAAAGATAACTGGAAGCAGATCGATCTAAATGTGGACAGCCTGTGGTTGATCCCCGAAAGAGATAGGCAAGGCAAGCACAAGAATATCTATCACGGCAATTTCGTTCCCCAACTACTCAAACGCTTACGAATGCCGGAAATACCGTGCTGGAGTTGTTCGCAGGCAGCGGGACTACCCTGTTCGCATATGAAAACCTGCGCAAAGATTACATCGGATTCGCCCCCCCAAAAAAATTATCGATTATGTCAATAGCATTATGAGCGAATGGTCTTCGATCAACTACGCAATCAAGAGTGTCGATGTCACCGATCGACAGCCGTTTTCCGAGGCGATCGCAGCATAGCTGGGCGAAAGGCACCGAGAGGAGGTCGATTTTATGATCGCTCATCCGCCTTATCTGGACATCGTAAAATTCACCGACGACAGCAGGGACCAGTCCAATATTTCGGACATCGATGCTTTCTAAAAAAAATTGTCGAACGCAATAGCCACGGCTTCCGATACTTGAGAAAGAACGGTTATTTTGCGATAGTCACCTGGGGATATTTCTGAAAAAAGCGAAGTGATTCCTTTGGCTTTCAAGATAATGGATTCCGTAAAACAACACCTGAAAGTCAAGTTAAAGGGCATCGTGGTTAAAAATATCGAAGGGAATCGCGGTAAATTAGGCGCACAAAACATCTGGAAATACAGAGCGTTGAAAAGCGACTACTTTTTATTCAACCGAGCAGAGTTTCCGAGTACATCTGGAGCACATGTTCGCAGGCACGAGATCCAGAAATAAAACCGTAGGTTTCAACCGATCAGCACATTCCAATATATCAGTTGCTCAAACGGGAAATACACTGGTTGCAATGATGGCCGATTTCAGCCGGGTACGCGCGAACGATTATGCGATATTTTACGTGCAGACATCGAAAGGAAAAGAAGGGAAATTTTACGGCATATATCAGATCGCCAGTGACCCTTTCCTTAAACCCGACGGTTACTATTTGCGCGAGAAACTTTGGATAAATCTGACATTCCGGGTATTGAGCAAACCGTACGAAGTATTTGCAAAAGGGGCTTCCGAATGGGAGGCTTTGGATGATATAATAAGGTATATAGGCCCCTATCAAATGCTGTGCAGTTTGATATACAGAAAGCTGAAAGGCAATCGCGGAAATACCATGCTTATGCCCTATGAGGCAGAGCGGTTGTTTTCTTTAATCCGCTCGAAAAAATAACCATAAGGCCCTCAACGGGAACAGTTTCACCGATGAAAACAGAAGACAAGTCGAAAATATGTTGCAAACTGAAGTATATGCCGACGAAACACAGACCGCGTTCGACATCTTGCCCCGACTGATCTACAAGAGACGCAACAGGAAAGCCTATAAAGTACATTTGCAGATGTATTTGGCGCAACATATCGGCAGGGATCCGATCTTGAACCGGGCCCTTAAAGTCAATTGCAAAAACATAGAATAGTTAGGAAACAAGGTTTCATGCGGCATCGGCATGCAGCGAATCGATGTGATGTTTTCGCAGAAAATAGATGAAAAAACAAAATAGATCGTACCTATCGAACTGAAGGCCGTAACTAATCCCAGACAGATATCCCGATATATAGACTGAATAGAACAGTAGTATATTCCCAACAGACCGAGCGTAATACATCCAATCCTGATATGCCCGGAATCAGAACTCGGTCAAAAAAACATCAACGCATTCAGAGCGTTCGACACAAAATCCAATAGACGTTACCTCCTATCCTTGGAATATTATAGAATTTACAGACGACGAAGAAATGCTGAAGTTTAATAATATCATGTACGAGTGATGAATTACATAGGATCGAAATATTCGCTGCGGGATTTTATCGACAATACGATCAAAAAGGTCGTCGGCGATAATCCATCGGATATGGTATTCTGCGATCTCTTTGCAGGTACGTGTATCGTAGGGCTCATTTCAAAACACGAGTTAGCAAAGTAATAGCCAATAATTGGAAGTATTACAGTTATGTCCTCAATCGCAACTATATAGGCAACTGCTACGAACTTGCGAACAAAGCCGATTATATAGAAATACTGAACTCGCTGTCAGGGACAGAGAATGGTCTCATATACTCTCAATATTGTCGAGGGGGGGGGTAATGACCGTCAGTATTTCTCCGATGACAACGATCAAAAATAGATGCCATCAGATCGACTATCGAGCATTGGCAGAAACCGGAGAAATATCCGACGATTTATACTATTTCCGGCTGTGCTGTCTGCTCGAAAACGCAGCCAAATGCGCCAATACGGCATCCGTATACGGAGCATTTTTCAAACATCTCAAACAGTCAGCACAGAAAACGCTCGTTATCGCTCCCGCAGATTACCAAATAAACAACGGCGAACACGAAGTGTACAATGAAGATGCGAATAGTCTGATTAAGCGGATCGAGGGCGATATTTTATACCTCGACCCACCGTACAACTCCCGACAATACAGCGCAAACTACCATCTGCTGAACACGATTGCCGACTATAAATCATTTACTCCGAAGGGAAAAACGGAGCTAAGAGAATACAACAAATCGAATTATTGCAGTAAGGCGAAAGTACAGCATACATTCAAAGATTTGATCCGGAACGCCCGGTTCAGATACATCGTATTGTCGTACAATAACGAAGGCATAATGCCAATGCAGACCATCGAACAGATAATGACCAAATATGGCAATTATCAGATGTTTCAAAAGGAGCATCAGAGATTCAAAGCAGACAAGACTGAAAATAAAAACCACTTGGCCGATACCACCACAGAGTACCTACAGGCGAAACAGAATCCGCAATAGTCGCCCGACTCATAAAATGCGACGCGACAAAATATGGAAAAATACAGTATCTTTCGGGAAACAGGAAAACAAATCGGATCCGCACGGCTAACCGGCAGAGCTGAAATCGTCCAAATGCTGAATCAGGGAAAAAGTATCGCGGCAATCTGCAAGGAATACGGGATCGCGAGAAACACCTTCGATCGGTTCAGAAGACAATACACCTATACTATTATAAAAGGAGAGAAAAAACGCTGGAGGGTAAACGGAAATGCTGCGGAGTTAAAAGAGAAAATACATGCAACGCTATAAACTGATGACTTTCCTCCCAACACAGGATAAGAAGGGGAGAGGGAAAAAGCCTGTCGCCACTCCGAAAGCGGCCCTCCACTGTTGCTGCACAAGGTCAGAAGGACAGCTGCGGCAAAAGCAGAATCAAACCTCGTAGCCCACACGCCCCCAACTGCATTCGATATTCACAAGGAAAGGGAACCTTTTTTCCCGCAATCTTTTATATCCGGAGTGAAAGATCAGAAACGGATTCCGGCGAAATCCGTCTTTCAACGGATCGTCGATACGGCATCGAACTCTTCGGGAGCGTAAGTCCGCAAGGCGAGTTTTTTAACCCAAACGACGAAGATCCCCGTGAGTACCAAGTTCAGCACGAGGGTCAGCACCGAAATAACCAGTGCCGGACCGCCCAAGCTATATCCCAGCGCAATGAAGATAACGCCCGCTCCTACCTCGCCGCGGGTAAACATACCGATCGAAAGGGCCAGACGTTCGCTCAACTTCCGGTCACGATAAAAAAACATCGGGAAAAGTTTACCCAGGTTGGACAGCAACGAGACGATCACCACATGGAATGCGATCACGCCCCACGACATCATGGGCTGCGAACCGGTCACGGAAGAAGCAGCTTCCCCAGTCGCAGCAGTCATACCGATAAACAACGGCATGCTCAATCCAACCAAAAACATGAACAAGAACGAAATGCCGGAAGCGGCCATCCGCTCCCCGCGAGATTCGACATGCCTGGTTTTCATCACCATACCCAATACGAAAGCGGGAAGCAGCACCTCGATATGAATACTGCCCTCCTCGCCGAAATAATATTTGGAAAGCAGGTAAACCAGTTGGGTAACACCGAAAACCACGACCGAATAGGTCAGAATCGCCCACCAATCCTGCCTCAACTCATACGTACTGAGTTTCTTCCACCCCAGCCACAACAGCAGAAAGACGATCACCACGACGACGAAAAGCTGCCAGCGCAGACCGATCATCAGGATTTGCAGAGGTATCATCAGCAGGATGGTATCCAGATCGTCGAAAATCGCCAGCACCTGAATTTTCCGATACATCCAGCTTCGCTTGAGCCGCAGGGCCGCGAGCATCGTGAACAGGATGCCGGCCGAAGTCGGAGCGGCAAAACGGCTCAACAACAGATTCTCTTTCCAGGCGTCGCCATTGCCCCAAAACTCGGGCGGCAACAACACGAAAACATAGTACCACAAAGAATTCTGTGAACATATTCAG
>ENA-OPTA01000810-OPTA01000810.1-human-gut-metagenome-genome-assembly--contig:-NODE-810-length-20287-cov-9.845789_pt1 | contig 20287 bp, 16 predicted proteins | sample MGYA00241813_ERZ501917 | MGnify/ENA primary metagenome ERZ501917 (study PRJEB25962, sample SAMEA2042408) | human gut metagenome | biome: human gut; feature: human-associated habitat; material: faeces...
GAAAGGCGGTATCCAGTGGAATAAGGTTCCGTTCCCCTTGCTGATCATGCCGGCAGCCAACCTGTCGTATATTATTCAGGATCAGACCTTCAACTTGATCAATAACATGGAGTTCCTGAACGACCGTTATGCATCGCTTGATTTGTCATGGAACATGCAGGGAAAACTGTTCAACCGTATTCCTTTGCTGAAGAAACTGAAATGGCGTGAGTTTATCGGTGTGAAATGTCTGTGGGGAACACTGACGGACAAGAACAATCCGTTGCTTCCGCAGAATGCCAACGATCCTACGCTGATGATGTTCCCCGGTCATTATGATGCTGAGGGGGTATATCATTCATCCAGTTACGTGATGGATCCCAAGAAGCCTTATGTAGAGATCAGTGCCGGTATTCATAACATTTTCAAGCTGCTTCATGTGGAGTATGTCCGTCGCTTGAATTATAACGAGCTTCCGACAGCCAGCAAGTGGGGTATCCGCTTTATGATTCGTACGGTGTTCTAAGTGTTTTTCCTGCCAAAATTGCGGGTACAAAAGAAAGTTTTTGTACTTTTGTCATGTAACAAGGAGAGAGATTTATGGTAAAGCCAGAAATACAAAGTGTGAAGCTCCGGTTTGGCATTATCGGTAACACCGAAGAATTGAACCGGGCCATTGATGTAGCCATGCAGGTGGCACCGACGGATTTGTCCGTACTTGTCACGGGGGAAAGTGGTGTCGGTAAGGAAAGTTTTCCTCAGATTATTCATCAGTTCAGTCGTCGCAAACACGGACCGTACATTGCCGTTAACTGTGGTGCCATTCCGGAAGGAACCATTGATTCCGAGTTGTTCGGCCATGAAAAGGGAGCTTTTACCGGAGCCATCAGCGACCGCAATGGTTATTTTGCCGAAGCCAATGGCGGAACGATCTTTCTGGATGAAGTAGGAGAGCTGCCTTTGTCTACACAGGCCCGTCTGTTGCGTGTGCTTGAAACGGGTGAGTATATTAAGGTGGGCTCGTCCAAGGTACAGAAGACCGATGTGCGTATTGTGGCGGCAACCAATGTTGATTTTTCTGAAGCCATTGCCGAGGGCCGTTTTCGGGAAGACTTGTATTATCGTCTGAATACGGTTCCTATTAAGGTTCCCCCTCTCCGGGAACGTCAGAACGATATTCCGTTGCTGTTCCGTAAGTTTGCTGCCGATTTCGCAGAGAAGTATCACATGCCGGCCATCCAGTTGAACGACGCAGCCCGTCAGTTGCTTGTCGCTTATTCCTGGCCGGGAAACATTCGTCAGTTGAAGAACATCACGGAACAGATTTCCATCATTGAAACCAATCGGGACATTACCCCGGAAATCCTCCGCAATTATCTGCCGGCCCAGCAGTCGTCGCGTTTGCCCGCCCTTCTGGGAGTAAAGCCTGCGGGCAACGGAAAGAGTTTCGAAAGCGAGCGGGAAATCCTTTATCAGGTATTGTTTGATATGCGGCGTGACGTGACAGAACTGAAAAAGCTGGTACACGATATTATGGCCGAGCGGGGAGGAACTTCCGTGGTTGCCTCGCATGAACCGGTACATTATATACAGGAAGCTCCTGTCAAGCTGGTACATGATGCTCCTGTTGTCATGACCTCTGTGCCGTCTGTTACTCCTTTGTCCGAACCGGTCGTAAAACCTGCCGAGGCACAGGAAGTGCAGGATACTGAAGAATATGTGGAAGAAAATCTTTCTCTGGACGATGTAGAGAAGGAAATGATCCGCAAGGCGCTGGAGCGTCATCATGGCAAGCGCAAGAACGCGGCAAATGATCTGAAGATTTCCGAACGTACCCTTTACCGTAAAATAAAAGAATATGGACTTGATTAAAAAATACCGTAAAAGAGTGTGGCTGCTTGCTTCTGTGATGATGGTAGCACTGACCGCCTGCACTATATCCTATAAATTTAATGGTTCTTCCATTAACTACGAGAAGACGAAGACAATTTCTTTCGAGAATTTCCCCAACCGTTCGGCTGCTTTTGTATGGGGACCGATGGAGTCTATGTTTAATACCGCCTTGCAGGATATTTTCATGCAGCAGACCCGTCTGAAGCAGGTCCGTCAGGGTGGTGACCTGGAATTGTCGGGAGAGATTACGAACTATGATGCCATCAACAAAGGTATCGGTTCGGACGGTTATTCTACGATGGCAGAACTTCGGATGACGGTAAACGTAAGATTTGTCAATAATGCAAACCATGCTGAGGACTTTGATAATCGTCAGTTCTCAGCCAGCCGTGAATATGATGCCAGCCAGCAGCTTTCTGCCGTGCAGGAAGAACTGGTCAATCAGATGATCGACGAGATTGTTGAGCAGATATTCAATGCGACCGTAGCAAACTGGTAAGCCATGACAGAACAGCATTTGCAAGAATGGATCAAGCATCCGGAGCATCTGAATGAGGAGAGCCTGCAGGAACTGAAAGAGCTTGTGGGACGCTATCCCTATTTTCAGACGGCCCGGGTTCTTTACCTGAAGAATCTGTTTGTTCTGAAGGATCCTTCCTTCCAGGAAGAACTTCGCCGGAGTGCAATTTATATAGCCGATCTCAGCCTGTTGTTCTATTTCATCGAAGGCGAACGTTTTACCATTCGCAAGCATGCCCCGCAGGAAACACGGAGCGGGCAGGGAGAAAGCGACCGGACTCTGGATCTGATAGACCGTTTCCTGGCAGAATTGCCGGAAGAGCCTGCACAGGAACTGCCTCTTCCTGCTGAGGTGAGTGTGGATTATACTTCTATTCTGCTGGACCGGATGACTGAGGGGGATGAGGAAGTGGCTGCTGTTCCTTTGAAAGGACAGCATTTGATCGACCGTTTCATTGCCAAGGAAGCAGAAGCGGAAGTACATCCCGTGGATGAAGAACTTCCGGAACAGCCGGATGAGTTGCCGGCAGAACCGCTTGCAGGGCAGGAGGAAACTGAAGAGCCGGCAGAAGAACCGGAAACTGTAGCTGCGTCTGTGTCAGAACCAGCCGGAGAAGGAATGGGAGAGGAAGAAAATCCGGAAGAAGATCCCGAGGAAAGTTACTTTACGGAAACTTTGGCCAAAATTTACGTGAAACAGCAACGTTACGACAAGGCACTGGAAATTATTCGGAAATTAAATTTGAAATATCCCAAAAAAAATGCTTACTTTGCAGACCAAATCAGATTTTTGGAGAAATTGATTATTAACGCTAAATCAAAATAAAAGAAGATGTATTTATTATTTGTTGTATTAATGGTGCTTGCCGCTATCCTGATGTGTTTTGTAGTATTGGTACAGAATTCTAAGGGTGGAGGTCTTTCTTCCAGTTTCGCGTCTTCCAACCAGATCATGGGTGTACGTAAAACTACTGACTTTATTGAAAAACTTACGTGGGGACTGGCCATTTTCATGGTTGTGATCAGTATTGCTACTTCATACGTGATTCCTACGACTACAGAAGGTTCTTCTGTAATCATGGATCAGGCTGTGAAGGAACAGAAAACGAACCCGCTGAATGCTCCGGCCGGATTCGCTGCTCCTCAGACTGACGCTGAAGCTCCGGCTGCTGCTCCTGCAGCAAACGACTCAGCTGCCAACTAATGGGAGAACCCCGAACATATTGAACAAGGTGCTTGATGCACGCGCAGGCGCGGACTTCTCCGGATGGTATTTTCCGGAGGGGTCCGCGTCCTTCGTTTGTATTGTGCGGTAATTCCTCAGCATTGTGCACTCGTTTCTTTTTAGTTTTCAAAAGGACTTTCTGAGGTTGTCTGTTGCTTTCCGGAAGTATATTTCAACAGCTTTCGGAGGGAAATAGTGCACTTTGGACCCTTGAAAAAACGTCTCGACGTTTTCATGAAAACACTTCGGCCTTTGTGTTGAAAGACTTCGGGCTTTTAAAAAAACGTTTCGGCCTTTTTTTGAGCTTTTCTATAAGATTCCTTTCAGGAAAAATCCGCTTTTCTCCGACCGGATCCTGATCGGGAAAAAGCGGATGAGAGGGGATGAAAAAAAGTTTTCTGACAGACTAGAATGCCCGGAAACGTTTGTCTGTCCATTTGCAGGTTCCCATACATTCCATTTCAATCAGCCATCCCGGACGGCATACCGGGGCCAGAACAGTCACTCTGGGCATGTTCGGGAAACGGGCGTTAAACAGACGTTCCACCGTCTGATAGTCTCCCGGATCCCGCAGATAGACAATCATCTGTCCGATATCATCATAATTCATTCCGGCTTCTTTCAACAGAGCCTCTACGTTTTCCCACATGCGTTCCGTTTGCTGTCTGATGTCTCCTGCATGGACTATCTGTCCGCGGTTGTCGATACTGGCCGTACCGGAAATAAACACTTGCCGGCGGTCACCGTAGTCTACATACGTGCCTCGTTCGAAGCTGACTCCATATTCATAGGTCCGGTTCAGGTGAGTGGAGGCATACAGGTGATGTACCTGTTCGGGAACGAGCCCGGTCACGGCATATGTATCCAGTTGGACGCACAGGGAAGGATCGGCATTCCGTCCGGCAATTCCCGTACTGGCAATGAAGTGGGTGTCGCGGGTCAGGCCTTGATGGAGAAAAACCTCATTGCGGGCTTTCACCACACCGGCATAGTTGACATCAATGTTCTGTACGAAAAGTATGGCTACTACAAGAACGCCCTGTGCAACTTCGCGTCGGCCAGCCGGCCGCCGGTGTCTTCCAGAGCGGTTGCATAGTCTTCCAGCAAACGGCGGGTCTGTTCATGCGAGTCTGTGCCCGGACGGCAGGCACTTCCTCCCCAAAGATGAACATATCCATTGTGTTCAATTCCGGTCAGCCCCTCCGGAAAAGAGCGGGGAGTAACCTGCGTCTGCAGGTAAACCCATAGGGCGATTTTGGTTCCGTCGAGAGGAGGCTGCTCAATGATGGAACAGGCACAGAGGGGAAAATCCGCCAGAGCTTCGGCCAGCAGCCCACTCTGGTTGGCGGCATCACTCAGAAAGAATCGGAGGAACACCGGGCGTGCACCGGGAAGTTGTCCTTCCGTCAGCTCGCGGAGGGCCGTCAGTATGTTGTCCCGCTGTTCGCGGAAGGACAGCATCGGCTGGATTATACGGATCACGGCATGATGCTCATCGACACCTCCCTCGAAGCAGAGGCTTCGGATATCAGTCCGGGTATTTTGAGTCAGTTTATGCATACAGGTTGTATTCGTTAGGTGTTAGATGGAGACTGTTTCAGTCAGCCTGCTGCGTAGCTGTACATGCTTTCCGGCAGGAAGTTGTGTGGAAAGGATGCTCAGAAACACAACGGTTGCAAAGATATGAAAGAATATCGGTTTTTGAAATGCCGGAAGAAAAATAGAAAGTAACAAAGTTCGGATTGAGCTTGTTTCTGTGAAAGGAATATACTAAATTCGTATTATCAATTAATATAAAAGCGTATGAAGTCTTCTGTAAGTTATGCTGTCATGAGCAGCATCTGTGCGTTGATCGTTGGGCTTTTGCTGATCTTGTGGCCCGATGTCGCAGTAAATTATCTGGTAATAACCATTGGAGTTTTGTTTTTGTTGCCGGGCATTTATGGATTGTTTTCCTATTTTGCGCAGGCCAAGAAACGGGAGCGGGCCAACCTGCATGTGTCATTTCCGGTGATTGCATTGGGAAGTACTCTTCTGGGATTATGGCTGGTCATCATGCCTGAGTTCTTTGTAAGCATTCTGATGTATGTATTGGGCGTTCTGCTGGTGCTCGGAGGGCTGAATCAGATCTTGAACTTTGTTTCTGTCCGCAAGTATATGCCGGTACCTCTGGGAGTATATATTGTGCCGACTTTGGTACTGATTGCCGGTATTGTTGTGCTGATGAATCCTTTTCAGGCAGCAACGGTTCCTTTTATCGTATTGGGCGTTTCGTCGATGGTTTATGCCTTGTCTGATCTGTTCCGTCTGATCCGGTATCGGAGAAAATATGCTCAGGACATTACGGATGTCACTCCTTTATAAAAAATAGAAAAAGCAAGTACCGCATCTCAGGAATTGCGGTACTGCTTAGGCGACATGCCTGTATAGCGTTTGAAATATTTTCCGAAGAATGAGATATCCGGGAAATTCAGGGAATAAGCGATTTCCTGAATGGTCATTTCGGTGGAACGGAGTTTGGCCTGCGCGTCGTGGATGATGAACGACGAGATGATGTCTGTCAGTGTTTTTCCTGTTATTTTCTTGATGGTTGTACTGAGATGCTGGGGAGACAGGTGCATCTTTTCGGCATAGAATGAAATGTTTCGCTCTGTCTTGTAATATTGTACAACCATTCTCACCAGTTCTTTGGCAATTTCCTGATTGCGGTTATACCGTACCTGAGTAATGTTCTTGTTTTCTTTATATACGTTGCTCAGGAACATGATGATCTGTGTGTATGACAGATGAATCTGCTGTTGTGGCGTTTCCTCTTTATTCAGGTCCAGAATGCGGATCAGCATCATGAAATAATCATGAAACAGTTTTCCCACTTTCTTGTTCAGATCCACAACCGGATGTTCGAATATATAAGGAGTATATTCGATGGTATGTGAGAACAGGGTAGATCCGTAAATGAGTTCCTTGGAATAAGCAACAAAAATGAAGCGGCAGTCCGAACTCTGCTCCTTTATCTGTAAAAACATGTTCGGCGCAACAATGGCAAGGGAATTTTCTTTCAGCTGATATTGGGTCAAGTGAATGGTCAGGGTACAGGTTCCTCGTGTGCACAGCAGGAAGATAAATCCTGGAGCCTGTAAAGGAAGACTGAATAATTGCTTGATATTCCCGATAAGGTCGATACCGGCTATTATATCTGTATTGGCAGGTATCTGGTCAAATTTCTCTATTCGTTTCATTCGTTTTGCTTTTTCGTTTAAGTATTTGGAGAGCAGAATGATGTTTCCCCAAATGCTTCGATTGCAAAGTAAACGAATAAACAGGAACTTTGCAATAGTTCTGGTAAATTTAGTGCGAGGGGTTTTGAAACAAAAAAACATCGGAAGGCTGATGTTTCAGACTGAAGAGTCGTACAGAGCCTTCCGATGTTTAAGCTATGGAAGAATTACTTTTGTTTCCGGGCATCTGCTTCTTTCAGCATTTCCTTGACGGCTGCCTCCAGTTGCTCGTCTTCTCCTTTCAGTTGTTTTTCCGGAGAATTGTATACTTCGATATCGGGTTGTAATTCCTGGTTCTCATGATATTGTCCGCGCATATCCATGCAGCCGACCTGCGGAACTCCGAATATGATAGTCGGGTCGATCTGGCTTTCCCACCATACGGCCGTCATGGTTCCCGGTACGGGAGCGCCGACCAGCTTGCCGACCTTCAGTTCCTTGTATACCCATGGGAATCCGTGAGCATTACTGTAGTTGTCTTCGCAGACCATGACACAGGATGGTTTCAGCCACTTGTTGAACGGGTCGCTTCCGATGTATTGTCCGCGCGGAACGAAGCGCTGATATTCCTTTCCGTTCAGGAGGGTTACCAGGTCATCATGCAGCCAGCCACCGCCATTGTGACGTGTATCTACGATGACAGCTTCTTTGATGCGGTTCTTTTCGCCCAGCAGTTCGCTGTATACAGTACGGAAACTGGGACTGTCCATTCCTTTGACATGTACATAAGCAATACGGCCGTTGGACAGTTTGTCTACCAGCTGGCGGTTTCTTTCTACCCATCTCTTGTAGAGCAGGTCTTCCTGCTGTCCGTAGCTGATAGCCTTGACCGTTACATCGAAGCGTTTTCCGTTTGACGGATTATATACGGAGAGACGAACCGGTTTTCCGGCTTTTCCTTCCAGTAACGGATAATAGTCTGCTCCTTTGAGTATTTTCTGTCCGTCAATTTCTGCACCCTTTGTCGTATTTTGCAAGTCAGAGTGCCCATTGCATCCCTTGAAACCGTGCAAAAACAGTGCAGAAACCGTGCACTTACTCTGGGACAAATAAAAAATGATGATTTTTGATCCATGACTTGGTGGCGATCTGAGTGACCACAAAGGTAAATTTGATACACGGAAAGAAGAATGCCCACTCGTCTGAGGAGTTCTCAGGGGAGTGGGCAGTTCTGCGCAGGCGGTTAATATAATTTCGATTATGATAATTCAAATTATATTAAGACATTCCATGGGCTGTAACAGCTTCACCGCTTGGTTTTCAAAAACCACCTGTTGATAGCGGTGTTACTTCTTCACAAATTGGTATACGCCATATTCTGGTGACGTCACCAATCCATGCTTGATAAGATTCTTGATAATAGAGGATGCACGAGATTTCTGAACGCCATATAGCTGTGCAACGTTTATGCTGCGGAACTGATATTGATACCGATATCTCTTGAAAAGTTCAAGCGTCCGCTCTTTTGTACTTGCAGTTAGTCTCGTGCCATTCAGCCTTTCGCAAAGTTCACTCACTTCTGCATCCGTACTCATTCCGTGGAGCACTGTAGAAGTTTCCACACTTTCCGCAGAGGTTTCCGCACTTTCCGCACCACTTGCCACACTTTCCATACTGATCTGTGCCGGAGTCGCTACACTTCTATTCGGCAGCGTAACGATAAAGAAATCTGAATCCGAGTAGAAGGTCGGCTTCTGGGTTACTTCCACATAAGAGTTCAGGATGCGGTCAATGCCGCTGCCACGGCGCTCCATAAAGCCAAGCCGCGAGAACACATCCGAGATCACCTGATTGCGCCGCATAGACGGAATATGCCGGATATCCATATCCTGCACCCTGCGGCCATTCATCATGCCGCCCGGTGAAGTGATCTCCAGCCGATCATCGAACACTTCCACATGAATCTCCGAACCAAGAATCTGATAATTCCGATGGATCAGCGCATTGACCAGCACCTCACGAACGGCCTTATACGGGTAATCACTGCGTTCTTCACGGGTCATACCACGGATGCTCCATGGGTTTTTGCTGTTGTTGCGAACAAAATCTTCCGCATTTTGCAGCAGCGTGATCAGACTTGCACCTTGAAATTCCTTATCATCCAGAGCATCTTCTTCAATGCTGCCCTTGTAGTTGCCTTTCCAGCGGGTGCAGAAAATACGGGATTGTTTCAGAACGCCCTGATCGCAGAGTAACAGGCCGCCATTCGTAATCTGTCCATCGTCTGTTACCAATCCTGCGGAGGGCAGGTCTTTTTCGAGGTCGAAATCCTCTTTTTTCAGATTCTTAAACGTTGCGGCCAACAGTGTAAAACTGACATCACCCACTCGATAAGAACTGGGCAGGGCATCAAAGGTCTGGTTCATACCTTGTAGGATCAGCTCGTTCAGTTCCCGTGAAGAGGCTTCTTCGGACTGGTCACCATGCCGCACATAGGCCGTATGGGAACCGTCAAAGGCATAATAATATGGATACGCCGGGCCGTCCTGTACTTCCAGATCAACGCAGGACTTGCCCTCTATTTCGACCTCCCGCACCCGATAGCGTGGTGTAGGGTCAATGCGGACTTTAATAAGTTCCGTCAATCTGCTCACCACAGCCTGCGGATTTTCCAATCCTACGACCTCACGCGGCTCATTCTTTACACCAAAAATCAGGTGTCCGCCCTCGGTATTGGCAAATGCCGACACGGATTTCAGCCAGCTGCGCGGCTTTTTCTCTTCAAGACGTTCCTTGTAATCAACATGAGAGGCTTCAATGTAATGGTCGAGGGGAAAAGGCATGGTATCACCTGCTCGCTTCTTAATCTTTAGCGTTTGTAAATTCATTATACCTTATTTGAAGGCCAAATTCAAAACTTTTTATCCGTTTAGTGCCTGCTGAGCTTTTTCTGCCTGAGCAACGATTGATTTTCCAACCTGATTAGAGTATCATTAAAATGAATTGTTGTATCTTGTCGTTGAAAGTTAATTTTCGCTTTAGTCAGTCGATTGCGGGGACTCTTCTATGAAAATTCTGGATAATATCAACCATACTGTTCGGGAAGATTTACAGGATACTATGCAGAAAGGGAGCCGCGTGTCCATTGCTGCGGCCTGTTTTTCCATTTATGCGTATCAGGAATTAAAGAAACAGTTGGAAGAAATCGCGGAACTTCGCTTTATTTTTACTTCACCGACCTTTGTGCAGGAAAACACGCCAAAAGAGCGGCGAGAGTTCTATATTCCGAAATTGACCCGTGAAAAGAGTCTTTACGGCACAGAATTTGAGGTTCGCTTGCGGAATGAACTCACCCAAAAAGCACTGGCGAAAGAATGTGCCGACTGGGTGCGACGGAAAGTAAAATTTCGTTCCAACGTCAGTGGAGAGCAAATGCCCGGTTTCATGACGGTTGGTGAAAGTTCCTATATGCCAATCAGTGGGTTTACAACGGTTGACCTTGGTTGTGAACGCGGAAACAACGCATACTACCCTGTTCAGCGAACCGAAGCCTTTGAAAACGGCCGTTACTTTTTGTCGCTGTTTGATGAAATCTGGAATGATTCTTCCCGACTTCAGGATGTTACAGACATTGTATTGCAAAGCATCAGCACAGCTTATCGAGAAAACAGCCCGGACTTTATCTATTTCTTCACCCTCTACAATATTTTCAGTGAATTTTTGGAGGATGTGTCAGAAGATAATCTTCCAAATGAAGCTACAGGCTTCAAGCAGAGTAAAATCTGGAATATGCTCTATGATTTTCAGCGAGATGCAGCGTTGGCCATTATCCACAAGCTGGAACAGTATAACGGCTGCATTCTTGCAGACAGCGTGGGCCTTGGCAAGACGTTCACTGCACTGGCTGTAATCAAGTACTATGAAAATCGCAACAAATCCGTTTTGGTACTTTGTCCCAAAAAGTTGGCAGCAAACTGGAACATCTATAAAGGCAACTACGTCAACAATCCACTGGTAGAAGACCGTTTCCGTTACGATGTGTTGTACCATACAGATTTGAGCCGTTCCGGCGGAACCTCTAACGGTATTGACCTTGCTGCACTTAACTGGGGGAACTTTGACCTTGTTGTGATTGACGAAAGCCACAATTTCCGCAATGGCAGTAATACCTCTACTGATGAGAAAGAAAACCGCTACACAAAATTGATGAACCGCGTGATTCGTTCTGGGGTGCGCACCAAGGTGCTGATGCTTTCGGCAACACCCGTAAATAATCGTTTTGTGGATTTGAAAAACCAACTTGCGCTTGCCTATGAGGGAGATGCCGGAAAAATCAATGAAAAGCTGAATACTTCGTCTCCGATTGATGAAATTTTCCGGCAGGCGCAAAAGGCTTTCAATACATGGAGCAAGCTTCCTGTCACAGAGCGTACCACAAATGCGCTGCTTGCGGCACTGGACTTCGATTTCTTTGAGGTGCTGGACAGTGTGACGATTGCACGTTCTCGCCGACATATCGAAAAATACTATAATATTTCTGATGTTGGTACTTTCCCGGAACGGTTGAAGCCGATCTCTGTGCAGCCGTGCCTGACAAGTCTTGATAATGCAATCAACTATCAGCAGATTTATAATGTACTGGATTCGCTGACGCTGCACATTTACACACCAACCAGCTTTATTCTGTCCTCTCGGATCTCCAAATACATCGACCCCAGCCAGCATGGAAAGGGACTGACGCAGGCAGGCCGTGAAGAGGGAATCCGCCGTCTGATGAGCATTAACCTGCTCAAACGGCTGGAAAGTTCTGTTTATGCGTTCCGGCTGACGATTGACCGAATCAGTAAACTGATTGAAGATACCATGCAATCGGTACGTTCCTATCAAAATGGCAGCCGTGTGCTGGAGCTGAACGACATTTCCGATGCAGCCGATTGGGATGATGATGACCAGAACAACGACATTTTTACAGTCGGCCGCAAAGTAAAGATTGATCTTGCGGATATGGATCATGTTTCGTGGCTGCATGATCTGGAAAAGGATGCTGAAAATCTGGAGCTTCTTTCCCTGATGGTGCAGGATATCACCCCTGCATACGATGCCAAGCTGCAAGAACTGATGCGCCTGATTGACGAAAAGCAAAGGCATCCCATCAATCCCGGCAACCGGAAAATCATTATTTTTACTGCGTTTTCAGATACTGCTGACTATCTGTATCAGAATGTTTCCGGCTATGTAAAGCAAGCGTTTAGGCTGAACACTGCCGAAATCACCGGTAGCGTGGATGGTAAAACAACCATTCCCAAACTCAGTGGTGATCTGAATACAGTTCTCACCTGCTTTTCGCCCATTTCCAAGCGGCGGGACAGCCTGCCGAACGCGAACCATGCGGATATTGATTTGTTGATCGCCACCGACTGCATTTCCGAAGGTCAGAACTTGCAGGATTGTGATTATCTGATCAACTATGATATTCACTGGAATCCTGTGCGCATTATCCAGCGTTTTGGCCGCATTGACCGCATCGGAAGCCAGAATCGCTGCATCCAGTTGGTCAACTTCTGGCCGGATGTGGATTTGGATGAGTACATCAACCTGAAGGGCCGCGTGGAAACCCGGATGAAGCTGACGGTCATGACTTCCACAGGGGATGATAACCTCATCAGCCCGGAAGAAAAAGGCGATTTGGAATATCGCAGCGCACAACTCAAACGGTTAAAAAATGAGGTAGTCGATCTGGAAGAAATGTCGGGCGGCATTTCCATCATGGACTTGGGTTTGAACGAGTTCCGGCTGGACTTGCTGGACTATATGAAGAAACACGATGATGTGGAGCATACGCCGCTTGGGATGCACGCAATTGTTGCATCTACGCCCGATGCCCCTCCGGGTGTGATCTTTGTTCTGAAAAACATCAACAATGAGATCAATGTGGATCAGCAAAACCGTCTGCATCCATTCTACATGGTTTATATTGGGCAGGACGGCTCGACTGTCTGCGATTATCTTTCTCCGAAAGAGCTGCTGGATCGTCTGCGGCTGCTCTGCAAAGGTAAAACCGAACCCGACCAGAGCCTTTGCCAACCGTTCAATCAGGCCACGGACGATGGAAAGAATATGTCTGCCTATTCTGAATTGCTGAGCGAGGCCATCCGTTCAATTCTGGATGCAAAGGAAGAAAGCGACATTGACAGTCTGTTCAAGATGGGCGGTACGACGGCCCTGCTTTCTTCGATTTCCGGGCTGGATGACTTTGAACTGATTTGCTTCCTTGTGGTACAATAAGAGGTGAGATCAATGCTGGGCTTTCCACCCTCCACGGAGTTTAACAAACGGATTCCGAAACAGAAGTTCTATGAAAACGCTGCCGTTCCAGCGGCAGTCAAGCGATTGTTTGCAGACCGGCTGCGCTGTATCTACTGGCGCAACAAGCTGGCAGTGTCCACCTTGAATCTCACTGCCGGAGAGCGGGTGACAGAGATCGAGATTTTCGAGCTGTGTCTGACCGGACAAAAACTGGATGAAGCTGTTCTGCGCCAAATCGACAGTGAAATCCCCTATCACATTCTGTTTGTTCTTTCTTATGAGAATAAGGTGCAGGCTTGGATCGGCTGTAAAGATACATCTGCGAACAGCAGTGCCAAGGTAAGCCGCTATCTGCATACAGACTGGATGCCAGAAACAGAATTGTCCCTTGCGATAAGCGGCCTGAACTTAGAGGCAGTTTACGATGGACTGGTGCGGCAGATTGCCCGATTGCAGGGTGAGAGCTGGAGTGCCGCATACAGCATTGCGGAGAACATCCAGCGCTCTGCGGAACGTGAAAAACTGCAAAAGCAGATTGCGGCATTGGAGAATAAGATTCGGAAAGAAAAACAGTTCAATCGTCAGGTGGAGATGAACGCAGAACTGAAACAACTAAAAAAGAATCTGGAGGATACCTGTAATGGCTGATTATACATTTTTGCAAAATAGCGATATGCAGGAAGCCCTGCAAAAGATGCTTTCACAGAGAACGCTTCCTGATTCTCTTACACATTTTCAAACGCCTTCCATGCCTGAAATTGAACCTGTTCCACTTCAAGAATATTTTGCAAAAACAGAAGAATATCAAAAGAGAAGTTTAGAGGTTCTCAAGTCAATTGAAGAAAACACGGCAAATTTATCTTCTATCGTTGATTTGATAAACCATTCTAATGAAAATCAGGACCAAATCATCGAGATATTTACTGACATTCTCTCTATCGCAAAAGCCAAGAACAAGGAAGAAGCAGATGGCCTGTTCAAAAATGTTTCCGAAAAAATCACAAGCACAACTGATACAGTAGATGCCATAATAAAACTTACGGGGTGGGCGACAACGGTATATAAAATTGTTGTTCCATTGCTTCAAAGCGGCGTATAAGCGCAATTTTAATGAGGTGTTTTATGAGCGATTTTTCTTCGGTTCATACCGCTGCCGAAATACCAGATATGCGGTCAACTATTGACGACATTAATAAAATTTTGCAAACCATTCCGTTTAATGAAGATGCGGCGCGCCAAAAGATTTATGAAATAAACGCAAAGCATCCAGATAATAAAATGATTTGGAACTTGTTTCATGCAAACATTCCTTCTGGGATTTCGATTCAACAAGCATCAAAAGAAAATCTATACCAAGATTTGCAGTGGAAAGAATTTTATCTTGAAGCGAAAATTCTTGGAAAGTCCGTTGATGAAATGCAAAAGGATTGGCAAAACAGGTGAAGCAGGGATATCTATTCGTTGAAGATAGCAGAAAGTGAGAATCCGAATGAACAAGCTGAAAATGCAGACCCCCAACCTGACAGCCCAGAACATTGATAAAATCGCCGCGCTCTTCCCCAACTGCATCACGGAAATGCTGGATGAGGAAAAGAGTACCCCCGACCACAAGGTTTACAAGCGCGGTATCAACTTTGAACTGCTGAAGCAGATTCTCTCGCCGGACGTTGTAGACGGGGATGAAGCATACGAGTTTACATGGGTGGGCAAAAAGGCATCCATTGTGGAAGCCAACAAGCCCATCCGCAAGACCCTGCGCCCCTGCCCGGAAGAAAGCAAGAACTGGGATGATACCGAGAATCTCTACATTGAGGGCGACAATCTGGAAGTGCTCAAGCTGTTACAGGAGAGTTATCTGGGCAAAGTCAAAATGATTTACATTGACCCGCCGTATAATACGGGAACGGATAATTTTGTTTATCCTGATGATTTTACTATGGAGACTTCTGAATATGAAGATGGTATAGGGCTACGAGATGATGACGGTAATAAACTTTTTAAAGAAAACACAAGATCCAACCCACGTTTTCATTCGGACTGGTGCTCTATGCTTTACGCCAGATTGCTGGTATCCCGAAATTTTCTTTCAGAAGATGGTGTGATTTTTATTTCCATTGATGATAATGAGGTCTCGGCACTAAAATCAATTTGCGATGAAATATTTGGCGCTTCTAATTTTGTTGCGGAACTAGTGTGGGAAAAGAAAAAGAAGGGGTCATTCCTTTCAAATTCCATCACGAATGTTAAAGAATACATCGTAGTATATTGCAAAGACGCCGATTCTTTTGAGGGTCTAATCGGCGAAATTAAGACAAACACAGAAACATATCCTTGTATAAATGCAGTTAATAAACGAGAGTTACGAACGATTCCTTCTGGCATTATCAGCAAATATAAAGAAAAAAATTTCTTTTTGCCTAAAGGAACTGAAATAAGTGATACGACCATGAGTATTGTCCTTCATTCTGATTTGGTTATAAAAAACAGTATGTTGGCACAAGACTTGGTTTTGGAAGGAAATTGGCGTTATTCGCAAAGTGCAATGACACAGTACGCAAAGAAGAAAGAGTTGTATATTACAAGAGACCTTTATTTGCGTAGAATTGTCAATGAAACACGATATAAAACCTTAAAAGATTGGTTGCCGCGAGTCGGAGATGATTCAGATGTATCGTATAATGCACCGATTGATTTGAATAATCTGAATCGTTCTGGATGGGGCTCAAACGAAGATGCAGACGAGGAATTGCGACTTATCTTTGGCGTTCAAAAAATACTTGATTATCCGAAACCGACACGATTGATTGAGAAGTTATTGGCATCATACAGAAATACAAAAGACTGTGTTTGTCTTGATTTCTTCTCGGGTTCAGCAACGACAGCAAATGCTGTTATGCAGTTGAACGCTAAAGATGGCGGCCACCGCAAGTTTATCATGGTACAGTTACCAGAGCCTTGTGACGAAGACGGTGAAGCTTATAAAGCGGGATATAAGAATATTTGCGAAATTGGTAAAGAACGTATTCGCAGAGCTGGCGAAAAAATCAAGCAGGAAGATGATTGCTGGAAGTGCGTTCCTCTGAACCGCATGGATGGCTCTAAGCCGGGCGATGATACCACTGCTAAAATTGTAAAAACGATTGACGCTGGAGATGGAAAGCCGCCGATTGAAATGGTGGATATCAGCAAGAATCCAGATGTAGGCTTCCGTGTTTTCAAGCTGGACGATACCAATATGAAGGATGTCTATTATTCTGCCGAAGAATACTCCCAGACCAACCTCGAAGATTTGGAAAGCAACATCAAAGAGGACCGCACCGACCTTGATTTGCTGTTTGGCTGTCTGCTGGATTGGGGACTGCCGCTGTCCATGCCGTATCGGTCTGAGAAAATCGACAACTGCACTGTCCATACCTACGCACCCGGCGATGCTGCGCTGAATGTTCCCGATGCCCTGATTGCCTGCTTTGACAGCAATGTGCCGGAAAATGTTATCAAGGAAATCGCCAAGCGCAAGCCGCGCCGTGCAGTGTTCCGGGATTCTTCCTTTGCCAGCAGCCCGGAAAAGATCAACGTGTTTGAAATTTTCAAGCTGTATGCGCCGGATACCGATGTCAAGGTGATTTGAGGGAGAACAGCAGATGAAACTTCAATTCAAACACCAGAAATTTCAGGCAGATGCCGCAAAAGCCGTGGTGGACGTCTTTGCAGGCCAGCCCTACCTGACTACGAATTACCGCATCGACAACGGCAGCGGCATTTACCAGACTGATATGGAAACAAGCTTCACAGGCTGGCGCAATGAACAGATTGTACCAGAGCTGAACGACAGTATTATTCTGGAGCACCTGCAAAAAATCCAGCGCACCAACCAGATTGAACCATCCAAGCAATTGGAGGGACACTATAACCTTACCATTGAGATGGAAACAGGTGTCGGCAAAACCTACACCTATATCAAGACCATGTATGAGCTGAACAAGCATTACGGCTGGAGTAAGTTTATCGTGGTCGTGCCCAGTGTTGCCATCCGTGAGGGTGTGTATAAATCGTTTGAGGTCACACAGGATCACTTTGCAGAAGAGTACGGCAAGAAGATCCGCTTCTTTATCTACAACTCCGCACAGTTGACGGAAATTGACCGCTTTGCCTCGGATAGTTCCATCAATGTCATGATCATCAATTCGCAGGCGTTCAATGCCAAAGGCAAAGATGCCCGCCGTATTTATATGAAGCTGGACGAGTTCCGTTCCCGTCGGCCCATTGACATTATTGCAAAGACGAACCCGATCCTGATTATTGATGAACCGCAGTCGGTGGAGGGCAAGCAGACCAAAGAGCGGATGAAAGAGTTCAACCCGATGATCACCCTGCGCTACTCGGCTACCCACCGTGCAGACAACATCTACAACATGGTCTACCGGCTGGATGCAATGGAAGCCTATAATAAGCGTCTGGTCAAGAAAATTGTGGTCAAAGGCATTACGGAATCCGGCAGTACCGCTACGGATGGGTTTGTCTATCTGGAAAGCATCAATCTTTCCAAGGCAGACCCTACGGCAACGATCCAGTTCGACTGCAAGGGAAAATCCGGCCTGCGCAAAGTAGCGCGCACCGTTGGGCTGAAATTCAACCTCTATGACCACTCCGGCAATCTGGACGAATATAAGGATGGCTATGTGGTGAAAGAGATTGATGGCCGTGACAACCACATTGAATTTCTGAATGGTGTCCGATTGTTTGCCGGAGATGTGGTCGGCAAGGTGGACGAGGACCAGCTGCGCCGCATTCAGATTCGGGAAACGATCCTTTCGCATCTTGAGCGGGAACGTCAGCTGTTCCACAAGGGCATTAAAGTGCTGAGCCTGTTCTTTATTGACGAGGTGGACAAGTACAAGTGCTACGATGCCGCAGGCCAGCCTTACAACGGCATTTATGCAGAGATGTTTGAGCAGGAGTACGAGGATATTGTCGGCCAGATGCAGCTTTCGCTGGGCGAGGATGATTACATCCGCTACCTGAAAGCAATTTCTGCACACGATACCCATGCGGGTTATTTTTCGGTGGATAAGAAAGGCCATTTTGTCAATCAGGTTGCAGGCGATGATAAGCGGGAGAAAACCTCCAATGACATCAGTGCCTATGACCTGATTATGAAAAACAAGGAGCTTCTTCTTGACCGTGACCCCAAGCGTTCCCCCGTGCGCTTTATCTTCTCGCACTCTGCCCTCCGGGAAGGATGGGATAACCCGAACGTGTTCCAGATCTGCACCCTGAAACAGAGCAGCAGTGAAGTCCGCAAACGGCAGGAGGTTGGCCGCGGCCTGCGTCTGTGTGTCAACCAGAACGGTGAACGTATGGATGCGAATGTTCTGGGCAACGATGTGCATAACATCAATATCCTGACTGTCATCGCCAGCGAAAGTTATGACAGCTTCGCCAAAGGCCTGCAAAGCGAACTGGCCGAAGCAGTTGCAAACCGCCCCAGAAAGGTGGATGCTGCCCTGTTTGTTGGCAGAGTTCTTACGGACGCAAACGGCAACGAACAGATCGTGGATGCAGACACCGCCGCTGCCATCTATTTTGATTTGGTCCAGAATGGCTATGTGGACCGCCATGGTGCGCTGACGGACAAGTACTATGCCGACCATGCAAACCATGCGGTGCAGGTGGCAGAAGAAGTTGCAGACTGTGCAGCATCGGTCATTGATTTGTTGGATTCTGTTTACAGCGATAAGGTCATGCTGCCTGAAAATGCACGTTCCAACAATGTGGAATTAAAAATCGACCCGGACAAGCTGGCCATGCCGGAGTTCAAGGCCCTTTGAAACAAAATCAGCCCGAAATCGGTTTATGTGGTGGATTTTGACACAGATGAACTAGTGCAAAAGTCCATTCGCTCGCTCAACCGCAATCTGAACGTATCAAAGATTTACTTCAAAGTAGAATCCGGTGAAATGACGGAGATCAAATCCAAGGATTCTCTGTTAGATGGCTCTGCTTTCGCAAAAGCGGATCAGCATAAATATGACCCACAGACCAAAATTCACGCCAGTCAGAGCGTCAAGTATGACCTGATTGGCAAGCTGGTGGCTGAAACCAAGCTGACCCGCAAGGCGATTGTACAGATTCTGGTTGGCATTGAAAAAGTGGTGTTCGATCAGTTCAAGGATAACCCGGAAGAGTTCATCCTAAAAGCAGCTGCCCTCATCAATGACGAAAAGGCAACGGCCATCATCCAGCATATCACCTACAATATTTTGGATGAACATTACGATACGGACATTTTCACTGAGCCGACTTTGAAGGGAAAACTCGGTACGAACGTCATGAAAGTACAGCGGCATCTGTATGACCATTTGATTTACGATTCTACTAATGAGCGTGATTTTGCCGCCGACCTTGATACGAACCGTGATGTGGCGGTCTATGTAAAACTGCCAGATGGATTCTATATTTCCACACCTGTTGGAAAATACAATCCCGACTGGGCGATTGCGTTCTATGAGGGCACAGTCAAGCACATCTACTTTGTTGCTGAAACCAAAGGCACACTGGATTCCATGAGGCTCAATCACATCACCCCGGTAGAACAGGCGAAAATTGATTGTGCCCGTGCACATTTCAAGGCACTGAACGATGAAAACGTGGTATACGATGTGGTGAGTGACTATCAGACATTGCTGAACGCAGTTATGAAATAATACGGTGCTGCTGTGCAGCATTCCCAGAAACGGTAAGGTTCTATTGTGAACTTTGCCGTTTTTCTTTTTGTCCAAAATTGTATTCCAAAACGGCCCTATAGATTCATATTAGTGTAAGGAGTTTTCCAAAGGAAATTTTAAAATCAGGTTGCCAAACACCCGTTTTAGAATGCTATAGATATAGGAGGTTGTTTGAAAAAGTGAAAAATTTCCGAATTTTCATAAGACCCCGTTTAAAAATACCCCTTTAAGTTTGTATAGGGTATAGGGACTACTTTTCAAAACAGTCCCACTCGTACTTTTGAAAACCCTCAACTTCTTACAAAATCACAGTGCACCTTGACAATAACATGATCGGCTGCAAGTTAATATGCTTTTTCGGAGAAGTGCCGCCACGACAAGAGCGCACCAAGAAGAAGCCATACGCCGGAGGAAATCGGGCA
>ENA-OPTA01000816-OPTA01000816.1-human-gut-metagenome-genome-assembly--contig:-NODE-816-length-20184-cov-3.197824_pt1 | contig 20184 bp, 10 predicted proteins | sample MGYA00241813_ERZ501917 | MGnify/ENA primary metagenome ERZ501917 (study PRJEB25962, sample SAMEA2042408) | human gut metagenome | biome: human gut; feature: human-associated habitat; material: faeces...
GAAGCAATAAAAGTACTAAATTACTTCTATGAAGATATTGCGAACTTTCTGATTAAAAATCCTCTAAATATGAAACTTTGTGTAACACTCAATCCAGAAGGTGAAACTGATTTAAAGTTTTTGCTTGGTAACATTAGTGAGTACAAGGACTTTAGCCAAGTGAAAAACTTTCTAGAAAGTTTACTTAATGCCAAAACAGATCTCGAATTATTTCAGATAATTCAGAGCAGTGAGTACTCTTTCATACTTGATTACGTATTGAGTATGGATGATATAAAAAATAAGATAAATAGCTGGATTTTAGCTACAGCAATTTTATCCTATTTAGCACAAGGAGTAACTATAGACAATTTAATAGAATTTCATGGAGGAAACTATGCGTAAAAAGGTAAGAAAAGGCTGTGCCAATGTTATTGCAAATGCAGTAAGACAAATAGCCTTAACATCGTTGGATTCTTTGAGACCTGTAGCAATTAGAGTTGGAAATCACTGTGATGTGATTTCAGCAGGCGATAGTGTTCTTGAAGACATGGTACAAATCATAACAAATCTTAACTCTCTTAATTTTGTCAGCAAGTCTGCCGGCGAGATTGTAGAGTTTAGAACAGTAGTTAAAGAAACCCTAAAGGCTTCTGATTTGAAGGGAAATTCCTTCGAAGCTGTTCTTCCTGGAGAAAAAGATGTTGAAATACTTCACGTACTCAATGACGAGATTGAAGTTGTTGTGTATTTCAGGAACACGTGTGGCGTTGGTACAAAAGATGATAATCTCTACGCTTTAGCCAAGGCAGGCGTAGACACTGATAAGCTAGTCGTAGTAAACAGTAGACACACTGATATTTCAAAATTCGCATACACAATTTCAGAGGACACCGATGAATTAACAGATGTGATTGATTTTCAGATTGAGTCTAAAATTTCAAATTCTTTAGAATTTAATGAGGAAATTCTAAAGTCTAGTGCGAAAATTATTCGTGATATTCTATCAGAATTTTAATTTTAATTTCGATTGTTACACCAAAAACAATTTGGTGTTGCATTATAAATTTTTAAAGAAAGGAGATGGAGAGAGTGACTACTTTACACGATCTCATACAGATTGGAGCATTAAAATCTGCTCTACAATCTATTTCCCTAGACAGTTATCCAGGACGTGTGGCAAGTCAAACAGAGTTCAAAGCAATGAACGAGGATGAAAAACGTAGTTTTAAAGGACTCGTTGTAATTGACGGTGCTCAGTGGTATGCAACAGTTCGTGGAGCTGATCCCACTTTAGCCAAGAAAATCTATTCAGGTGATGGTGGACTTCATGTGGGAGTTTGGAATAGGGAAGCTAAAAAATACTTTCTTACTGAAATCATCGATGGAAAAATTTGTACTGTCGAAAAGATTTCAACGCAACCAGATACTAGTACAGGAGCAAAAGCTCCAGAAGAAAACAAAGTAAAGGAGAATAGTACTATGGCAGAAACTAACATGAGCTTATTAGATGAGTTCGGAGAAAACGCATTAAAAGACATTAAAAATGAATCAAAACCAGCAGTATCACCCGTAGAAGTTGCAGTAGATGCAAAAGAGAAAACAGAAGCTCAGAAAAACAGAGAAGCTAAAGAGAAGGAAATTGCAGAAATCAAAACAAAAGTTTCCGGACAGGAATTAGCTGACCGTTCTTCTGTAATCAGTAAGAACCAGAAACTTGGTAGATTAATTGCATACGTTACAAAAACAGATTCTACAGTTAAGGTATCTAAGAAGCAGGTAGTTAAAATGCTTCAGGGTAAACCAGCTCTGAAAGCAGATGCACCAGAAACTATCAAAGCAGAACATGATGCAGGTAAGAAAGTTCCTACTAAGTATTTTCAGAAACGTACAAGTGCGTGCTTAAGAAATACAAATCCTGGTTCTGTAATTGGAACAGTAATCGCTACACCTATCGGAGGCTGCTTCGATCTTAATGACCTTTCTAATCCAGAAAAGAGATACGAATTTGATGAGAAGCACACTGACTTACAGTACAAATACCATCCAATCGAAGAGACATACATTGTTCTTAGTGCATGGTATGACGGTAAGATTAAAGAAGATGAAGTTAACATGGGTGCAAATGCAACAACAGTACAGCTTGTTAACACAGTCGTAGCAGCTAGAAAAAATGAAGAAACTTCTAAACCTAAAGTAAGAGCAAAATTAGTTCAGAACAAAGATGTGAGAAAATCTTTACTGATTCCTGGAAACTATTTCCCAGCAAAGGTTTACGAAACAATCACATACCAGAACCTTTCTGCAAAAGATGCAGCTGAGCTTAACTACAACTTTGAATCCATGCTTAAGAACGATGATGATGGTTCCATTTTAGCACAGCTTAATGAATCCAGCACAAACAACATTGTTCGTACAGCAACAGGAGTTACATCTGATGTATTTGCTGAAGGAAAATCTGCAGGACCAGCAACATTCGGAGAAATTCCAACATACTATGATAAGACAAAGAATCTTACAGAAGTTAAAATTGCTAAGAGAGATAAGAAAGCTAGTAAAGGAAAATCCGGTGTATTCACATACCCATTCATCTACCACAAACTTGATGATCGTGAGCAGGGACCTTTTGCTATTCCAGAATTCAAGAAAGTATTTGACAGCTTCCACATTGACGAGGATAAGTTTATCTCAGCAGTAGATAAATCTACAAAAACAACTCGTACCAGCTCTTCCAAGGTTACACTGTCTAACGATGATTTCCTGAGAGCAGCACTGCTTGGTGGTGACATCATTCAGGGAGTTGGTTCACCAATTTCTAAAATTCAGGAGAACTTATTAGACATTTTTAACTAATCAAAGCAGCAAGAAAAAATTCTTCAAAATCGACTAATCAAAGGGTATCACTCTCAAGTAGGGTGATACCCTTTTTTCATTTTGTGGGTGTTCTTTTGAAATCCACCTTAGCCAAGATAGCTCTAACATGAAGTCACTTTAGTTAAAATACTGAGAGCTTTAGCCAAGATTTACTAGCTTTAGCCAAAAATTTTATTAATTTAAGGTTACAACACCTTTTACAACACTTTAATAAAGAAATTAAAACATCCAGTGATTTAACTAAGATTTTTTAAATTTCACTTATAAAATCTTAGTAAAAATTCAACAAGAATTGATTGACTAATAATTAATCAATACTTTTTAGAGACAATGTAAAAAGAACAAGAAAGGAGTTAATTCAGTGAGAATTTACACATTTGACCAACTAATTGGTAATCAACACTGTATTAGTATTTTAAAAACTTGTATCACACAAGGGACATTGCCACATTTTACGATATTTCATGGCATTGGTGGTACAGGTAAATCTACATGTGCTGAAATCACAGCTTTAGCCATGACTTGCCAGCACACAATGAATGGTTCCCCATGCTTAGAGTGTACATCCTGCAAAAGTAATTTAGATGCCATAAAAAGCGGCACTAAATCTTCAACAGTGGCCAAAATCAATTTAGGCAGGGAAAACACAAAAACAGATGTTGATAGAATGATTAAAGAAATCTTCACATTACAGTCTTCAGAAAGAAATTGTGTGTACATCTTAGAAGAGGCACATGCATTGTCTACAGCCTTACAAACTTCTTTGTTAGAGGAAATAGACAGGTTAGATAGCAAGACTTACATTATCCTGTGTACAACTAAATTAAATGATTTAATTCCGGAATTAAGAAGTCGTGCTGTACTTTTTCAATTTAAAAGATTAACTGACAAAGAGTCAAGATTACTTTTAGATAAGTATTTGCAGGATAACAGAATTTCGATGGAAGAAGAAGCTAAATTAGCAATACTTAATTATACTAAGGGAATTCCACGTGAAATAGTAACTTCAACTGAGTTTTTAAGCAGGAACACTAAAACATTAGAGGAATTGCTCGATCACATCCAACAGATTAATGATACTGTTTACTTCGAACTTTTCCAAGTTTTAGCAACAGGTACAATCTATGATTTAAATTGTTATCTAAAGGAAGAAGTCGATAAATACGATATCAGAAATTTCATTAATGGTCTAAAAGAGTTTTACATTAATATGTTCTTTCAGATTGAGGGAAATGTGGACACTTTAGCCCAGACCTCTAACGTAATGGAGTTTACATCTGTTAGTGAAATTCTGAAAAAAGTAGATCGCTTTAGCCTAGGAAACTTAATTAACAAGTTACCAAGCAATGCAAAACGTGTTGACCTTTCTTTCTTTTTAATTAATCTCTATCAATACTTTCATAATAAGAAAACTTCTGACATTGTGAGAGAAAAGAAGCAATCAGTGATAACACAGAAAAGTATTGCAGCAGTTTCTGCTAATGAAGTAGAGAAATCCTCAGAAGGATTAAGTTCTCTGCATGCATTCTCAACAGGCAATACAAAATATAAATTTGGAGGTGGCAATAAAAATTAATTTAAAACTAAATTAAAGAGTTTACGTAAAGAATTAATTGTTTACATTGAAGATTCACTTGGAGGTGATAACAATTAGAGTCAAAGTAAGAAGCATTGTAGATACAGATAAGCAAGTAAACTTAAATGAGTTAAAACCAGTAGATAAAGTAATTGCAGGCTTTGTATCTCAATGGCACCAAACAAAGTTCTATAAAAATATGGTGAAAAGAGAGTCTGAACAAGAGTTCGCCAGGATTACAAAAATGGATGAACAACTAAGCGAGACTATCCTAGCATTCACGCATGCTGAACTTAATAAGAATGCATCTTTAGCAAAGCACGACACTAAGTGTGTTGAAATCGTTTTAGCCATCGATGCTAAATACAAAGAAAGCTTAGGCAGAGTGATGCAGCGTAAAGATTTCATTTCATACAATTTAGAACTAATAGTGACATGCGGAAAGCATTCAATAACATGCCAATCCCATTAAAAATTACAAAGAAAGTTGTTGGGGGTGATGATTAAAAATGCTTGATGTTAAAAGAAAGATTTTGACTGGAGCAGTAGTGGCATTAAGTGTTGTCAGCTTTAGCCCAGAACTCCCCAGCTTAAGCTGCTTTAGCCAAGCAGTACCCAAAACGGTATACGCAGCTACGTCTGGATCGGCTTCAGACATTATAAGCGAAATAACAGGCAATGGCAACAAAGGTGATAAAAGTGATTCACCTTTAGATAAAGATAACGAAGACACAAAATACAGGTCTGTAACTGGTATTCATTTGATTAACAATTTGTGTCAGAATTCTGATTACAAATTAACAAAAGATAAGTACAATAAGATTAAAAGTAAAATTAATCCAAGCAGTAAAACTGTGGAGGATTACAATACTGAAGACACCAGGCAAAACTTAATTGATACTGATTCAACAACGTCATACTTGATTAGTAATAATATCATTTCAAGATTCGAGAACTTTAGATACAAGAATGGTAAAATTAACTTTAGTACAGATCCTTTAGTTATGCCATCAGACACTAACTACACTTCAAAGATTTACAGGAAATCTGACCTGTATGTAGCCTTGTACAAGGCTGTTTATGGTGTAATAGATTCAAAGCCTGTTGTCTTTAATTTACCATCCATGAGAAAAGTTAATGGAAGTAATAGTGTTGTTTCCGATGTTGTTAATTACAAAGGCAAAGAAGGTACTGCTTCTTTTGCAGAGGGTGACTACTGGGCATACGTATCCCCTAATGTCTATGAGCAGTATTTAGCAAAGTTGCTTGACAAAGGTTTGATAGATGAATCCGAATTAATTCAAGATAATAACCACACTTTTGTATCAGAATACAGAAAGCTCTCAAAGAAATCAGTCAAACCGGCATGGTACAATGATGGAACTGTAGCCTACGCTGGTAAGAATAACAAGGCTTTAGGCAAGTCATTCACCTACAATAGTAAGTGTAAGCTCAAACATAAGAAGTACAATTACTTTGTAGACGAACAAATCGATGAGATGGAAGCACTCTCAATCATTGAGGACTTTATGCGGCTTACTGAGAAAAACATGACAAAGACAGAAGCAAACATAATTACATACAAGTATGGAGCCAATGCTCTGTCCGGCTTAGCCGAGAAAGACACTGACACAGTATCATTCTTAGTTGCTAAAGGTGTTCTTAATTTTGAAGACGAAGACTTCCCTAACTATTACTCCACCTTTAGCACCGATTCTGCTTACGACTTAATTTACCGATTTGCTAACAAAGATGCTCGTTATGACTTTAGCAAAGTCGCATTGACTGATGAAGAGTCATTTTGGGCAAAGAAAGGTTTTTCACAAAATACGTTAAGTGTCATTAGGACTACAACTGTCCCAACCGTAGAAACTGTGGAGTCTGGAATTACCTACAAAGACATTGTAGAGTCAAACAATCCTGATGAAGATACTACAGATTTAGAAGAGAACGATGGTTGGAAAACTATTGGTAAGATAAAGCAGCGGTTAGAAGCTGCACTAGGCAGCTTTAGCCCAGTTAAATCTGCATACGCTTTGAAAGCCACTACTTACAACAATTACAAAGTTGTAAAGCTCTTTGATAACAAAATGAAGTACACCTACAATGATGTAGCTTTAGAACAGTTAAGTGAATCGTCACCAGATGTAGAAAAGATTGAGAAAACTAATGACTACACTAGAATTACTTTTGTTGTAAAAGCAAGGAGTAGTGAAGATGCTGTTTCTGCAGTTGATGGAAAAATTTCATGTGAATTAAGTACGGAAGGTACAGAGGTTCCATGTTTTACTTCTATTGAAAATTCAAATGGTAAGGTAACTAACATGATTTCTCAGAAAAGTATTGAACAACTTTTCCCAGAAATTTCAGTTGTGCATGATAAATTATTAGAAAACACTAACACTGGCTGTGAAGCAATGTTAATGGGAGATTCAGGATACGCAATTGTTGGTACTAAAGTGATTGTCAGTGATGATTTAATTGTACACGATGCAGGAGACGATGTTTACTACAATCTTGAGATTATTACCAGTTTACTTACTAACGCATACTTAAAAGAATTAGATAAGAAGATTGGTAATCAGATTACAAGTTTATACATCTCAGACTCAAGTCTTAATGAGAGCAGATACAAGGTGTACTCTGACAGTACTTTACTTAACAAAACTGATGTAATTCAGTTAAAAGTAAAAAATAACAGTGGTACCGAAAAGAGTACAAAGTTTTTTAACATGGATTCAATGTGTAGAGGAATGAATACTGCTTCAAGAGTATTTAAACTAAAAGACTCACAAGGAAGAGATGCAAGCGTTACAGTAATTGTTGATTTAGATTTTGTTGTACCATCAAGTACAGCTTTTGCTGATGGTAAACTATCAACCAATCTTCTTAATGGACCACTTACAGCAAATAACATTGCAGCAGCGTACTTCAATAGACCTTCTGACTCTGAACCAGACTTACAAAACTGGTGGGATTCTAATATTGGTTGTTCTAACGCATTGTACAATTTCTTGTATGGTACAAATGGTATTGTTTACGTTGAGAGTGGATACTTGGCACCAAGCATGACAATTCTAAAAAGCTCAGATGCTATTACTGATAAACAGGTTTCACAGATTTTCAAAAACTTTAGATTGTATGACATTAATGGAATTTCTTACAAGAAATTCTTCGGTAACGATTTAGACAAGTTTTGGGAGTTTTACTTCGATGCTAATGCGAACACTGGACTTACAAATCTGTCAAAAACTTTAGCCAAGGATTCTCGTAAATTCCAACAAATTGTAGGAACAAGCTCAACATCAGGTATTAATTACCAAGGTAAGTTTTTCATTACAAATGCTAATACAATTTATAGAAGTCTTGACAATGCAGATGATGTAGTTACAAAAAATCTCAAAATTGACCATAGTAGTAAACGAATTGATTTAACTACAAAGACTACAAGTGATAGCACAACACAACCTTCGGTTGGAGATAAAATTCAATACGAGTATTCAGATGGTAATAAGAATAAAAAGACAACAACCTGGACTTACTGCGGTATTAAAGATGGGTATTATGTATTGATGCCAGATATTAATTTAATGAAGAACGCTTCGTCCACCTGGAAGAAAGGTTCTCCTGTTTTACAAACAGCTGGTGGAAGTGCATACACAATAAGTTCTTTAGCCACGGACAATACAATTCAGTATTACCTTAAGCAGTTTTACAAAGTTGGTTTTCCTGACATTTGGGACAAAATAGATGTTTCTGGATACACAACTAAAACAGCTTCCAGTAAGCTATGGAAAGTTAATGCTAGTATGTTTGGCGACAATGGCTTTAGCCAAGGAAGAGACCAACAGTACTATCTTAGCGGTGGAAAAGTTTACTCTAGGCAGATAGTTTCTAAGGATGGCAAAAGGGTTAATACTTTAGCCGAGGTGTCACATCCTAGCGACGATATGAACGTAGCGGCAGTTCCTATTGCGTATATTCCAACTGGTGATATTTCAGTTACGACTTCAAGTTCAGGTAATAATATTGTTTTTAAGGCTAATGCCGGTTATAAAGGAACAGCACTTCATTATGGTAATGTTTTCTTAAAAAATATTAATCAAAGCGTAATTGATTACTCTGTGTACAAAAGCATGAAGACAAAGAAAATCAATGAATTGAATGATAATGATACCATTTACATTGGTACAACTTTGTTTTGTAAAAAAGGTGAGTACTTTGTATCATCACCTATTACAAGCGATGAATTGGTAGCAACAGCTAAGGATGCTGGAACTACATCCATCAAAGGACAAGCCGTAGGTATTTTTATGGGATTAAAAGTCCGAGTTGATGGAGCAGAAAGAAATCTCAGTGACTATGTTATAGACGCCGATACCGGAACACTGTTTAATGAAGGAAACGGTGAAAATGGAATTGTCTATAAGCAGGGCGGTACTGTAAAAGTTTGGAAAGATAATACTGCACAGGGAACAGAAATTGCTGCCAAACAAATTTGCATTAAAGTAAAATTCGATGACAATTTGTTATGTAGACCAATTAATGATAAAGGTAACGCATACACATTACTGTATGCTAACACATACCTTGGTTCCGAGTCTCTTGGTAACTTACCATTCCTTAGTGAGAAATTAGACTATGACAGATTTAGCAACGTAAATGCTACATTAAGTATGTCTAAGTTTAATCTTTCTGAGTTTGCAAAGGTTGCCAAAAAGGAATTCCTTAAGAGATTTAGAGATAGATTTTTCGATGATTCTCGTGGATTGATTTATAATATCATAATTGCTTTAGCCTCGTACTTAACAGTAATTAGCTGGTTAGTATACGGTATTCTGCGTTATGGAATTGGTAGACACTTGTTAGAGATGATAGCAAATCCTACAAGAATGCAATCTTTTAGAGGAATCGATTTAATCAAAGTCTTTACTCTTGGAATTTACAACTTGGACACAGAGCCTACTTTAGCAAGGTTCTTCACAACGTCACTCATTAACGTAGCAATAATTTATGTGGTAATGTTTGTACTACCGCATTAGGAGGTTGAGCACTTTGAATTTAGAAGTTGTTAATTTAGAATTAGAAAGACAGAAACGAGACACAGCCATAATCCTAGAACTACTTCTAATCGCAATGTGTGCTTACTTAGTATTAAATACTATTCATTTAGCTTTAGCAGATAACCTATTAGATTTGTTTGATTCCTACGCTTTCCGCGGAAGTTTGAAAACTATCGATAAGTTTAACTGGGTTGGTAAACTCATGAGCTACATCATTTCAGTGTTCAGCATGATTGGACTTTTCTTAGTTTGCTATCAAAGATTGATTTCATTGCTGTATTTAGCAGGGCGTAATACCTTTGATACGGTTCATGAAATCAAAAGTAGCCTTAGCGGTGGTAGCGGAAGAGATGCTTTTGGTATTCGCTCAATGTTTACTAATGCTATGCAAGGTGGAGGACAGTATGGAACTGGTCTTGATGCTATTGTAGGTTTTCTTTTAAGTTTACTTCCAGACGTTAAAAAGTACTCTGACTATAATCCGGAAAGAATGGCTTTTAATGTGCAGGAAGATGACAGTTGTACAACCTACATGTTAAAAACAGCAATCCCGACAATCATGATGATTTTCTTCTTTGCTATGGGTTACAATGGAACTCTTTGGCAAGGATACGGAGTTATCGTTGATGCAATGGGAACTGCTGCAGATCAGTTAGTTTCTACAGATCTTAATTCAATTGTTAGTACTGCAATGAACACAGGTAAAGCTTATAAGTTCTCATGGGATGCCAGTGACAGTGACTATGGTGATTTTATGCAAGATATGGTCAAAGCTGTTTACAAGCAGGCACTCAAGAATGGTAGGGACTACACAAGCGATACTCAGCAGTCAGTCGGAAGTTATGTTGATAGCATTTTCCTCACAGGTAAAGGTTACAATAAAAGTGATATGAAACTTTACAAAGGTTCAACGAATAAGACAATTTCTATCGGTAAGGGTAAAGGTTCTATTTTCACGGATGCTGACACGTTAGCAAAGGCAATTGGAAACACCACAGGTTTCAAGGGCGAGGACGATGCTAAGAACTTAACATATACTGTAATCTCCAACAGTACTAAAGATAGCTACAAGATCTCCAATGCAGTCGAACTGGTAATCTCTGCATACGACGTTGGATTAAATTCTTCCGCTAATGGTAACTACATTCATGTCACCATCAGTAGAAAGAAGAATTCCGACGAGACGATGTATTGGCACAAAGCTGACGATGGAGCAAAACCAACTAAGAATGGAACATCTAGTGGAAAATCAAATTCTAGTACAAGCAAAAAGAATAGTGGAAAACAGTAGCAATGCAGTAGCAATGCTTTAGCCAAGTTTTGTTACTACAATAATTTCAGGGGTTAATAGTGTAAAAGCTATTAATCCCTTTTAGGTTGTTAATCAATTTTAATTGAGTGATAACCTTGTGTTATACAGATTAATGAATTGGCGTAAAAGGAGGTAAAATGCGACAATTCAAAAAATTAATTGTATTCAGTTTAGTTTTAATTTTGACTGCGAGTTCTGTAATTTCTTCATACAGCATACCGGTTAGAGCAGACACTAGAACCGTGGAAGATCAACGTCAAAGTATTTTAAATCGTTGTGTAGAATTGGAAAATCAATACACAACGAAAGCTATAAGTGAATACACATTGTTATACAATCTCCGTATTATTACTGAGATTGGAATGTATTCAAAACTGATAGAGAAAGAGACTTCTCTAAACTTTAGCACAGCTGAAAAAACTTACTACTGTGAGAAGTACAAAACTTTAGTAGAACAGTTTAATAAGATGTACTCATTAGAGTCCTCTAAGTACGACTGCTTAACTCTATCAGAACAGAACTTTAATTATGAGAATGTGAAAGAAAATCTCATTAATGTAATTCCTTCCTATTTAGACAAGGAACTCGGAGCAATCCAAAAAGATTACGATAATGCCACAGATAATACTGATAAAGAAAAGATTCTTAAAAAGAATACAGTTACTTTGTCAAATTTGTACAAAATCATAATCACTTATCAGGATGTTCAAAGGGATCTTACATCTTTAACACCGTTAAAAGCTGATGATACCAGTAAGACTTTTTCTATTGTAGAAGGCGAGAAAAACAATGAAACTGCAAAGAAAAAGATTAATAAGTTAATAACGACTTATTCTAAAATTCTTACTGTAGGTAAAGAAGCTTACGAAGAAACATTAAAATCTGTTGATTTAAATGTTAGCGATACTAAGGATTACATTACTGAACTTTGTGATGCTGAGATGTATCATGGACAGATTGTGTCAAAGGAGTCTTATGCTCTGAAAGGAGCTTACTTTGCTATTTTGGCCTCATCTGGTACTTACTTGCCATTACAAAGTTATGCAGGTAATGATACTTTTACAAAATCATTAATTAAATTAACCAAAAACGAAACAACTGCCAAAAATCTTGTTAATTTGTATAACAACACAAAAGACTATAGAAAACCTCTTTACAAACGAAGCATTGACTCCAATGGTAACCCAACAGGCACAGCAAAACTTCTTACTGTAAGCGAATTTTTCAAAGATATTGAAGAAGGTAACTCAGGAGCTTTAGTAGCAATTCAGGGTAAGTTCCGCTTTAGCACAGAAGGAAATGCTTGGGTGTACTACAAAGACGATTTAGCCGATACAGTTACACAGGAGGTTCAAGAGTCCTTTAACACAGATGATAATACAGATACAGAAGGTGATGAAGTAAATAAATCTAAAGATACAGGTGATACAACAACATTAGATTCTTTAGAGAAAGATTACAAAAATGGTGAAAAGAAAGAAATTAAAGTAGATGACTACAATGACCAAGGTACATTTAATAAACTTTTAATTGATGTAATAGAAACACATGAAGATTACTTATCGGCTAAAAAGTTAAAAGCAAATAAGTCAGTTCTTAATCCAATCAAAGGACGTTTTGAGCAGGATTGTGCAGATCTTAAAAAGATGGCTGGCATGACCAATTTCAATAATCCAGCTATCACAACAACGACTGGAACCATTTTAGCCACGGTGCTTAACATTAAGTACAAAGAAGTTACTTTAGACACAGCAATTAATAATCTTCAGCTTGCTACCGACGCTTACAAAGCTTTCAAGGGACAGAGTGGCAGAACCTGCTATGAAGAAGCAAAAACCTACTTAACTGAAAAACCAATCCCTACTTACATCAGTGGATTAAGTAAGCTTTACGGTAATAATGGAGTAACTAAAAGCAATGCTAAAGCTTACACTAAAAAGGCTATTAGTAAAGGAAACAACAAAGGCATTTTCATTTACACAGGTGACATTACTAAAAACTGTATCACTTTAACCAAGGACTTTAAAGAAAGCAAGATTAAAGGATACACAAGAAATAAAGAAGCAAGCTACGCCGGTGTTGGAACTAAGTATAACTACATTATAGCAGAGTATAAAGCTAATGGTTACTACTATCCATCAAACACAAAGAAGAAAGAACAAAATGTAATATTAACAAAATACGACTTCTCTAAAGGCGAGAAGACAAAAGCTAGCAACGACAGGATTCTAGAAGCTTTAGCCAAGAACTTCCAACCATTGGAGGTTTATGCTGCTAAAACGAATAATCAAAATAATAACGCAACTAACAAAAATAATAACACAACTAACAAGAATAATAATCAAATTGAAAAGGTCAAAAATAAAGTTAATGATGCTGTAAAAAATGCTAAAAATAAGACAACAGAGACTTCTGGTAATACAAACACAGATGCGAATTCTAACAATGATGAAGACACTGATTCTAACAATGCTAGCAATGACACTAGTACAGAATCAAGTACAACAGCAGTAACAACTACAACCACAACTCCAGCTGTAGAAAGCACGCAGGAAAAGAAATATAATTTAGACACAGCCACCTATTCATATGATGAAGTGACTGATGAAAATATTATGACGCAACCTGTTTTATTCTACGGCACAGATTATGAACGAGCAGTTGATAATACAACATCAATGCTGCTTAGAAACATTCTTAAGAATGCAAGTGCATTAAGTATCATAAAGAGCAAGTCATCCAGATTTTTGTATATGAATTGCTACGGAGATATCGTTACTGATGATAACTTGGTAATTTTGCCAGGAGCATCCAATCCTTTGTTGTACAGTGACAATGCTAATTATAATCCATATACAGCAGCTTGGATGAATAATTATCCATCCAATATCACAAATAGTGAAAACTTACAATTCACTTCAAAGAACGATGTTGGTAAATATTTAGCCATGGCTAATACGATGGATGAAGATTACACCGATGCTGATGTAAGTGCTTATTTAATTAATGGTGATGACAGTGTTGATGAAACAAGCGAGATCGCTTTAGCCAAGCTCCAACGAGAGTTTTATGCTAACAGTATTGACAGCTTAGATATTTTATCCACTGGACGTTATGCAATAGGTTCTTACCAAAATTGGAAGAATTCCGATTTGTATAATTGGAGTTCTATTGTAATGAAAAAGACACCATTGGTTGACGATAAGATAATCTTTCCGTATGTACCTAAAGATGATACTGATGGTTCGGTTGGTGCATCCATCGCTAGTAATTTATATACTTACTATACAAGAGATGCTAGCGAGAGTGGTAGTACGTCTAAATTGAATGATAATTATATTTGTCATAACTTTATCTTTTGTAATTCAAATGGTACAAACAATCCTGTTGGTTATGCGAAAAACTTCCAGCTGCAATATGATACTTATGTAAAGAATACGCTTGAAAGATTTACAACACAGTTGATTGATTTGAGTAATTCAATCTTTAGTAAGTTAGGTAAACTGGATGGTGTCATTGGACTAAAAAATACTTACACTGATCCAATTCTTGGAAATCTTCTTGGAATGATTAGGCAGTATTGGATTCCATTCTGTTTTATTGTTGCATTAATCTTTTTAGCCGCGTTCATGCGTATGCGAAGAGATTTGATAGAGTCAGTAGTTATGGTAGTAGTTAGTTTGGCTATTACTTACGCTTTTGTTAATATTGTACCGGTATATTTACCTTTAGCTTACAATTCTGTTATTAATAATGTAAGTGAAAATCTTACTTATCAAGTTTTAGGAACGTCTGCTGAAATCAATGATATTGAGGATACACATGTTTCTAGTGTTGGCAATGATGGGGATTTCTTAAATCAAACAACTTCATTAACACTGTATAAAGTGAGTACGAAAGATTTTGCAGACTTTGCGGATTCTCTTAATGTGGAGCAATCACAGTTATTAGGTGGTAAAAAATACATCGTTGACCAAGCTTCTGGTCTTTACGCTGAGGGTGATAAACTTAAGATAAGTGCTGATGTTCTCTTTAATACATTACCAATTACTGGTTCTTACGAAGACAGTGGCGAAGGTACTTACACTTTAAAGGCTACCAAAACAGTTAGTAATAACTTAGATTACTATGCTCCTTACTATCAAATTGTCGATGGGTTTGTTGGCAAGCTAAACGCTTTAGCCCAGATCTACGACATTCCGAGAAAAACAACAACGTATGCACAGAGCACAGTAAAAGATAGTTACTTAGTTTACAGTTTTGTAAATAGTCCAGTTTTCACAACTCCTGGTAATTACAAGCAAAATGATGTTGAAGAAACTAATTTGTCTGATTCAGACCAAGAGGAAGAGGCTTTAAATAACAAGACTGTGGAAGAAGAGTTAACTAAAGAGTTTGGCAGTGGTACTGATTACTTAGGCATTGGTGATTTAGTATACAATCTTGGTGATAGTGAGAAAAAGACTTTATGGGCACAAACATTAAGAAAGAATGGTTACTACACCGCAGACTGGGAACCTGTCAAGGATAAATTGAATTCTTTAGTTGTATACGTAAATTATCAAACAAAGAAGTTTATTTATGATATGTCTGACGAGGTTGGTTCAATGTCTGATGATACTATGATTAAACTTATTTCATTAAGAGCTTTGGTTGCGTTCACTCAGCAGGCAAGTGAATACGGAAACTGGTTATATCCATACTGTATTAACTATGATGAGTATAATCTTGGAGATATCGCTAAGTGTATTTACACAAGTGATTACAATAAATATGTCAATTTAGATATGGATATTGTTAATTATGTTGGAAATGATCTTGGATGGTTTTTCTTAGTTATCTTTGATATTGATGTTGTACTTATGTACCTCGTTGTTTTCATTTTGAAACTTTTAGTGTCGGTGCTTTATGTAGCTTTAGCCACGTTACTTGTAGTTAAACTATTTACTCAAAATGATTTGAAAGCACCTATTACAGGTTATCTAAAGTGCAATGTAATCGTATTTGCATTGTTTACCATTTTAAGCTTGTGTCTTGTAGGTGTCTCAAAGCTTAATGGCAGTCCTTTAGCCCTGCTCTTAACTCTATTAGTCTTAGCCCTTGTAACCTATGTTTTAGCAGTATTACTTAGTTCATTAGTAAAAGGTTTTGCAACATTAGGTAATGAAACAATTAATGCAAAGATCACCGGTTTAGCCAAGCATCTGCCTTTTGGTAGAGGTATGCAGCAAAATATGCAGGTTAATACAACTAACGTAAACTATGGACAGAGAAATTCTTACTCCGACTTTAGCCAAGGAGAAAGAAGTGTTTTCGACTCATACCGAATTGATAGTGATATTGATGACTTTGCAGACAACTCAGTTGGTTCCTTCGATTATGAAAGCAATTATAACGCTAGTAATGATTTGATTGAAGGGATTTACGAAGGTGATGAAAACAAAGGGGGTAACAGACGATGAGAGATAAAAGAGACAAGATTTATCCATTAGACATTTACGAAAGGGTTGCAAATCGACAAAAATTGGTTGGTGCAGATAAAACTACCTTTATAGTTTCATTGTTTCTAATGGCAAATTTCTTTCTATTTATAATCTTACATAGAGTACTTGTAATTATGGCTGGACTCCCTATGTTTGTACTCGTTTTAGTCCAGTTAGCTATCTTTATCTTTTTTGGTATCTTTATCTTTAGATACGTGATATTTAATGAAGAAGCTAAAATGCGTGAATACTCAGATAAGAATAGTGATTCTTTTGCACGTTTTATGCATTTAAGAAAAGACTCTACGCATGAGATACAAGTAAGCCGAAATGCTTACGTGCATGCTTTTGAGTACGATAATGGACAAGCTACATGCACTATTCGATTTAAGTTCGGTTCTAATGAAAATTATAAAGCTAATGAAACAAAGCAGTGTTTAGAAGAAGCATTCAAAGTTTTGACAAATAATAATTTCACATTTAGAACAGTAAGTGATTCAGAAAACTTTAAGAAATCCAGAGAGTTTGATAATTACATTGCCAATGTAAATGCTACGAAGTATGAGGATTTAAAGCCTCACATTTTAGCCATGTCTGACGAAATAATCAGAGTATCACTTCAAGAGTGTAATGTAGATCAGCTGTACTTAAGTTTTCAGACTGCATCGAGTTATCAATTGGAAGATTTGGAAGCTGTTATTAAACATCTTTTAAAAATCTTTAGGGGGCATATCACCTGCTTTAGACAAATAACTTTCTTAGACCTAAGTCAGACATTAGATTTCTATAGAGAGTTCTACAGTGTTGAAGCCATCGATTTAGCCATGATGAAAGCTATCGAACTGTCAGAGGGAATTGATAGTAATTTTAGTGAAATCGTAAAAATTATTTCATTAAAATCAAATTTCATATAAAGTCTCCTTTTGATAAGCATAATTATTATAACGCAATTTATAGGATTTGTGATAAAGTATACATGTAGTGAGGTAGAAGAAGATGAAAGACGTTTTTATAGTAAATCCCAATTCAGGTAGAGAAAGTCAGTACCATTTGATGACAGAAATCAAAGATCATTTCCAAGGAAAAAGAATCATTATAGAGAAAACAAAATCACCAGGCCATGCGGTGCATATTGCACAAAAATATGCATTGAATTCTAGTGAACCTGTTCATATTTTTGTTTGTGGTGGTGATGGTACTTTACATGAGGTGGTAAATGGAATTGCAGGATGCAAGCATATCAGTCTTTCTATTATTCCAATTGGAACGGGAAACGATTTTATAAAGTCTTTTGGAGATTATCAAAAAGATGATTTTCTTGATTTATCGAAATATGATGAACCGGTTGAACAAAAATGTGATTTATTAAAAATTAATGGAGAATATGCAATCAATACGGTTTCTTTTGGCTTTGATGTCAATGTAGCTAAACATGTGAATCATTTTCGCGATAAGATCCCTGTAGGAGGAATTATTCCATATTATGTTGGTATGTTGGCAAGTCTTTCTAAGCCGTTAACACAGGAATATAAAATTCAAATTGATGATAAGAAATATCCTAACGATAAGTATACGTTCGTGGTTTTTTGTAATGGAAAATATTATGGTGGTGGATATAAACCATGTCCAGATGCTTTGATTGATGACGGTAAAATTGATGTATGTATGATTCGTAATGTAAAACGATCTCAAATTGTGGGGCTTGCGAAAAAATATGAAAAAGGTCTTCATGTACAATATACAGATATTGTAGAGATGAGAAGAGGACAAGCTATTCATATGGATACAGATAATAAAGATGTGGATGTTAATTTAGATGGAGAAATTCGTTCTATGAAAAATCCAACAGTTGAAATCGTACCGGGTGCTATTCAACTTCTATTGCCAAGAAAATAAGTAGATGATAGAATAAGCTCAATTTAAGTTATATAGGAGGAAATATGGACTCGGAAATAGGAACTCAAATTATTATTTTAATCATATTGTTATTATTGTCAGGATTCTTTTCTTCTGCTGAAACCAGCCTTGTTGCCGTTAGTAAGATTCGCATGCGAACTTTAAGTGAAGAAGGAAATGCTCGAGCTAAGATGGTTTTGGATATATATAACAATCAGGCTAAGATGTTAAGTGCTATCTTGATTGGAAATAATTTAGTAAATACATTTGCGGCAAGTATAACTGCAACAATTGCCTATAATTTTGGTGGAGCTGCAGTGAGTGTTGCGACGTTTCTGATTACATTATTAATCTTGATTTTTGGAGAAATCACTCCTAAAACTTTGGCAGCAGATCATGCAGAAAAAATGGCACTGACTTATGCTCCCATTGTAAAAGTATTAATGTTTGTTTTGACACCAGTCATTCTCTTGATTAATCTATTCAGTAAATCGATCTTAAAAATTTTAGGTGTTAATAAAAATGGTTCAAATCCTTCAATGACAGAAAGTGAATTAAGAACGATCGTGGATGTTTCTCACGAAGAAGGTGTTATTGAAGAAGATGAAAAAGATATGATCAACAATGTGTTTGATTTAGGAGATGCTAAAGCTAAAGAAGTAATGGTACCTAGAGTACGAGTTATTATGGCTGATATAGATAGTTCATATGAAGATCTTATTGAAATCTTTAGAGAAGAACAGTTTACCCGTATTCCTATTTATAAAGATTCAATCGACAATATCGTTGGTTTGGTAAATATGAAAGACCTTCTTTTATATCGTGATTTTGAACATTTTAAGATTGAAGATATACTGAGAAAGCCTTATTTCACATATGAAAACAAGCCTGTTTCAGAGCTTTTATTAGAAATGAAGAATGCGGCTTTCAATTTAGCCATCGTAATGGATGAATATGGAGAAATGGCGGGAATCATCACTTTAGAAGATATCATTGAAGAAATTGTTGGGGATGTTCATGATGAATATGATGTTCATGAAGAAAATAATATCTTAAAGATAGATGATAAAACGTATGAAGTAAAAGGGTTTATAAGTTTGCATGATTTAAATGACGCTTTAGATTTAGATTTGGATAGTGAAGATTTTGATTCAATCGGTGGATTTGTAATCGATAAACTTGGTAGACTTCCAGAAGTAAATGATGAGATCTTGTTGGAAGATGGAACGAGATTACAGGTAAAATCCATTGAGAAAAACCGCATTGAAGATATTTGTTTAAGACTTCCATAAAAATTTTAAGAGATGTTATCTGTAATTTTGCTAGATAACATCTCTTTATTATTCTTTGATAGTGCTGACTATATAATCATTATAGGCATTTGCGATGCATTCTGCTATGAGCTCTTGATTGGAAGTTTTTTGAAGATCTGCACATTCTTGTGGATTAGTGATGAAACCAACTTCAAATAACATGGAAGGAATATCCAAATTATCTACGACATATAAAGGATAAGAATTCGTATATTCTAAACCACGGTTATATAGCCAGTTTTCTTCAGTTAAATTATTGTCGATGGAATTCGCAATAGTTTCACTGGCTGGATCATTTGAACGGATAAAGGCATTATATCCATATGCTGCTGTGTTTTCGCTTGCATTTAAATGAATAGAGAAAAAATAATCTGCATTTTGTTCATTTGCAAAAATGACGCGACCAATTAAATCGTCTTCTTCATTATCTGCCCAGTCAACAGTATCATTCGATCGAGTATATACGACATTGATATCAGGATTTAATTCTTTTAGTTTTCTTCCTGTTCGTAATGCAATCGAAAGTGTTAAATCTTTTTCATAACTTCCATCATATCCAATCGATCCTACATCATATCCTCCATGTCCTGGATCAATCACAACAGTGGCAATATATTGGTGTTCACGAAATAGGTTATATCCAAAATATCCAGAGAATATCATAGCAACAATGACCAATACAATTAAA
>ENA-OPTA01000820-OPTA01000820.1-human-gut-metagenome-genome-assembly--contig:-NODE-820-length-20097-cov-4.414679_pt1 | contig 20097 bp, 10 predicted proteins | sample MGYA00241813_ERZ501917 | MGnify/ENA primary metagenome ERZ501917 (study PRJEB25962, sample SAMEA2042408) | human gut metagenome | biome: human gut; feature: human-associated habitat; material: faeces...
TGGGCAAAGTGTCTTCGGAACGCTCCCTGTCAATGCACTGCTCACGCAACAGCAAAGGCGGATATTAGGCTTTTCAAGTCAGAAAACAGTTCTCGTGCCGGGACATTTTCTCTTAACAAACACGAAATTTAAGTAAGAAGTAAAAAGCCGGAAGGCTATCAACTAAGATGAATGATTAGTCAAATATTAAAGATGTCGGGGTCAAAAGCCCCCGACATCATTTACGATCGAATATCTTAGCCAATAGCCATCCGGCTCTTTTTATCTTTTAAATCTTGTATTGTTGAGTGAATATCTCTGATTTCCGCGTCCGCTTCTTCACAAAGAAGCTTTCTAATCTACAAGCGTATCACCCCAACAACCACAAATTTGTGCAAATCAAATAAAAACTCCTTGCAAAGTTTCTGAATGAATGAGATAATTAATATAAACTATGTAAATGGATTGTTACTTTTAAGGCAAAACCATACAATATCCTATCTAAAAGGAAGGGGAAAGAGGAAGAATGAAATTAAAGACAGTAAAGCGTATGAATGCGTGCGTTTTATCTGCTGCCATGGTTTTGAGTGGTGTTACAATCATTCCACCGGCCACAGTAAGTGCTGCGGCAAATAATGAGATCAATTATGCATTAAGTGGAACGGCAACCGTCAGTGATCAGGAGACGAATTACTGGGGAGCAGATAAGGCGATCGACGGAATCGTCAACAGAGATGCTGCAAAGGCAGATCAGTCGAGATGGGCAACGAATCAGAGTACAAGTCAGGCGGCAAGGACGCTGACGGTGAATCTCGGTACACAGAAGACATTTGATCATTTTGTGATCGAATGGGAAAGAACGAATATTACGAACTTCAAGATTTCTGTATGTGATACAGAAGATGGAGAATACCGGGATGTTTACGTAAAAAATGACGGAGAAAATATTACATCAGTTACGAGTGATATCCAGTTGGATGAGGCTGTGACGGCTCAGTACGTAAAGCTGACAGTCAATGGTTATACAGTAAATCCGGGAAGCTGGCAGTCAGTATCCCTGTATGAGTTTGAGATCCTTGGAGAAGCAGAGAATTTGAGTACCGCTGCAACTGCAACAGCAGACGGAAGTGAGACAACCGGAACAGATGCCTCCAAGGCAGTTGACGGCGATGATACGACCCGCTGGGCAAGTCCGGCGGCAACAGGATCACACTGGCTGAAGCTGGATTATGGCAGCGAGAAGACGATCAGAACAGCAAAGATCCATTGGGAGAGAAAGAATGCGACTGCCTACCGGATCGAGAAGTCTTCCGACGGAGAGAACTGGGAGACGGTAAAAGCATTTACGGCAAGTCCTTCAGATTATAGAGAGACGATCGTATTTGATGAAGCAGTAACGACAAGATATCTGAGATTATATATTGAATCCTTTGATCAGGCGGGAGCACCGGAGGGAAGTGCTTCTGTAAGCTGGCCGACCGTTTCAGTCTATGAGTTTGAAACTTATGAGGCAGAGCTTGCTACGACAGAGCCGGAGAGAACTCCGAAAGAAGTTGCAGACGGCCTGGAAGTTCCTTCCAGTATTGATGGAGCATCAGGAAAGCTGGCAATGCCGGAAGTTCCTGAAGGATATGAGATCAGTTTTGTCGGTGCAGATTATGAGCAGATCGTAGACAGGGATCTGACAGTTTATCAGCCGCTTGTTACAAAGACTGTGAAGATGAACTTCAATGTAAAGAAAGCCGGTGACGACAGTACGGCAGTAGATTCCAAAGAATATACTATGACTGTAACCGGAAAGTATACGGCAGAAGACGGAGATAATGCAAAGCCGAACGTAATCCCGGAACTGGCAGAATGGAAAGGTGCAAAGGGTGGTTCCTTTGAGATCAGTGATTCCAGCCGTATCGTTGTAGCAACAAAGGATAAGGCAGAATTATCTGCAATGGCTGAAGAATTTAAGAACGATTATAAAGAGATCACGGGAAAATCCATCGAGATTGTTTATGCGGATCAGGCATCAGCAGGAGACTTCTTCTTTACACTTGAGGCAGCCGGAAATGGGCTGAAAGAAGAAGGATATTCCATGAATGTAACGGATAAAGTGGAAGTGAAGGCAGAGCAGAAAGCAGGAGCTTACTGGTCTACAAGAACAATCCTTCAGATCCTGAAGCAGAATGGTACGACAATCCCGAAGGGCGAATGCAGGGATTATCCAAAGTATGAAGTCAGAGGCTTTATGCTGGATGTAGGAAGAAGACCGTTTGAAAGCGAGACACTTCAGGAAGTTGCAAAGACAATGCTGTGGTATAAGATGAATGACCTGCAGCTTCATCTGAACGATAACTATATTTTCCTTGAAAATTATTCAACCTCAGAGGGTGCAATGTCAGCTTATGAGGGATTCCGTATGGAGTCTGATGTCAAAGAGGGTGGATTGAATCAGGCAGACCTGACCAGTGACGATATGTATTATACCAAGGCTGAGATGAAGTCCATGATCCAGAATTACCGGAAGTTAGGACTGGATATTATCCCGGAATTTGATACTCCTGCACATTCTCTGTCATTTACAAAGGTAAGACCGGATCTCAGATTCGGAACGACAGGACGCCAGAATGATCATTTCAACCTCAGCACGAAGTACGATGAGTCACTGGCATTTATTGAGAGCATCTGGGATGAGTATATTAAGGGTGATGATCCGGTATTTGACCAGGATACTACAGTGAATATCGGAACAGATGAGTATGATGGACAGTATACAGAGCAGTTCCGTAAGTTTACAGATGACCTTCTGGCTTATATCCAGGATAATGGAAATACTGTTCGTCTGTGGGGAAGTCTTACAGCAAGAAACGGAAGCACATCTGTAAGAAGTGAAGGTGTTCAGATGAACATCTGGAACGATGGATGGGCAAATCCGAAATCCATGTATCAGCAGGGTTATGATCTGATCGATATGAATGACGGAAGTGTATATATCGTACCGGCAGCAGGATATTACGCTGATTATCTGAGCCGCAAGTCCATGTATAATTATGATCCGGCTACACGTATGGGTGTTCCGTCAGGTTCTGAACAGACACTGGGAGGAGCTTATGCGATCTGGAACGATATGGTTGATCAGAGAGCGAACGGACTGACTGAGATGGAGATCTATGATCGCTTCGATGATGCTGCACCGTATTATGCGGCTGCATTGTGGGGCAAATCAGGAGAAGTTTCTTTTACAACAGCACAGCAGACGAGCGAGAATGTGGGTGAAGCTCCAGGAGTCAATGCATATGATAAAGTAGACAGTGAGACAGATGAGATTCTTTCCTATGATTTTGAGGATGGACTTTCAGATAAGAGTGCAAATGAATATGATGCAGAGAACGGAAAGAATGCGGAAGTGAAGGATGGAGAACTTGTTCTGAAGGGCGGAGAAAGCTATATCTCTACTCCATTGGATAAAGTTGGACCTGAGAAAGAACTGAGCTTTGATATCACACTGACTCAGCCGGCAGAACCGGGACAGATTCTCTTTGAAGCTGAGAAGGACGAAGATCATGAAGCCTACAGTACTCATAATATCCGCATTATGGAAGATGGAACACTTGGATTTACAAGAGAAGGATATGACTATTCCTTTGGATATAAACTTCCTGTTAATCAGAAGATGACATTAAAGATCCGTACAAAGAACGGAAGTACTGTCCTGATTGCAGATGGAAAAGAGTATAAAGCAACCGGAAGTTTTACATATGAAGGCGATGTGAAGAAGACCGGTATTACAAGCTCTACACTTTCTCTGCCACTGACAAGGATTGGTTCTGATACAAATGCGGTACATGCCATCATTGATAATGTAAATCTTTCTTCTACGATGTCAGATGGGGAATCTTCACCGATTGATCCATCCGGATTTACAGTGACATCAGATAATCAGAACAGTGACGGACCAATCAGTGCAGCATTTGACAATGATCGGTCAACGATCTGGCATACGCAGTACTCTCCGAGTAAGAAAGCACTGCCGGCAACGATCACGATTGATATGGGACAGTCCTATGATGTGAACGGATTCTATTATCTGCCGAGACCGACGGGAAATAACGGATATATCCTGAAATATTCTCTGTATTATGAGGATGCGGATGAAAACTGGACAGCTCTTGTAGAGAATGGAACGTGGGAAAGCACAGGTACAGAAAAAACGGTAAACTTTACACCGGTTCAGACATCCAAGATCAAGCTGGTTGTATCAGAAGGACAGAATGGTTTCGGTAGTGCAGCAGAATTCAGAGTGCTTACAGGAACGCAGGATCTTACAAAGACACAACTCCGTATGAGTACTTATGTAGAAGGAGAAGGTACAGCGACTGTTTCTAAAGAAAAGATCGAACAGGGAGAAGAAGTTACCTTTACTGCAACAGCAAAGAAAGGTGCTACATTTACCGGATGGTATGATGTCCTTGGAACAAAGGTAAGTGATGAAGCCGTTTATACAGTAACTCCGGAAGAGAACCTGACCCTGATCGCAAAATTTGAAAAAGGAAGCGAGCCGGATCAGCCAGAAGATAAGACCTATACGGTTACGATCGACGGAAAAGAACAGACCGTCAAAGAAGGAGAAAAGGCTGCGAAGCCAGCCGATCCGGAAAAAGAGGGTTATAAGTTCCTTGGCTGGTATGAAGAAGGAAGTGATACGGCGTTCGATTTCGATACAGCCATCACGAAGAATATTACACTGACTGCAAGATTCGAGAAAATAGAAGAGCCGGATCAGCCGGACAAACCTTCAGCACCGGAGAATGTAGTGACAGGTGAAATTACGAAAAATTCCGTTGAAGTGAAATGGGATGGACCGGCAAGCACAGCAGGACTGGCAGGTTACAAGATCTATGTAAATGGAAAAGAATACGTGACGTATATCCCGGCAGATGCTACAGGATATACGATAGAAGGTCTTGAAGCCGGTAAGACTTATCAGATCGAAGTTGTTGCCGTAGGCGATGATGAGAATGCAACAGAGTATGCAGCCGCAGAACTGAGTGTAACAACAAAGAGTGAAAATAATGGTAACGGCGGCGATAACGGAAATACCGGAGACAACGGTAATAATGGCAATAACGGAAATGCCGGAGACAACGGTAATAATGGCAATAACGGAAATGCCGGTGTAAATAATCCGACTAAGGATCAGAATCATAATGCCGGAACAACAAATAAGAAGCAAAATGCAGCAGCCAAGACAGGCGACAGCACAAATATGGCAGTATTTGTATTCATGCTTGGTGGTTCGCTGGCAGCCGGAACGGTTGTCTTCAGAAGGAAAAGAAGATAAGCGGTTTTCCATATGAAAGTTTAAGAGAGAAGAGTCTGTTGGATGAAAATCCAGCGGACTTTTCTTTTTTAATAAAATTCTAAGATTTTGACACTCTGGTTTTAAAAAATGACCGATATCATGTATACTAAAAGGGAGGTGATTGAAATGTATAATATATTAGTTTGTGATGATGATAAAGAAATTGTAGAGGCAATAGATATTTATCTGTCCCAGGAGGGATATCATATCCTGAAGGCATATGATGGAGTTGAGGCATTGAATATTCTGGAGAAAGAGAAAGTAAATCTTCTGATCCTTGATGTGATGATGCCAAAGCTGGATGGAATCAGGGCAACTCTGAAGATCAGGGAGACGAACAGTGTACCGATCATTATTCTTTCTGCAAAGTCAGAAGATTCAGATAAGATACTCGGACTGAATATCGGGGCGGATGATTATGTCACAAAGCCGTTCAATCCGTTAGAACTGGTAGCAAGGGTCAAGTCTCAACTGCGTCGCTATAATGAGCTTGGTGGAACATCCCAGGAACAAAAGGAAAAAGTGTATGAAGTTGGCGGACTCAGGATCAATGATGATCTGAAAGAAGTGACGGTGGACGGAGAGTTAGTGAAGCTTACGCCGATTGAATATAATATTCTCTTGTTATTACTGAAAAATCAGGGACGGGTTTTTTCTATTAATCAGATTTATGAGTCGATTTGGAATGAAGAGGCGATTGGTGCGGATAATACAGTTGCGGTCCATATCCGCCATATTCGTGAAAAAATCGAGATCAATCCGAAAGATCCAAGATATCTGAAAGTAGTATGGGGCGTAGGCTATAAAATTGATAAAGGCTGAAAGGACGAAATATGAATAAGTGGTACAGAAAGACAGGTGTAAAGGCGATCGTTCTTATTGTGGCGATTCTCAGCGGTGCAATGCTGATAACGAATCTGTTGTCTCTTATGAATCTTGCAGGAAGCACAGATCTGCCGTCCTTATGGACGATGAGCCAACAGCCATTTGAGGAATCGCAGGAATTTAATTACATGGTTGAAAATTACATGGATGATGTCCTTACGCAGATCCGGCTGGAAAATCTTTTTGAGACAGATGGGATGATGAACCGGAACAAAGAGATCGACGTAATGGAGTACAGCAAGAATGATACTGCCAACGGAGAAAATGTTTCGGGTATTGCGTATTCACTGGAGGAACTGATCAACTGGGGAGAAGATTTTGACAGTGCAGAGAGCGATAATTATGCGAAGAACAGTGTGATCGTATGTCAGAAGCCTGAAGGGACATATGAGTATTACTATACGAGTGATTTCATGACACGGGTAGAGTCGGGAGTATTTGATATTATCATGCAGGATGGGAGTGATGTTGACGGATTTCTGCAGGAACTTCAGAACGGTAAGTATACATCTTCAGGCTTTTATAATTTTGATATTGTGGACATGGAAGGAAATATCCTGTACACAGACTGCTGGAATTTTGGAAGTGCATTAATCGAAAAATATGCACCGCAGGGAGCAGAAAACCTTTTGCAGGTAGTGAATAACAGTCCGCGTCTGAATGGCAAACTGTCCGTCATTTATGATGATCTTGCGTATACTTTGGGGAATATTTACTCAGATTATCAGAATTATCAGATGGGATTTGAACATTTAGAGGAAGGCAATACAAACTTTACTTACATTTATGCGAATAATGACACGAAAAAGGTAGTGACGAATAAGACTTCTTACGAGAACTATGCAGAGCTGGAGAAAAATGTCCAGAATCTGATCTCGGAGAAAGATGTTAAATATATGGTCATTTATCCAAAGCTAAAAGATTTTAACAGTAATATGAATGTATCGAAATCGGATAAATGGGAAAAACTCCGCAGTTACAGCAGTGAAAAGAAATGGAACAGCGTATTTGCGGTTGCGGTGGATACAACTTATACGATCCAGGATCAGTTTTATCAGAATAAGGTAGCTTATGATAATAATATCCCGTATTTTAAAGGAACAACATGGCTGTTGGTTCTGAGCATTATCCTGTTCCTTGGGGCAACAATCTGGCTGACACTGGAGGCAGGAAGAACTGCGGAAGATGAAGAACTGCACCTGAACGGTTTTGATCATTGGAAGACAGAGATTGCAGCGGTGCTGATCGTACTGATATGGATCGTTGGTTCTTATATCGGGATTCATTTTTGGAATGGAAATATCTATACGATGATCAATGATATTCCGACTTATCTGAAGGATGGAGGTACTTATTTTGAGTATTATTATGCTCGTGGAATGGATGTTTCTTCAGCATATATGTCAGCAAGTTTATATCTTCCGTCATTGAGTATTGCAGAGCTGGCAGAAATTTATTTTTATGGAGTATTTACACTGGGCTGCTTCTTTATGGGATACGTGAGTCTGATCAAGCGGATCAAGGGACGAAACCTGTGGAAGAACAGTCTGTTGAGAGTGATTGTGCGGTTCATCTATAAAATATATGATAACCGGAAGAAGACGACAAAGACAGTGCTTCTGTTATGTGGATTTTTCCTTGTACAGGGAATTGCAGTGCTGTTCAGGAATGGGGTTACAATGCTTCTGGTGTTACTGGCAGACGTGGGTGTATTTTATGTTGTCCTGAACGGTTTATTACTCAAGGAGAAACTGAAAAAAGGTATTGAAGAAATTGCATTGGGAAATATGGAATATCAGATCCCGCTGCAAGGCTTAAGAGGTGAGAACTTAAAGCTGGCAGAGATGATCAATGGAATTGCCAACGGATTCCATATGGCCGTAGAAGAGGCAATGAAAAATGAGCGTCTTAAGACGGATCTGATCACGAATGTATCACATGATATCAAGACACCGTTGACTTCGATCATTAATTATGTAGCGATCCTGAAGCAGTCGGATATTGCAGATCCAAAGATCCAGGGCTATCTGGATATACTGGAGGCGAAAGCACAGAGGCTGAAGACACTGACGGAAGACGTTGTTGAGGCATCCAAGGTAAGCAGTGGGAATATTTCTCTGGAGTATATGGATGTAGATCTTGTGGAGATGATCCAGCAGACGGAAGGTGAGATGGCTGAGAAGTTTGAGGCAAGGAATCTGAAAATGATCGTCAATCTGCCGGCAGAACCTGCGGTTGTTCATGTAGACGGGCGAAGAATGTGGAGAGTTCTGGAGAATATTTTCGGAAATGCAGCCAAGTATGCCATGCCGGGAACAAGGGTATACGCGGATCTGAAGCTGGAAGAAGATACGGTGGATCTGTCTTTGAAAAATGTTTCTGAACATCAGTTGAACATTTCGGCAGATGAACTGACCGAACGGTTTATCCGTGGAGATCTTTCAAGAAGTTCTGAAGGAAGCGGACTTGGACTGTCGATCGCACAGAGCCTGACAACGATGCAGGGCGGAACTTTCAACCTGTATCTGGATGGAGATTTGTTCCGGGTAAATATCCGGTTCCCGAGAGTGAAAAAGCAGTAGAAAGAAGAGAAAGCAAAAAGATTGAATTGACATTTTTGAGGCGGTGTGCTACGCTTTCTAAGGATTGCGAAAAGCAGAATAGCGTAGAAAAGCAAGGATGGAGAGAGTAGCCTGATTACCGTTTTACAGAGAGATCCCCGGGAGAACTTAAGAAAGTTCTGTTGGCTGAGAGGGGATGAACAGGAGGCAGGGGAAGATGGCTCCTGAGCAGTGCAGATGAGCTTTCAGGTAAGTCTGCAAAGGGTTCGCCCTTTACAGCGTAGGAGTGGCAGCAGAGGGATGCAGGTCACTCACGGAGGTTTTCACTGTGAAGTGGGAACGAAGAGAAGTGGTAACGCGGTGAAACAGAACCGTCTTCTTGAGGATGAAAGTCTTCAGGGAGACGGTATTTTTTTTAAAAGGAGGCAGACAATTATGTCAGAAAAACCAAAATATTATATTACAACAGCGATCGCCTATACATCCGGCAAGCCGCATATTGGTAATACTTATGAGATCGTACTGGCAGATGCGATCGCACGTTATAAGAGAAGTCAGGGATATGACGTATTTTTCCAGACGGGAACAGATGAGCATGGGCAGAAGATCGAGCTGAAGGCAGAAGAAGCAGGAATTACACCAAAGGAATTTGTTGATAAGGTATCAGGAGAGATCAAGAGAATCTGGGATCTGATGGATACTTCTTATGACAAGTTTATCCGTACAACAGATGAGGATCATGAAAAGCAGGTAAAGAAGATCTTTAAGAAACTTTATGATAAAGGAGATATTTATAAAGGACACTATGAGGGAATGTATTGTACTCCATGTGAGTCATTCTTTACAGAGTCCCAGCTCGTAGACGGAAAATGTCCGGATTGTGGACGTCCGGTGCAGCCGGCAAAGGAAGAGGCGTATTTCTTTAAAATGAGCAAATATGCGGATCGTCTGATCGAGCATATCAATACGCATCCGGAGTTTATCCAGCCGGTATCCCGTAAGAATGAGATGATGAATAACTTCCTTCTCCCGGGACTGCAGGATCTGTGTGTATCAAGAACATCATTTAAGTGGGGAATCCCGGTTGATTTTGATCCAAAGCATGTTGTGTATGTATGGCTGGATGCTCTGACAAACTATATTACAGGAATCGGATATGATGCAGAGGGAAATAGTACTGAGCAGTTTAACAAACTCTGGCCTGCAGACCTTCACCTGATCGGAAAAGATATCATCCGTTTCCATACGATCTACTGGCCGATCTTCCTGATGGCACTGGATCTTCCACTTCCAAAGCAGGTATTTGGACATCCGTGGCTGCTTCAGGGAGACGGAAAGATGAGCAAGTCTAAAGGAAATGTGCTTTATGCGGATGAGCTGGTTGATTTCTTTGGAGTGGATGCGGTTCGTTACTTTGTACTCCATGAGATGCCGTTTGAGAACGATGGAGTGATTTCCTGGGAGCTGATGGTAGAGCGTCTGAATTCTGATCTTGCAAATACACTTGGAAACCTTGTAAACAGAACTGTTTCTATGACAAACAAATACTTCGGCGGAACAGTAGAAGATAAGGGTGTTGTAGAAGATGTAGATGCAGAACTGAAAGCAGTTGTAGAGAATGCTTCTAAAGCAGTTGATGCTAAGATGGCAGACCTCCGCGTTGCCGATGCGATTACAGAAATCTTCAATCTGTTCAAACGCTGCAATAAATATATTGATGAGACAACTCCTTGGGTACTCGGAAAAGATGAATCCAAGAAGGATCGCCTTTCTACAGTACTTTGGAATCTGATCCAGAGCATTTCTGAAGGTGCAAGACTTCTTGAATCTTTTATGCCTTCTACAAGTAAGAAGATCCTTGAGCAGCTTGGTAACGGACATGTAACAGAGAAACCGGAGATCCTGTTCCAGCGAATGGATCTCGAAGAGGTTATGAAGAAAGTTGAAGAACTTCATCCTAAGGTAGAAGAAAAGAAAGAGGAAGAAGCTGTTATCGACATTGAGCCGAAAGATGAGATCACATTTGAGCAGTTCGGAGCAATGCAGTTCCAGGTTGGAGAAATCATTGCATGTGAGGCTGTAAAGAAATCCAAAAAGCTTCTCTGCTCTCAGGTAAAAGTTGGAAGCCAGGTAAAACAGATCGTATCCGGAATCAAAGCACATTACACACCGGAAGAAATGGTTGGTAAGAAAGTTATGGTTCTTGTAAACCTGAAACCTGCGAAGCTGGCAGGCGTACTTTCAGAGGGAATGCTGCTTTGTGCAGAAGATGCAGAAGGTAACCTTGCACTGATGACACCGGAAAAAGAAATGCCGGCTGGAGCAGAAATCTGTTAATTGAAATGTTTGAAAATTCAGACAATTACAACCGAAGCAGATAATAAATAAAAAATATAAAAAAATCAAATGAATATATTGACAAATTAGACGCCGAATGTTATTATATAACCATCAAAGAGAGAAAGAAATCTCCCAAAGATATTTAACTAAGAAGGCAAAAGTAACAGATGCCTGATTAGATTAAAAATACAAGTTCAACAGGAGGTCAGTCCCATGGACAGTATAGTTTCAGATTTTTATCAATATGTCAGTGGTATGATGAGTGAAGGTTCCTGTGAAGAAAGAGACCTTTGCCAAGCGTAAAAGTCCAGTAGAAAGAAAAGAAGATCAAAGATCGGAGAGTACGGAAACTGGAAGCAAAGAGAAAAAGATGAATCACTCATAGATGTATTGAATAAAAATACCGCATATAACATAGAATGAAAAATGTGTAAAGAAACATTGAAAGGACATGTTATAATCTCAGATTTGTTATAAAAGCAGGAATGACTTGACAGAAGATTTAATACATAAAGTATTGAATGGATATGAAAATCATTCAAGTGATAAAATAACAGATGACAAAGGTCTTACAGGAACGTAGAATCGCAAATAATCTCCGATACAAAATATAAAATTATAATAATAATACAATTAAATAACACTAAAAATGCACTTTCAAAAGGAATTGAAGGTGCATTTTTTTGACATTACAGACCTCATATGGTAGAATAATGAAAGAGTATCGGCTAGTGCCTAATGGACACATTCAGACCAAAACTAATATTTCAATGACAATGAGGTGAGTACAGTGGATAAGTATGAATATAAGTTAAAGACAGAAGAGATGCTGGAACTTATGGAAGATGGAGAATACAGAAAAGCAGCGGCAGCAGCAGATCTGATTGACTGGAAGCGTGTCCGTAACGCAGGGATGCTGATGAATGTCAGTGATATTTATGAAAAAACAAAAGAGTATCAGAAGAGCTATGATGTGATGAATCTTGCATATCGCCGTTCTGAAGGAAGCCGCAAGGTGATCTATAAGTTATGTTCTCTTGCAATTAAGACAAAGAATATAGATGAAGCAATTGACTATTATGACGAATTTATCCAGATTGCACCGAAAGATCCGAACAGGCATATCCTTAGATATCAGATCTTAAGAGCGCAGAGAGCGCCGATCGAACAGCAGATTGAGGCTCTGGAGGAATTTAAGAAGGCAGAATATATTGAAGAGTGGGCTTATGAACTGGCGAAGCTTTATCGCGAAGCAGGTATGATGACAGAATGTCTGGAAGAGTGTGATGATCTGATCCTCTGGTTCAGCGAGGGTAAGTATGTTTATAAGGCAATGGAACTGAAGATGCAGTATAAGCCATTGTCACCATCGCAGCAGCAGAAATATGATCACAGATATGAGAAGCTTTCTTCAGAGACAGAAGAAATACCGGATCTGGCTTCCTATTTAGGAGAAGACGAGGAAAAAGATTCTGCGTCAGAAGGAGCTGAAGCACTTGGAGATACAAGATCAATCGGGCTGACAGAACAGCCGGTGATGGAGAACGACAGTACTTCCGATGTGATTGACACGGATGCGGTTACTTTGGAAGCGGCAGAAGAACCGGATGCCGAAGTAGAAAATCCGGAAGAAGCAGGAGTAGAAACAGCAGAAGTTATAGAAGTTTCCGAGGATGAGTCAGAAGTTCAGCCGGCAACGGTAGAGACAAGTGGAGATAAGAGAACACTTAGCAAAGATACTGCTTCCATACCGATTGTCGGTAAGAATCCGGTAAAACCAGTCAAGAAGAAACTTGGAGATACGATGCGGTTAGATGAAGCTCTGCAGCAATTACTCAATCCGAAACCGGAAGTTCAGGCAGAACCGGGAGAAGAAGTCGAACCGGATATGACAGATCTGGAAGAGGATATTGCAGCAATTGAGGATGTAGAAGATCTTGAGATTGTGAATCAACTGACAGAAGAGAAGAAAGCTGAGGAAGCCAATAAAGAACGAGTAGTTCCATCAGGGATGAAAGAACTGATACCGGAACCGGAGACAGAAGAAGAACTTATAGAACAGGCAGTGGAGGAGACTTCAGAAGATGTCCCAGAAGATGCAGTTGCTATAGAAGCAGGAGAAGCAGAATCGGAAGAAGTTCTTGAAGTAGAAGAGGCAGAACCGGAAGAGGAAGAAGTTCTTGAAGCAGGAGAAGCAGAACCGGAAGAGGAAGAAATCCTTGAAGCAGGAGAAGCAGAACCGGAAGAGGAAGAAATCCTTGAAGCAGGGGAAGCAGAACCGGAAGAGGAAGAAATTCTTGAAGCAGGGGAAGCAGAACCGGAAGAGGAAGAAATTTTTGAGATAGATGCAGCTGAGTCAGAAGATCTGACAGATGAACCAGAAGATTTGTCTGAGGTGGAGGAACTGATCTCAGAAACTGAAGTTGTCAATGATGAAGATGATTCAGAAGGAGCAGCAGTAAGAGAGACTATGGACAATAAAAATAATGAAGAACCAATTTTATCACCAGAGATACAGAAACTGATTGATGAGATTGAAGGTGTTATTCCGGAAGAGGAAGAAGTAGATGCAACAGTAAGTTCAGAAGAAGTTCTTGAGGTAGAAGAAGAACCACATGAAAATATGGGAGAGCTTGCGGATGATCTCAGACTCGGTGAGGATGAGTACGAAGATTATGATGCGTATGACTGGGATGATGCAGAAGAGTTTGACGAAGATGATATTTTAGATGATTATGAAGAGTCTGATGACGATTTGTTGGATGGTTATGAAGAGTCTGATGACGATCTGCCGGATGATTATGAAGACGCTGATGATGATCTGTTCGGTGAGGAAGAAGGATATGATGATCTGGATGCCTATGGTTATGAAGAAGACGATGAGGATGATGAAGTAATTAATCCAAGAGATCTTTTCACAGCGGAAGATAAGGTTTCAGATGATGATCTTCTTAGTCTGAATTCTTATGAAGAAGTGCCAAATTTTGAAGATGAATTCAGCGTGAATCCAGCGCATAGTGAGGAACCGGATGACAGAGAGATTCCGGATGAAGATGACGGAATTGATATCATGTCTGCGACGACACCATTGAGCCGTAAAGAGACTGCGAAATTGATCGCAACAGGTAAGACATCACCATTACCGTTAGATGAGATTGCAGATGCAATGTCTGATACAGGATTTATTGTACATGGTCGTTATGATCTTGAAACACAGAGCGGAATCGGTACAAGAGCAGGACTTACAGAGGAACAGAAGAAACTCTTCTCTTATTTCGTACCTGTACGTGGTATGAGTGAGCAGCTGGTAGATGTACTTGAGCAGGATAAGAACTGTACAAACCGCAAAGGAACTTCTAGAACAGGAAACCTTCTGATTATTGGAAATAAAGGAAATGGAAAGACAGTCCTTGCTGTTGATGTTGTAAAGGCAATTCAGAAGCAGCGTGATATCCGTCAGGGCAAGGTTGCAATTGTGACAGGAGAGTCACTGAATAAGAAGAGAATCGGAGACATTTTCCGTAAACTGTACGGCGGTGCACTGATCATTGAAAAAGCCGGACAGATGAACGAAAAAACACTCGCCAAGCTGAACAAAGCAATGGAGCAGGATACAGGAGAACTTTTGGTAGTTCTTGAAGAGCAGAGAAAACCACTGGACAGACTTCTTTCTTCCAACAGAGAATTCAGAAGAAAATTTACTTCCAGACTTGAAGTGCCGATCTTTATTAATGATGAGCTTGTAACATTTGGACAGACTTATGCTCAGGAGAATGGTTACAGAATCGATGAGATGGGAATTCTTGCACTGTACAGTAAGATTGATTCTTTACAGAGAGAAGATCATGCAGTAACAGTAGCAGAAGTGAAAGAAGTGATGGATGATGCGATCGCTCATTCACAGAAAGCTTCCGCAAAGAAGCTTGTGAAGAGAGTATTTGGAAAGAATACAGATTCTTCCGACAGAATTCTGCTTTCAGAGAAAGATTTCAACATTTAATGACATATATTTGTTAAGAATTAATAGACAGTCAGTAAAACGACTGTCTATTTTTGTGCAATAATACATTTTCTCTTTCTTTTTTATACAGTATCAAGTATAATAAAACTATAGTGTTCAAGGGGAGAATGAAACTTTGTTACCAATCGAAAGATTCGGTAATGTGCCTTGATCTATAAGAAATTGTATGGTTTTTAAATCATTACAATCAGGAATATATTTGAGCAGTGAGGTGGCTTTATGGTTAAGAAAAACAGCACGAAGACAAAAGTGCAGCCTTATGAGATCGGAGAACTTGACCATTATCTTTTTGGGCAGGGAAATCATTATGAGATTTATAAAAAGATGGGTGCCCATGAGGTGACAAAGAACGGAAAAAGAGGAGTATATTTTGCGGTATGGGCTCCTCATGCAGTAAACGTTTCTGTAATCGGAGAGTTTAATGACTGGGATGAGACGAAAGATAAGATGAAGAGAGGGGAGCCTCTCGGAATATACACATGCTTCGTTCCGGAGGCGAAGAAAGGGGATTTGTATAAGTTCTGTATAGAGACACAGGCGGGTGAGAAGATCTATAAAGCAGATCCATTTGCTAATTATGCAGAGCTCCGACCGGGAACAGCATCCAGAATTACAGACATTTCTAATCTGAACTGGTCAGACAGTAAGTGGATGACAGCTCGTGAGAAGTGGGATAACAAAGAAGAACCAGTGTCTATTTACGAAGTGCATATGGGTTCCTGGATGAGACATCCTGGAAGGGAAGATGAAGGATTCTATACATATCGTGAGTTTGCAGAAGCAATTACAAAGTATGTAAAAGAGATAGGATATACTCATGTTGAGTTGATGGGAATCGCAGAGCATCCGTTTGACGGTTCCTGGGGATATCAGGTGACCGGATATTATGCACCCACTTCACGCTATGGAACACCGGAAGATTTTGCATATATGGTAAATTATCTTCATAAGAATAATATCGGTGTTATTCTTGACTGGGTACCGGCGCATTTCCCGAAAGATGCACATGGTCTGGCAGATTTTGACGGAACACCGACATTCGAATATCCAGATCCGAGAAAGGGTGAGCATCCTGATTGGGGAACGAAGGTTTTCAATTATGAAAAACCGGAAGTTTCTAACTTCCTTCTGGCGAATGCATTGTTCTGGGTTGAACATTATCATGTAGACGGACTTCGTGTAGATGCAGTGGCATCTATGCTGTATCTGGACTACGGAAGAGAAGATGGACAGTGGATTCCGAATAAATTTGGCGGAAATGAGAATCTTGAGGCGATTGCATTCTTTAAACATCTGAACTCTGTAGTTTGCGGAAGAAATAAAGGCGTTATGATGATCGCAGAAGAGTCTACAGCATGGCCGAAGGTGACAGGATCTCCTGAGGATGACGGACTTGGATTTACTTTGAAGTGGAATATGGGATGGATGCATGACTTTACAGAATATATGAAACTGGATCCTTATTTCAGAAAAAATGCACATCATATGATGACATTTTCTATGGAATATGCATATTCAGAGAACTATATTCTTGTACTTTCTCATGATGAGGTTGTTCATCTGAAATGCTCCATGTTGAATAAGATGCCGGGAGAAGGATGGGATAAGTTCCGCAACTTGAAGGTGGCATATGCATTTATGATGGGACATCCTGGAAAGAAGCTTCTCTTTATGGGACAGGAGTTCGCACAGCTTCGTGAGTGGAGTGAAGAGAGAGAACTGGATTGGTTCCTTCTTGCAGAAGAACCACATCAGCAGATTCAGAACTGGTATAAAGATTTGCTTCATCTTTATAAGAAGAATAAGGCATTGTATGAGTTGGATAATGATCCGAAGGGATTTGACTGGATCAATAAGGATGATATCTTCCGGAGTATTTTCAGTTTCACAAGACATTCAAAGGATGGGAAGAAGAATCTGCTTTTTGTATGCAACTTTACACCGGTAGACAGACCGGATTACCGTGTTGGTGTTCCGAGAAGAAAGCAGTTTAAGCTTGTTCTTAACAGTGATGAGACAAAATACGGCGGATCAGGAGAAGAACGCCCATTGGTTTACAAGCCAGAGAAACAGGAATGTGATGGTCAGAAATATTCCTTTGCATATCCTCTTCCAGGATATGGTGTGGCAGTATTTGAGTATTAAGTTGTATAGTATAGTGTTTTCCACGAATAGATGGAACAGGAATTAGACATACATTAATTTTCCCCTGCATAGATTGTAAAAAACAAACTATGCAGGGGCTTTTCTATGAGAGAATATATTGAGGAGCGTGCAGTAGAAATTGCAAATTATATTATAGAAAATAATGCGACAGTGAGACAGACAGCAAAACAGTTTCGGATTAGTAAGAGTACGGTGCATAAGGATGTTACAGAACGTCTGCTTCAGATCAATCCATCATTGGCTCATGAAACGCGTAAGGTTTTAGACACCAACAAATCAGAACGTCACATCCGGGGAGGGCTCGCTACCAGAGAAAAATATTTACACTTGCATGCTTCCAATTATTGAAGTTAATGTTACAATAAAAGAGGAAATTCAATCAGAAACACGGACATTGAGAGGAGACTGTTCAAATGCGGGTGGCAATCGTTGAAAGGGATGAAAAAGTATTAGAAGAACTGAAAAAAGGTTTAAAACGCGTAGATCCGAATTACGAGTTGGCGGGGATTGCAGGGAATGGACAGTCTGCATATGAGATGATAACAGTTATGCAGCCAAATCTTGTTATCATGGACATTGGGCTTCCGCGGATGAATGGGTTAAATCTTTTGAGAAAATTACGCACGGAAGGACGTGAGTTCCGTGTGATTATTATAACAAAGGATGAAGATTTTCAACAGGCAAAGCAGGCAATCGATCTGGGTGTGGACGGATATTTAGTACAGCCGTTCCGGCCGATGGAGCTTAAGAAGGCATTAAGCCGTATTCATGAAAAAATCAGGAATGAATATTGGATGCAGGCTTCTTTTACTGTTGAAAATATTCTGTTAAGCTGCAGATATGGAGAAATTATATCGAATCAGAAGTTAAATGAAATGACTATCCGGAAATATGGTTTTACAGTGGATGATCCGGGATATTTATTTACGGTTTCAATGGCAGACGAATACGAGGAGCAGAAGGAAAATATACGTGGATTTCTCGAAGAAATCTGTAGACGTGAGTGTGGATTTTCGGCATCTGTTATATGTTCGGATCGATGGAAACAGGTGTATCTGATCATTTACCGGGTACGTGAAGCAAGGAACTGGAAAGAATATTTTAAAAAAAATGTGGTTACTGGGTTATGTAGGAATTTTCCGGGGACAATTATTTGTGTATGGATAGAGACAAAACAGCTGACAAAGCTGGTAGATGCAATGATTCAGGCAGGAAGTCTCATGGAATGGAATCTTCTTCAGCCGCGAGGAGTTTTAATCTGTCAGCAGATAGTTGAGAAATTTGAAGCTGTTCCGGTGCGTTATCCGGTAGAATTAGAACAACGAATGCGAGAAATGATTTTCGATGAAAACAAGAAAGGAATTGCCAGACAATTTCAACTTGTTTGTGAGGAAATGAAAAGAGAAAAATATTTTCCAAAAGAAATAAAACACAGTATTATTCGTTTTTGCATGGCAGCTGGATTGAATTATAGAAATTATGGCGGGGAGATTAACGAAACAGAAATCCTGAGTCTTATGCAGCAGATTACCTGTGCCATCAGTTGGAAACAGATAGAAAAAGCGATTCAAGGATTGGAACGGATGATATCATATGAGCATAAATTTGAGCAGTACAGTACGCTTATCCAAAAAGCAATGGAAATTATAAGAAAAGAATATGACAGTGGTATTACATTGGAAGAAGCAGCGAGCCAGCTTTATGTATCGGAAGAATACCTGAGTTCTCAGTTTAAGAAGGAGACTGGATATAATTTTACAGAAACTGTGAGGAAATACAGGATAGAAAAAATAAAGGAGCTTCTCAGGACAACAAAATATAAGATGAATCAGATTGCGGGGCTTGTCGGTTACTCTGATCCCAAATATATGAGTAAGGTGTTTAAAGAGGAGGAAGGAATTTTACCGACGGAATACAGACGTAACTCCAATGGGATTTCATAATCAGGAGTAATTTTATATTGCTTATAGAAAAAAGTAGAGAATAAGAGGCATATTTAATTAAAAAAATACACTTTTATAAAAAATTTCGCCCTTTTAAATATAAAAAATGTGCTATGATATATGTGAAAAGTGAAAAGGATTTCATAGCCGTTAAGGCAGAAAGAGGTGAAAAGAATGAGCACAATGAACATTACTTTCAAACACCCGGATGAGATCATTGATTTCTTGAAAACAGTATGTAAATTTGACTTTAACATGGACATGAGAAGAGGACGGGCAGTAGTAGATGCGAAGTCATTACTTGGAATCATGAATCTGGGACTGAATAACGTGATTGAACTGCAGATGTATGCAGACGATTGCACAGAACTTGAAAGACAGCTAGAAAGATTTGCAGCATAAAATGGAACATAAAAATGGGATGTCGGGCATTTGTTCGGCATCTTTTTTGATATATTATACCCATAACAGTGGATACATAGAATGCGCATTGCGGTGTACAATGTAGGTGTCGCAAGCGACCACCGCAGGCGTAAGAGGGTGCCGAGGCACATTTTTTGTTCTGGATAGATCAGAAGGGGAATAATTACCGTGTATAGTAATAGAAATTGTGGATAAGATTTTATTTTACATAAACAAATACTTGTAAATCAATGCTTCCTCTACTATAATGAAGAACAGAAAAAGATATATAGATAAAGCAACTAGTTTTGATTGGATTTTACAGGAGGGAAGATTTGAAGAAAGAATTAGTGATTGTCCTTGACTTTGGTGGACAGTATAACCAGCTGGTCGCAAGACGTGTCAGGGAGTGTAATGTATATTGTGAAATTTATTCATATAAGACAG
>ENA-OPTA01000824-OPTA01000824.1-human-gut-metagenome-genome-assembly--contig:-NODE-824-length-20051-cov-3.588968_pt1 | contig 20051 bp, 13 predicted proteins | sample MGYA00241813_ERZ501917 | MGnify/ENA primary metagenome ERZ501917 (study PRJEB25962, sample SAMEA2042408) | human gut metagenome | biome: human gut; feature: human-associated habitat; material: faeces...
GGTCCATACCGCAGGTAACCGGGCGGGTGGGGTCTTCGCGGTGACAGATGTCTTGCAGGAATTTGGCCACCTTATAGCCTTCGGCGCTGCATTGGGTGGGTACCTCGTTTCCGATGCTCCACATCACCACACAAGGGTGGTTGCGATATTGTTGCAGCATGTTCACCATGTCTTTTTCCGCCCATTCGTGGAAGTAGCGGTGGTATCCGTTGTCGCATTTGGCGATGTCCCATTCGTCGAACGGCTCAATCATCATCATGAAACCCATTTCGTCGCAGAGGCTGACCAGTTCGGGAGCCGGCATGTTGTGGGCCGTACGGATGGCGTCGCATCCCATGTCTTTCAATAGGGTAAGCTGGTGGCGTAAGGCCGAAACATTGATGGCGGCTCCCAGCGGGCCTAAATCGTGGTGGTTGCATACGCCCTGGAACTTGCGGTGTTTTCCGTTTAAGAAGAACCCTTTGTCGGCCACGAACTCGATGGAGCGGATGCCGAAGCGGGTGGGATAGGTATCAGTAAGTTGCCCGTCAACATAGATTTTGGAGACAGCCTGATAGAGTACGGGGGTTTCCGGTGACCATAACTGAGGATTTTCCACGATAAAGTTCTGTGTGAAAGGTTGGCCATGGTTGATGCGTCCTTCGTTCTTTTTGCTGGCCACTTTCTGTCCGTCGGGAGAAAGAATATCCGTTTCTACGGTAATTTTTTCTTTTTCCACATTTTTCAATGTAGTGCGGAGACAGACGGATGCATAGTCTGTAGCCACGTGAGGAGTGGTGATTTGAGTACCCCATACAGGCACGTGTACCTTTTCTGTGGTAACCAAGTGTACGTTCCGATAGAGTCCGGCTCCCGGATACCAGCGGGAAGATTGGGGACGGTTCTCCAGACGTACCGCCAGTACGTTGTCTTTTCCGTCCTTATGCAGGAATTCAGTCACATCGCAGTGGAAAGAATTGTAACCGAACGGCCAGAAACAGGCCTCTTGTCCGTTGACATATACATGGGCCTCACTCATGGCACCGTCGAAAATCAGGGTTGTTTTTTTGTTGGGGTCTGCATCAAACCGCGTGCGGTACCAGCCTACTCCCACGTAAGGCAGTCCGCCGGTACGTCCGGTCTTCACTGAAGCTTGCTTTTCGAGATTCTGCGTAATGGCGACGTTCTGCAAGTCATTGTTCCGGTCGAAGGGTCCATAGATAGCCCAGTCGTGAGGGATGCGGACCGATTCCCATTGCGCATCATTGAATGCAGGCGAGGCGGCTCCGGAGGCTTCTCCTTTATGGAATTTCCAGTCGGTTTCCAGAAGTTGTTCGTGACGTTGTGCGCTGAGGCTGCATACGCTGCAGAGCAAGACAGCGAGCAGGAAGAGATAACGGATGTGCATAGAATTTTAGTATTAGGTTTTCATTTATCAAGCAAAGATAAACTTTTCGTTCGAAACTATCCTTATTTATTCCTGAACTCTTACTATATTTGCGGAAAATTTGGAGAAATACGTAAAAATCAATTATATAATATTTCGATATGGAATATAATTTCAGAGAAATTGAAAAAAAATGGCAGCAGAGATGGGTGGACCGAAAGACCTATAAGGTTGTCGAAGATGAATCCAAAAAGAAGTTCTATGTGTTGAACATGTTCCCTTATCCTTCGGGAGCCGGTCTTCACGTAGGTCATCCGCTGGGATACATTGCCAGTGACATTTATGCACGCTACAAGCGTCTGCAGGGATTCAATGTGTTGAATCCGATGGGATACGATGCATACGGCCTGCCTGCCGAACAATATGCCATTCAGACGGGACAGCATCCGGCGGTCACTACTGCGGCTAATATCGCCCGCTATCGTGAGCAGTTGGACAAGATTGGTTTCTCGTTCGACTGGGACCGCGAAGTGCGTACCTGCGATCCGGGATATTACCACTGGACGCAGTGGGCTTTCCAGAAGATGTTCAACAGCTTCTATTGCAATTCTTGTCATAAGGCTCAGCCTATCAGCAAGCTGGTAGCACATTTTGAAAAGGAAGGTACCGAAGGTCTGGATGTAGCTTGCAGTGAGGAACTGCATTTTACAGCCGAAGAGTGGAAGGCAAAAACCGAAAAAGAACAGCAGGAAATCCTGATGAACTACCGTATTGCTTACTTGGGTGAAACCATGGTAAACTGGTGTCCGGCGTTGGGTACCGTACTGGCCAACGATGAGGTGGTCGACGGGGTGTCTGAGCGTGGAGGCTATCCGGTGGTACAGAAGAAGATGCGCCAGTGGTGTTTGCGTGTGTCTGCCTATGCACAGCGTCTGCTTGACGGACTGGAAACGGTGGACTGGACCGATTCTCTGAAAGAGACTCAGCGTAACTGGATTGGTCGTTCAGAAGGTACGGAAGTCCGTTTCAAGGTGAAAGACAGCGACTTGGAATTTACCATCTTTACGACCCGTGCCGATACCATGTTTGGGGTGACTTTCATGGTACTTGCACCTGAAAGTGAACTGGTTCCGCAGTTGACTACCGAAGCACAGCGTGCGGAAGTGGAAGCTTATCTGGAACGCACAAAGAAACGTACCGAGCGTGAACGTATTTCCGACCGTCGGGTAACCGGTGTGTTCAGTGGCTCGTATGCCGTGAATCCGTTTACGGGTGAGTCCGTTCCGGTATGGATCAGTGATTATGTATTGGCCGGATATGGTACAGGTGCCATCATGGCCGTACCTGCACACGACAGCCGTGACTATGCGTTTGCCAAGCATTTCAATCTGCCGATTGTCCCGTTGGTAGAAGGTTGCGATGTGAGTGAGGAAAGTTTTGATGCCAAGGAAGGTATTGTCTGCAACTCTCCGAAAGCCGGTGTGACTCCTTATTGCGACTTGACCTTGAACGGTCTGACCATCAAGGAAGCCATTGCCGCTACCAAGAAATATGTAAAAGAACATAACCTGGGACGTGTGAAAGTGAATTTCCGCTTGCGCGACGCCATCTTCTCTCGTCAGCGTTACTGGGGTGAACCGTTCCCGGTTTACTATAAGGACGGTATGCCGTACATGATTGACGAGCACAAACTTCCATTGGAATTGCCGGAAGTCGCCAAGTTCTTGCCGACCGAAAGCGGGGAACCTCCATTGGGACACGCTACCCGCTGGGCATGGGATGTGGAAAAAGGTGAAGTGGTGGAAAACTCCAAGATTGATAATGTTACGGTGTTCCCACTTGAACTGAATACCATGCCGGGATTTGCCGGTTCAAGTGCTTATTATTTGCGCTACATGGACCCGCACAACGACAAGGAACTGGTTTCTGAAAAAGCTGACCGCTACTGGCAGAATGTTGACCTCTATGTGGGAGGTACGGAACATGCGACCGGTCACTTGATTTATTCTCGTTTCTGGAACAAGTTCTTGTTCGACCTGGGTGTCAGCATCAAGGAAGAACCGTTCCAAAAGCTGGTGAACCAAGGAATGATTCAGGGTCGAAGCAACTTTGTATATCGTATCAAGGATACCAATACGTTTGTGTCACTGGGCTTGAAAGACCAGTATGACGTGACTCCGCTGCACGTGGATGTGAACATTGTATCCAACGACGTACTGGATGTGGAAGCTTTCAAGAACTGGCGTCCGGAATACCACAATGCAGAATTCATCCTCGAAGACGGCAAATATATCTGCGGTTGGGCAGTGGAAAAGATGAGTAAGTCCATGTACAATGTGGTCAACCCGGATATGATTGTAGAACGTTATGGAGCCGATACCTTGCGTATGTACGAAATGTTCCTCGGTCCGGTGGAACAGTCCAAACCGTGGGATACCAATGGTATCGACGGGGTACACCGTTTCCTGAAGAAACTCTGGAACCTGTTCTATGACCGTCAGGGCACTTTCTTGCCTGCCGAAGGAGAGGCGACCAAGGAAGAACTGAAATCCATTCATAAGCTGATTAAGAAGGTGACTGGCGATATTGAAACCTTCTCTTACAATACGTCCATCAGTGCGTTCATGATTTGTGTGAACGAACTGACTGCCTTGAAGTGCCGCAACAAGGAAGTGATGAGTAACCTCGTTATCCTTCTGGCTCCGTTTGCTCCTCACTTGGCAGAAGAATTGTGGGAAGCACTGGGTCACACCACTTCTGTATGCGATGCGCACTGGCCGGCATTCAACGAAGAATACCTGAAGGAAGACAGCGTGAAATACACCATTTCGTTCAACGGAAAGGCGCGTTTCACTATGGAATTCCCTGCCGATGCCGACAATGAGACTATTCAGGCTGCGGTGATGGCTGAAGAACAGTCGCAGAAGTGGATTGATGGCAAGACCCCGAAGAAGGTGATTATCGTGCCGAAGAAGATTGTGAACATTGTACTTTAACTTTTTTATTTGTCATCCGGGATAAGGAGGGGAGCATTTATCCTTCTTATTCCGGATGATTTTTTAGTTGTCTATGGAAAAATTATTGAAGAAAAAATTAGGGAGAGAATCGAAAGATTACTTGGCTATTACTTTCGGACTGATTTGTTATTCCATTGGCTGGGCAGCCTTTATGTTACCGTATCAAATCACGACGGGAGGAGTTACAGGTATTGCAGCTATTATTTACTATGCGACAGGCGTAGAGATTCAAGTGTCCTACTTCATCATCAATGCCGTCTTTTTGGGATTTGCCTTAAAGATTCTAGGGCCTAAATTCAGCATCAAGACTATTTTTGCAATTTTCATGCTGACATTTTTGCTCTGGTTTTTCCAGAAAATATTGAAAGATGAAAATGGAAATCTTCCTCAGTTGCTGGGGCCCGGACAGGATTTTATGGCTTGTGTGATAGGGGCTGGTCTGCTGGGATTTGGTATAGGAATTGTATTCTGCAATAACGGAAGTACGGGAGGAACGGATATCATAGCTTGGATTATCAACAAGTACAAGGATGTGACCTTGGGACGGATGATGATGTATTGCGATGTGGTGATTATCTCCTCTTGTTATTTTATTTTTCATGACTGGCGCAGGGTGCTGTTTGGCTTTTGTGTCTTGTTTATCATGAGTATTGTGATTGACTATGTGATAAACAGTGCACGTCAGTCTGTGCAGTTTCTGATTTTTTCGCGGAAGTATGAAGAAATAGCGGAAGGTATTGCTACTAAAATCGATCGTGGAGTTACTTTACTGGATGGCAAAGGATGGTATAGTAAGCAGGAAATTAAGGTAGTAGTCGTTTTAGCGAAAAAAAGTGAATCACTGGATATTTTCCGTCTGGTAAAAGATATCGACCCGAATGCATTTGTGTCACAAAGTAATGTGGTGGGAGTTTATGGGGAAGGCTTCGATAAACTTAAAGTAAAATAAACATTTCCCTAAGATAATTAAAATAAAAGTAGGTTTTCCCGTTAAATTTGTTTTATCGGGAAAACTTTTTTTATTTTGTACTTTAAAGAATGTGATACTTAAATCTATAGCGTGAAAAAAATATTCAAACTTATTCTGATGGCAATGTCGTTTTTTCTCAGTGCTTTCGGAAATCATGTAGAGGGGAAAATTTTATCTCAGATTCGTCAGTTGCATACGGGCTGGGAGTTTTCAATGTACGGCAGTCACGAATGGTTGACGGCTGAAGTTCCGGGTACGGTTCATCAGGATTTGTTGGCTCATGACAAACTGCCTGATCCGTTTTATGGCATGAATGAAGAGAAGATACAGTGGGTGGAAAAAGAAGACTGGCTGTATCGGACGTCGTTTGTGTTGAGTGAGGAAGAGATGAGTGCAGAAGGTACGTTTCTGGTATTTGAGGGATTGGATACTTATGCAGATGTCTTTTTAAACGGGGCCTTGCTGTTACAAGCAGACAATATGTTTGTCGGTTATCGGGTTCCTGTCAAATCCGTACTGAAAAAGGGTGAAAACAAACTGGTGATACGTTTCCGTTCACCCATTCGGGAGGCGATGCCCCAATGGGAAAGTAACGGATTCGATTATCCGGCAGACAACGACCATTTCCCACAGAAATTAAGTGTATTTACTCGTAAAGCTCCCTACTCTTATGGCTGGGATTGGGGAATCCGTATGGTGACTTGCGGAATCTGGCGTCCTGTGTATCTGGAGTTTGTCAATAAGGCGGTGGTAGAGGATTATTTTGTACATCAGACCTCGGTCAGTGCCGCCCGTGCAGAGGTAGACAATCAAATAGAGATAAACAATATAGGCAATGACAGGCAGCAGGCCTTGGTCCGTGTTACTTACCGTTATCCGCACGAAGCAGATCAGAGTATTGAGAAAAAAGTGGAGTTACAGCCGGGGCAGAATACCGTATCGCTTCCTTTGTCGGTGGAATCGCCACATTTGTGGATGCCCAACGGCTGGGGAGAGCCTGCGTTGTATGAATTTGAAGCGTCGGTGTGGGTCGACGGACAGCTGGTTTCGCAGAAAAGCCATCAGATAGGGCTCCGGCAGGTACGTGTGGTACAAGAGAAAGACAAAGAGGGAATGAGTTTCTATTTTGAGGTGAACGGTGTTCCGATGTTTGCCAAAGGTACCAACCTGATTCCTTCCGATGCCTTACTTCCGCGGGTGACTCGTGCCCGTTATGCGCGTTTGCTGGAAGATGCACAAATCTCTCACATGAATATGATACGTGTATGGGGAGGAGGCATTTATGAAGACGACGCCTTCTTTGAAGAGGCCGACAAGCGGGGAATCCTCATCTGGCAGGATTTTATGTTTGCTTGTACCACGTATCCGCACGACCCGGTTTTCCTGCATCGGGTGTCGGAAGAAGCCGAATACAATATCAAACGGTTGCGGAATCATGCCTCATTGGCTATGTGGTGTGGCAACAATGAGATTTATGAAGGCTTGCGTTATTGGGGTTGGAAAGAAAAATATACACCGGAAGTCTATCAGCAGATGCTGGAGGGATACGATGTGCTTTTCCGCCACCTTCTGCCGGCAAAGGTGAAAGAGCTGGACCCGGGACGATTCTATCTGGAGGGTTCTCCCTATGAGGCCAACTGGGGAAGACCGGAAAGCTGGAAGATAGCCGACAGCCACAACTGGGGCACTTGGTACGGTCAGAAACCTTTCGAGAGCTTGGATACGGAAATTCCCCGGTTTATGAGCGAATATGGGTTTCAGGCCTTCCCGGAAATGAAGACCATCCGTACGTTTGCTTCTCCGGAAGACTATGAACTGGAATCGCCGGTGATGAACGCACATCAGAAGAGTACCATCGGGAATGCCTTGATAAAAAAGACGATGGCCCTCTATTATCCGGTACCGGAGAAATTTGAAGATTTGGTATATGCAGGCCTTGTATTGCAGGGGCAGGGCATGCGTCATGGCATGGAGGCACATCGCCGGAATCGTCCGTATTGTATGGGAAGTCTGCCTTGGCAGTTGAATGATAGCTGGCCGGTGGTTTCCTGGTCGGCTATCGACTATTACGGTAACTGGAAAGCCATGCAGTACCAGACCCGACGAGCTTTTGCTCCTGTGTTGGTGAATGCCATTCGGGAAGGCGAAAAATTGCGCGTGTACGTGTTGTCCGATTGCCTGAAGGCAGAAAAAGTGACCTTGCAACTGGAATGGACTGACTTCCAGGGAAAGGTACATCGTCGGCAACAGGTAGAGGGAATGTTGCCGGTCAATGCTTCGGAAGTCTTTTATGAGGAAGACTGGCAGAAGGCTTTTGCAGCCTGTGATACGACGGCTTTCTACTTGCGCATGACATTAAAGGGAAAACAAAGCCGGAAAGTGCTTTCGGACGAAGTGTTTTATCCGGTATATCCTAAGTATCAGCATCTGCCACAAGCCAAGATTTCTTGTAAGAAAGTCCTGAAGGATGGAACTTGCGAACTGACGTTGAAGTCCAGCCAACTGGCCCGTGATGTATTTATAGAAATACCGGTGCAAGGAGTACGTTTTTCAGATAATTTCTTTGACCTGTTGCCGGGAGTGACCAAGAAAGTGACGGTAACTTCAGCCGATGGAAGTCCCTTGGAAGATTTTACGGTGGAAATACATCAGCTGAGTGACATTGCAAATTCTAATTATTAACCTTTATATTATCAACATGAGACCATTTTCGAAAATGAATTGCTTGGGGTTGGCATTCGCAGGAATGCTGGCGACCTCGTGTACGGATAGTCCGACCGCTGTGGCAGACTATCAGATTGTGCCGATGCCATTGGAAATCACGGCGGCATCACAAGGCTCGTTTCTGCTGAAAAGTGGAGAAACGATTTACTATACTGCCGGAAATGAAAAGATGAAGAAGAATGCCGAATTCCTGGCTACTTTCATCAAGGAACAGACGGGCATTACACTGAAAACACAAGAAGGTGATAAAGAGGAGGGTATTGTGCTGAAACTGGGGTTGGAAGCCAATTCTCCGGAAGCTTATCAGCTGACCGTAGACGGCAAGAAGGTGGTGATTACTGCTCCTTCGGAAGCCGGTGTGTTCTATGGCATCCAGACTTTGCGTAAGTCTGTGTCTGTGCACGAAGGAGGGGGCGCCATTGTTGAATTGCCCGCCGTAGAAATCAACGACAGTCCGCGCTTCAGTTATCGTGGAATGATGCTCGACGTAGGCCGTCACATGTTTACCGTGGATGAGATTAAGACGTACATCGACATGCTGGCGTTGCATAACATCAACCGCTTCCACTGGCACCTTTCAGAAGACCAGGGATGGCGTATTGAAATCAAGAAATATCCGAAGCTGACCGAAATCGGTTCCAAGCGTAGTGAAACGGTTATCGGACGCAACTCGGGCGAATACGACGGAAAACCTTACGGCGGTTTCTATACCCAGGAACAGGCCAAGGAAATTGTGGCATACGCAGCAGAACGTTACATTACGGTAATACCGGAAATCGACATGCCGGGACACATGCAGGCAGCTTTGGCAGCTTATCCGGAACTGGGATGTACAGGTGGTCCGTATGAAGTATGGCGTATGTGGGGTATCTCCGACAATGTGCTTTGTGCCGGAAACGACAAGACCATCCAGTTTATCAAGGATGTGCTGGCGGAGATTATCGACATCTTCCCTTCTAAATATATTCATGTAGGTGGCGACGAATGCCCGAAAGTGAAGTGGGAGACTTGTCCGAAGTGTCAGGCCCGTATCAAGGCTTTGGGTATCAAGGGCGACAGCAAGCATTCAAAGGAAGAATATTTGCAGAGCTATGTGATTCATGAAGCGGAGAAGTTCCTCACCGAGCATGGACGGAACATGATTGGATGGGATGAAATCCTGGAAGGTGGACTGGCTCCGAATGCCACAGTCATGTCTTGGAGAGGTGAAGCGGGAGGCATTGAAGCCGCTCACCAGAAACACAATGTCATCATGACGCCGAATACTTACCTGTATTTCGACTATTATCAGGCAAAGGATACCGACAATGAACCGCTGGCCATCGGTGGTTATCTGCCGATTGAAAGAGTGTACAGCTACGAACCGATGCCTGCTGCGCTTTCGCCGGAAGAACAGAAATACATCACGGGTGTGCAAGCCAATCTGTGGACTGAATATATTCCTACACTTGCACAGGCTCAGTACATGGTATTGCCGCGTATGGCAGCCCTCTGCGAAACCCAGTGGAGTGCTCCTGAAAAGAAGAAAGATTATCAGGGATTCCTGAAACGTACGGCTCGTCTGACCAAGATTTATCAGCTGAAGGGCTGGAACTATGCGACTCATATCTTTGATGTGGACGTGAATATTGTGCCTAATTCAGAAACCGGTAAACTGGATGTCAGTGCCGCTACGATTGATGAGGCTCCGATATACTATACACTCGACGGAACCGAACCGACGGCTTCTTCTACCAAGTTTGAAGGCAGTCTGAGCATTGATGCAGCTTGTGTATTGCGCATGATGGCCGTGCGTCCGGAAGGCAATTCTCGCGTGACGCTCGACAGCATCTCGTTCAGCAAGTCTACTGCAAAACCGATTACGATGCTGCAGCCCATCAACAAGCCCTACGAGTTCAAGGGAGCGGTGACGTTGGTAGACGGTATGACCGGTAACCGGAACTACAAGACCGGCCGCTGGATTGCGTTCTATAAGAACGATATGGAAGCCGTCATCGATTTGAAGGAAGCTACGGAAATCAGTTCCATGACCCTGCGTACTTGTGTGGAAAAAGGTGACTGGATTTTCGATGCCAGAGGTATTACGGTGGAGGTGTCTGATGACAATAAGACCTTCAAGAAAGTGGCTTCGGAAACTTACCCGGCCATGACCGAGAAGGATGCCAACCAGATTTATACGCATACGCTGAAGTTTACACCGGTAAAAGCCCGTTATGTGAAAGTGACCGCTTTGTCTGAAAAGAATATTCCGGCATGGCATGGAGGAAAAGGCAACCCGGGTTATCTGTTTGTGGATGAAATCGTATTGAATTAAACCGACAGTTCTTTTATAACGATAAAGGTCTGGCTTCCCGTATGGGGAGTCGGACCTTTTTTATGCAATTTTTGAAAGGAGCATTTGAATTGTCGGCCGACGATATGTATCTTTGTACCTGTAAATGTGATTATTTAGAACAACTGCATGATGAAAAAGAAGTTGGTTTTTGCTACGAACAATGCCCATAAGCTGGATGAAATATGTGCCATATTGGGTGAGAAAGTAGATATCTTGAGTTTGAAGGACATCCATTGCGAGGCAGATATTCCTGAAACGGCAGACACCTTGGAGGGAAATGCGGCACTCAAGGCGGAGTATATTTATCAGCACTACGGTCTGGATTGCTTTGCAGACGATACGGGTCTGGAAGTAGAGGCGTTGAACGGAGCACCCGGTGTGTATTCGGCACGCTATGCGGGCGGTGAAGGACACGACTCGGAGGCCAACATGAAGAAGTTGCTGACCGAGCTGGAAGGAAAAGATAACCGGAAAGCACAGTTCCGTACGGCCATCTGCCTGATAGAAGGCGGACAGTCGCACCTGTTTGAAGGAATCGTGAGAGGTGAAATCATCCGGGAGAAACGGGGAGCCTCAGGCTTTGGGTACGATCCGGTGTTCATGCCCGAAGGCTATACCGAGACCTTTGCCGAGATGGGAGCAGAAGAAAAGAATAAAATCAGCCATCGGGCAAGAGCCGTACAGCATTTGTGTGAATACCTGAACCGGGAGTAACTGTATAATGAAGGTTGTGGACTTTTTCTACAGGTGTGTAGTCTTTCCACGACCTTTTTTCGTAAGATAATATCTTAATTCGTTTATTATTAAAGTCTTATAAAATTAGGATTAAATAAAGGCATTTTGGCGTATATTTTGTTTACGGCTTTTTATAACGATAAACAATGAGCGTCAAATGCAAAAAATCAGATTTTTAGTTTTATTGTTGTTGTGTGTGGCGTTTCAGCAAGCTTTTGCACAACAGCGTATTCTTAGTGGGGTGATAACTTCTGCGGAAGATCACGAACCACTTATCGGAGCCACCATATCTGTACAAGGGAATGAAGCCCATGGAGTGGTGACGGATATCGAAGGAAAATACAGGCTGGAAGTGGGACCCAATGATAAAATTTTGGTAGTGGCCTATTTGGGTATGAAAACTCAGCTGATAAAGGTTCCCAAAAAGGAACGTTTGAATATCGTGCTTCAGCCTGAAACCATGAACCTGGACGAAGTAGTGGTGACAGGTTACGGAAACTTTACCCGCTCTTCTTTCACGGGTTCTGCCAATACGTTGAGAGGGGATATGATGAAGGATATTCCGGTAATGAGTGTGGAGCAGAAACTGCAGGGAATGACGACTGGAGTTTCGATTAGCAGCAGTTCCGGACAGCCGGGAGCCAACCAGAGTATCCGTATCCGTGGTATGGGTTCTTTTAATGCTTCTCAGGAGCCGTTGTTTGTTATCGATGGAGTGCCGGTTACTTCCGGTAGCTTGAGTGCAGGAGGGGCCGATGCAGCCTATATGAACAACTCCAAAACCAACATCATGAGTACGCTGAATCCGGCAGATATCGAAAATATTACGATTATCAAGGATGCGGCGGCAGTTTCTTTGTATGGTTCGCGGGCAGCCAATGGGGTGATTTTGATTACTACGAAGAAAGGAAAGGCGGGAAAAGCACAGGTCTCTTTCAACATGTCGGGTGGTTTCTCTAATGCGGCAGTCAATTTCCGGCCTACGTTGAATGGCGATCAGCGCCGGGAATTGTTGTACGAAGGCTTATTGAACTATGCAATGGATGAACAGATGGCCGACCCTGCTGGATATGCCAATGGGGAGATTGACAAATATGCCTCTGTGCCTTCCATGGGATATACCAACTGGCGGAAAGAATTGCTCCGTACAGCCATCCAGCAGGATTACGAAGCTTCTGTGTCAGGAGGAAATGAGAAAACGACTTTTTATGCTTCCTTGGGCTACAACAGTCAGGAGGGCTTGGCCAAAAACTCCAGCTTGGACCGTTATTCGGCTCGTCTGAACATGACGCAGAAAGTGGGACGTTACGGCGAGGTAGGTGCCAATATGATGTTCACACAGATGAACCAGGAGATGAACGAGGAACGTGGATCTTCCATCAATCCGTATTTGTGTGTGGCAATGACCATGACGCCTTCTATGTTGGTACGCGATGAGGCAGGTAATTATGTAGGGGCCTACGACGGCACGCAGTTGAATCCGCTTCGTGATATCCTGACCGATTACAACCGTACCCGGATGACCCGTATGTTTTCTACCGGATATGCGGCTGTAGAGCCGATAAAAGGCTTGAAGATAAAGGAAACATTGAGTTACGACTATACCATTCAGAAAGACTCCCGTTATTATAATCCTTTGAGTTCGGCCGGACCAAAGAGTGGGTCGGATGCACAGTCTTCCAAAGGATTCATTGAATACGGAAAGTTGATTTCTTCTACTTCCGTGAATTATGTCAAGACGTTTGTACAGAAACACCATCTGGATGTGCTGGCTGCGTATGAATTGGAGAGTTACCAGACGGATAAGGCCTCAGGAGAACGTTCTAAAATTCCTTCGTATTCTGGACTTACGGAACCGGATAATGCGGCCGTACTGAACAGTTTCGTATCTTCTACACAGGATTACCGTATGTTGTCGTACATCTCTCGTTTGAATTATGATTATGACGACCGCTATTATGTGGCAGGCAGTTTCCGTCGTGACGGTAGCTCTCGTCTGTCTCCCGACAACCGTTGGGGAAATTTCTGGTCGGTATCCGGTATGTGGCATGTCACCAACGAGTCGTTTATGCAGCCTATCAAACATATTCTGAGCGATTTGAAGGTCCGTGCTTCTTATGGTGTAAATGGTAACCAGCCGAACTCGTTGTATGGCTATATGGGGTTGTATGCCTTTGGACAAAGTTATATGGGAGGCTCCGGTTCCTATGAATCGTCCATTCCGAATCCAAATCTGGGATGGGAAAAGAACTATAACCTGAACGTAGGATTGGATTTGTCGTTTATCAACCGTATTTTCCTGACGGTAGAGTATTATAACCGTGATACGAAAGATTTGCTGTACAGCCTTCCTATCAGTGCGACTACCGGATTCACGAATTACTTGAGCAATATCGGACAGTTGAACAACAAGGGTGTGGAACTGGAACTTCGTACCATCAACATTGCCAACGATAATTTTAACTGGACGACAGTGTTGAACCTGAGCCACAATAAGAATAAGATTGTATCACTCAACGGACAGTTGGACCAGTCGATAGAAGGTACTTGGTTCATTCACAAAGTGGGACTGCCGTATTACAGTTTCTATGTGAAAGAGTATGCAGGAGTGAATCCGGAAAACGGAAAGGCTATGTATTATCGGAATCAGGAAATACCGCAGGAAGACGGGTCGGTAGTTGTGGACCGCAGTCTGACGGAAGATCCGGGCGAAGCACAGGCCATTCCCTACAAGTCGGTCAATCCGAAAGTGTCAGGAGGTTTGACGAATATGTTGAACTACAAATGGCTGGATTTGAGTTTCACACTGACTTATTCGTTAGGTGGATACTCGTTTGATAAAACCGGAACTTATATTGAGAACGGAACGGATAAAATATATAACTCGAAGTACAATCTTCCGGTGTATGCCCTCGACCGCTGGCAGGAACCGGGAGACGTGACCGACGTGCCACGCTTTGTCTACGGAGAAGCAGCTGGGCCTCAGAATTCTTCACGTTACATTCATAGTACCAATCACTTGCGCTTGAAGAACCTGACACTTGGCTTTACCCTTCCTTCCGCGTGGACACACAAGGCGATGATAGACAAGGCCCGTATCTATTTCTCAGGCAGTAATTTGTTGACTTGGGCCAAATGGAAACAGTATGATCCGGAAACACCGGTCAACGGAGAAGTGTTCTGTGAAGCACCTCCTATGCGGACATTTAATTTCGGCATACAAATCACATTTTAAAAAGTAAATTAGTCATGAAACATCTTTATCTATATTTTCTTGCCGCTTCACTGGCATGTAGCTCTTGTTCGGACAGTTGGCTGGACCTGAATCCGTCCACTTCTGTGACTACCGACCAGGCTTTTACCACGCTGGATAACGCACAGACGGCTTTGAACGGCATTTACCGTCTGGCTTCCGCACATAGCTATTATGGAGACAACTTCTTTTATTTTGGTGACTGCCGTGCGGTAGACGTACAAGCGCGTATGAGCAAAGGAGATGGAGGACGTGTATCGCCTTATTATGAGTATACTGTCAAGGCTACTGATAATTTTAATTCTACTCTTCCTTGGAATCAGGTGTACAAGGTGATTCGTCAGGCCAATAACTTGTTGGAGGCCATCGAGGAGGGGAAGGTGGTAACTGCCGATGAGCAGGCCTTAAATGAAATCAAGGCGCAGGCACTGGCCATGAGAGGTTTGGCCTTATACGATTTGGTTCGGGTATTTGCCATGCCTTATGCTTATGACAATGGACAGTCTTTGGGAGTGCCTATCGTGACGACTCCGACCGATCCGACTTCCCGGCCTGCACGCAATACGGTGGCCGAGTGCTATACACAGATTATAAAAGACTTGACTGACGCGCTGAGCGGATTGACCAAAGAGAAGAAGGATGGCTGCCTGAACTATTGGGCCGTACAGGGAATCCTTTCCCGGGTTTACCTGAACAAGCTGGATTATCCGAATGCGTACAAAGCGGCTACAGATGTCATTGAGAACAGTAAAAGTCTGTATCAGTTGTACACCAAGGAAGAATACCCTACGGTGTGGGGACAGGAATACACCAGCGAGTCGTTGTTTGAGTTCTATTTCTCTTTGACGGAACCTTCCGGTGGTTCCGGAGGTGAAGGAGCACCGATGGTGTATGCCAATGAAAGTCAGGTGGACTGGAATAACCTGATTCTGACAGAGGATTTTCTGAACCTGATGGATGAGGACCCGGACGATGTGCGTCATTGTGTGATGGCAGCTTCCGTTATTCCCAACAACACCGGACTTCCGGAGGGCGCACGCAACAGAACAGTATACCTGACCAAGTTCCCGGGTAAGTCGGGAGACCCTCGCGACAATAACTTGTGTATCGTACGTCTGTCGGAGATTTACCTGAATGCCGCAGAAGCAGGTTTGAAAATAGGAGGCAGTGAAGCGGCCAAAGGAATGGAATATTTGAACGACGTCATTACCAACCGTACCACGAATGCAGCCATGAAAGTAAATTCTCTCAGTGATTTTACCTTGGAACGTATCCTGAAAGAAAGGAGAAAGGAACTGGTAGGTGAGGGCTTGGCCGTGTACGATTATACTCGCAACAAGCTACCGATTGTACGGACAGGCGGATGGCACCTGGATCCCTTGAAAACTTCCGATTCACAGACCATTCAACCAGATGATTCACGTTTAGCCGTACCAATTCCTCAGTCGGAGGTGGATGCCAATCCTAATCTGAATCCGGACGCGGAGTAGAATCCGCAGCAGACATGCATTTCAAATAATATCCCCGTCCTTTGACGGTAACAATCCGATAATCCGGGAAGTCTTGCAGGACTTTCCGGATTATTTGTATATGAGTCTCCAGTTTTTCGTCGGCTTGGGCATCATGCGGCCAGCAGGTAGCTTGGATGTCCTTCCGGTCGACACATTCTCCATTTTTCTTCCACAACTGATGGAGAATCTGTAAATCCAGACGGGAGATGGCACATTGTATGCCGTCGATGAGGAGGACCTGATGCGTCAGGTCGATGTAGAGGCCTTTTGCAGGCTTTTTCTGCCGTTTTTTATAGCGTAGGTAAAGCAATACGCCTCCGGCGAACAGCACCAGGAAAAAGGTACCATAATAAGCCACAGGGACATAACGCAACAGCGTAAGGAGGTCGTAGTCTGCCCACCCCTGCAACTGGAGATTGTGCGTCAGGTCGAGCTGATAGACGGGTGTTCGATAAGCTGAGGCTGTCGGCAGGATACCTGCCCGTGTTTGGGTACGGGCCTGCGTGTGGATATAAAACACTCCGGCCATTCCGCTGATGTGTCTTTGGGCGAGCTGTGCCTGGAACAGTTGGTTGATTTGCTCGGCATCGGCTGGCAGAATATCGTCCAGCAGGTATTCATTCAGCAATTTCCGGGCAGTGGCTTCCGGAAGGCTGTCCTGAAACACGTAAGTTGTTTTTTTCTCCAGGGTCTGGAGGGTATAACTCTTGATTTTCCGATTGGATACGGGAGCGAGGAGATAGGCCTTGAGCGCAGGGTCTACGTATAGTCTGTTGTCTGTCTGAAAAGTATTTAGACGGTCCTCATAATGCAAGCGTTCGGCTTCCCGTAAAGCCTTGTTGATGGCCGTGTGAATCTGTGTCCGGCTGCAGCGGAAGGCGATGCCGCAGATGGCAATGCAGGCACGGAAAAAAACGGCGGCAAACAGGAGTATGATAATTTTTTTTTTCATGACAGCTTCTTTGAGGGCAAATTAAACGAAAAAAAGCGGGAATTCAAAAACGTGACGGCATTCATGAAAAAGTGGGCTTGCCTGTTTTAGGTTTCCCAGTCAGGAAACATACGTTTCTCGGTGCGAAAACGTACGTTTCGTGTAAGGAAAACATACGGTTCCGCATCGGAAAACGTAAAAAAGAACGAGGCCTTGTCAGGAAAATGTGCCTGCGTTTTCTTATCTTTCTTTCAGGTATTGTGCTACCTTTTCAAAAAACATGCTTTCGCGAGAATCCAGTGGCTTTATAATAATATCCGGCACAATCGGTGCCCTGTTTCCACGCACGATCGCATCAATCGGAACTTGAAGCAGCTCGCTTAACGCATACAGATTATCAATGGTCGGCATATTGACGCCATCGATCCAACGGTACACGCTCTGCACACAACCAAGTCCAAGATATTCCTGCACATCCTTTGGCGTAATTCCACGCATGTCCATGATTCTACGTAAGTTAACACCGGTTTCTTGTTTGTTGATTAATGGGAACATAAGGCACCTTCCTTCCTCTATTTCCCTATTATAACACAGACCGCACATCCATAAAAGACGTGCGGCCTGTTCTATGTTATAATCCCCTTTTACCCGTATGCTTTTGGTACTTCATGTATCATTTATATTATCATATGAAATTTTGTTGGTTATGTCAATGGTATTTCGCCAGGCTTCACACAATTTTTGCAGGGACCATGCCGCATTCGCAGGACTGGTAGAGGGCAGCACTGTGGCTTCCTTCCCTGTAAGCGGCAACTGGTACTTCCGGTACAGTTCTCCCGCCTTATTCCCATTGGCATAGATTCCCGTAATCTTAGATTCCGTCAACATGTGTCGGATATCCGTCGGTTCCACATTCCGTATACTGCTGTCGCTGGAGCCCTTGATATCGCAACTTTGGATCACATCCCAGATGGCTATATGATGTGCAAGGAGCATCGCCTTTTTCTCTTCAATGGTCTCCGGCACCGGTTCCCCACACAGATCCGCCAACACCTTCCAGAAACGGTTCTGTTTATGTCCATAATAAAAATGGTTTTCTCTGGATTTCACAGATGGCAAGGTGCCCAGGATCAGCACCTCCGAATCTGCATCATACACCGGTGCAAAGGTGTGCTCAATATGTTCATATTCCATCGTTTTCGCTGCTCCTATCTGTCGTGCTCCATTCTCCATTTGATACACCTGGTAAGGTAATCCACATACTCCTCATTCTTGCACATTTCCTTGCCGGGCGTATCGGAGATCTTCGCCACATCCATGCCGTTGCAGGCTGTCGTCTTCATAACGATATTTAAAGGCTCCTCACAGGTATCGTTGGCAATATAAGTGCCGATCCCGAACGCCACCGTCACGCGATCCTTGAAATTCTTCCGCAGCTTATCCGCCCGTGCGAAATCCAGGCTGTCACTGAACAACAGTGTCTTACGCTTTGGATCGATCCCCAGAGCCTCATAATGGGCGATCAGCTTCTCGCCCCAGGCAAAGGGATCCCCGCTGTCATGCCGCACTCCGGAAAACAGGGTGGAATAGGTCAGCTGAAAATCTTTCAGGAAACAATCTGTAGTGATGGTGTCCGTCAGAGCGATGCCGTTTAATACACCATACTCCTTCACCCAGGCATCCAGGGCATACCAGTTGGAATATGCCGGATTGTGCTTGTGATTGCCCTGCCCGGTACACATGATCCATTCATGCGCCATGGTACCCACCGGTGTCACATTCCATTTTTTCGCCAGATAGACATTGGAAGTACCGATGCAGGCAGAATCCTGATAGTCCTTATTGTGCGCCACCAGCTCCTGCACCGCCAGTTCCTGCGCCTCCGCGGACAGGCGGCGCCGCAGTCCAAATTCACTGAAATTACCAAGACAATAGGTCCCATCTACAAGTTTCTGAATCTTATCCTCCAACCGCTCCCGGAAGGAAGCATACAGTCTGTTATAATCATAATTCATCCGGAAAAATACTTCGTTGACGATGGCAAGAGTCGGGATCTCATACATGGAAGTGTTTAACCAGGAGCCTTTTGTCTCGATGGTCAGACCGCAGGCTGCATCCCTTCCAATCTCAAAATCTTCGTATCTGGGCTGCCACAGGCGCAGGAAATCCACATAGGAACCCTTGATCCATTTTACATTTTCCAGATAATTCAATTCTTCCTCCGTAAAACGTAAGCTACAATACGCCCGGATCTGTGCCTTGATCTCTTCCACCATCTCCGGTGTAAAAAATACATCTGTATTCCTGCATTTGAAGGTCCAGGTAGTCTTATAAGCGCTGAACTGGTGGTAAATGCACTGTCCCATAGAGAACTTGTACATATCATTTTCCAGTAAGCTGTTGATGATCTGTGGTAATTGCATGATTTTATCCTCTTTCTCTCTTAGATTCACAACTGTGTAAATAGGATATGTTCTCTAAATGACATCCACCTGGATCGGTCCCATGGCAGCAATCGCCGTCTGGTGGGTCTGCGGAGTCACACAGGCACAGGCGTTCTCGATAACACATACTCTTGCTTCCGGTACAAATGCCTTTGCCATGACTACATTGCTTAACACACAGATTCCGGTACAGAATCCGGTAAAGTCCACTTCCATGGGATATTCCCCCTCTGCTGCCTCTCCTGCTGCCGTCACCTCTTCCCAGATGGTTTTTAATAGTTTTCCGAATTCCGGACTGCCAAAGGTCGGCTTTTTCACCGTGATCACATTTTCCGGTGCATAATGTTCCTGTACCGCCTTTACAATATCCGGATGGATCTCATACCCTGCTGTCCCCTCCTGTCCATGCAAAATGGGCAGTCTTTTTCCTTCCTGGGTGTCCAGATAATCTGCCGTATGGGTATCCTTGGTGATGATCACCTTATAGTATTCCCCACTTTTTGCTGCCGCAACGATATTTTTTACCGCTGCCTCGCACTCCTTGTTGCCCAGTGCTCCGGTGATGAATTCGTTCTGTGCATCCGTGATCACTAATACTTTCTTTGCCATGTTCCCTCTCCTCTACTCGTTTTTCTATAATAGTCTGCACAAAAAGCAGGCAACCGCGTCCTGCGACTACCTGCTTCTCTTATTTACAGAAATAATTTCTTCACTTTTTCCGCGTCAAATACGACTTCTGTTAATCCGTCCACTTCAATCTGATAC
>ENA-OPTA01000827-OPTA01000827.1-human-gut-metagenome-genome-assembly--contig:-NODE-827-length-20014-cov-7.670174_pt1 | contig 20014 bp, 15 predicted proteins | sample MGYA00241813_ERZ501917 | MGnify/ENA primary metagenome ERZ501917 (study PRJEB25962, sample SAMEA2042408) | human gut metagenome | biome: human gut; feature: human-associated habitat; material: faeces...
CTCTGGCCGCCGCGGAGGGGGCAAGACCCCTCCCTACAAATCTACCGCGAAAGGGGTTGCAGCGGCAAAGCTGCGGGCCGGGCCTGCCCGGCCCCTGCAGTACAGCAAAAGGCCGCGCCCATCCTGTATCGGGAAAGGCGCGGCCTGTTTGTATGCAGTTATACCAGCTTAAACAGCTGCCCGCTGAACGGGGCCAGGGTCAGCTTCAATTCACCCCCACAGGCCTTGCCGACCAGCCGCTTCGGCTTCTCGGCCCGGCCGCCGAAGCACTGCCAGTCGGTGTCCAGCAGCTTCGTCAGCTTGCCCGCGCGGGGCAGGGTCAGCGTGTAGTCAGCCAGCTCCGTGTCGCCAAAGTTGAATGCCGCCAGCACCGCGCCGTCATGGCCGTCGCGCCAGATGGCACAGGCGTCCAGCTCGGGGTGGGCGCAGTCCAGCCACCGGAACGCCTCGGGGTCGTACTCGCGGCTCCAGAACGCCTCGTTGGCAAGATACGCCTCATTCAGCGCCCTGCGATAGCGGTGGAAGTCGTCGTGGTTCGGGTACTTGAGCACCATCCAGTCCTGCTCGCGGCTCTCGTCAAATTCGCGCAGCTGCGCAAATTCATTGCCCATAAAATCAAGCATCTTTCCCGGATGGATGGCCATGTACAGGTAGAGCGCCCGCGCCTGCGGGAACTTGCCCTCGTACTCGCCGTACATTTTTTGCACGATGGTCGCCTTGCCGTGGACGTTCTCGTCGTGGCTGAACGGCAGGATGTAGTGCTCGTTCCAGGCGTACATCATCGAGAAGGTCAGCTTGCCCAGATTCTCGCGCCGCTCGTCGCTCGTCTTTTTAAAGTAGTCGAGGGTGTCGTTCATCCAGCCCAGGTCCCACTTGTAGTCAAAGCCCAGGCCGCCGTACTCGACGGGGGCCGTGACCTTCGGGAAGCTCGTAGAGTCCTCGGCGATCAGAATAGCCGTGGGGTGGCGCTGCTGCAAACCGGCGTTCATGCCCTTCAGGAATTCCAGCGTCGAGCCGTTGACGCCGCGGTTCGGGTCGCCCTGCCAGTAGATCAGGCGGGACACGGCATCCATGCGCAGGCCGTCGGCGTGGAACACCCGCAGCCAGTAGTCCGCGCAGGACTGGATAAAGCAGCGGATCTCACCGCGGGAGTGCATAAAGTTGCAGCTGCCCCACTCGCTCTGGCCCACCGCGGCGGCGGGGTACTCATACAGCGGTGTACCGTCAAATTCTTTTAAACCGTAGGCATCCACGGCAAAGTGGACCGGCACAAAGTCCAGGATAACGCCGATCCCCTGCTTGTGGCAGGCGTTGACAAACTCCACAAGCTCGTCCGGCGTGCCGTAGCGGCTGGTGGGCGCAAAAAAGCCAGTGGTCTGGTAGCCCCAGCTGCCGTCAAACGGGTGCTCTGCCAGGGGCATAAGCTCTATATGGGTGAAGCCGTTCTCCTTGCAGTAGGCGGGCAGCAGGTCGGCCAGCTCAGCGTAGGTGTACCAGCTGCCGTCCTCCTTCTGCCGCCAGCTGCCGGCGTGGACCTCGTAGATATTCAGCGGTTTATCAAAGCATTTTGTGCGTTCCTGCATCCATTTGTCATCGGCAAAGCCCTTGGGGGCATCGCTGACGATGCTGCGTCCGTCGGGGCGCAGCGTCATGGCCGTGCCGTAGGGGTCGCAGTGGGCCACGCTCTGGCCGTTCGCGCCGCGCACCCAATACTGGTACACCATCCCCGCTTGCACGCCGGGGGCATCGCACTCCCACACGGCGGACTGGGTGCGGTGCAGATCAAAGGTACCGATCTCGGTCTCAACGGCGATATGCTGTGCGGACGGTGCCCACACCGCAAAATGCGTGCCGCCGAAATAGGTATGCGCACCGAAAAACTCATACGCATCAAAAGCGTGCCCGGTATAAAAATCCTGCATGTTCATGATGAAAACTCCCGATTGTAAGGATGTAAAATGCCGCTCTCCTGTAGGGGTCGATGCTCGCATCGACCCGCGGGGCGCAGAGCACGCGGGTACGCGGCTTCCCCCTTGGGGGGAAGCTGTCAGCGGCCCCGACCGCTGACTGATGAGGGCGAACCTTCCGCTATTACCCGCCAGCGGGTCGCTGCGGCAACTTTGCCCCTCATCCGGCCCTGCGGGGCCACCTTCCCCCTCAGGGGAAGGCTTTTTCTCTAAAAAAATTGTACCACACCAACCGGGTGCGGTACAATTTACAATATTGAACACGGTGTCTAAAATTTAAATTCTCAGCAGCACCCGCGCGATGTTGAAGTAGACGAGCAGTGTCGTGGTATCGACAATGGTCGTGATAAGCGGCGACGCCATGACGGCGGGGTCAAAGTTGAGCTTTTCCGCAATGACGGGCAGCAGGCCGCCGATGAGCTGGGACAGGATGACCGTGCAGATCAGCGTCAGGCAAACGACTGCCGCTACAGGGGGCGCGATGCCGTCCAGGAAGATCAGCTTGGCAAAGTTGCACAGCGCCAGCGTGCCGCCGCAGAGGATGGCAATGCGGAATTCACGCCACAGAATCTTCGGCAGGTCGTGCGGCTCAATATCACCGACAGCCATGCCGCGGATGATGGTGGAGGTACTCTGGCTGCCCGCGTTGCCGCCCGCGTCGGTCAGCATCGGGATGTAGGCGGTCAGCACGGTCACGGCGGCGAGGGCATCCTCATACCCGCGGATGACCAGGCTGGAGAAGGTGGACGAAATCATCAGGAACAGCAGCCACGGCGCGCGGTTTTTGTACAGTTCCCACATAGATTGTTTAAAGTAAGGCTTGTCCGACGGGCCCATAGCGTTCATCTTGGCAATATCTTCGCTGGCCTCGTCCTGCATGATCGAGATAGCGTCATCAATCGTGACGATACCGACCAGTCGCTTCTCGTTGTCCACAACGGGAATGGCCAGGTAGCCGTACTTCTCGAACATCTGGGAGACGTCCTCCTGGTCGGTGGTCGTGCTGACGCTGACGACATTGTCGTCCATCATGTCGCGGATCAGCTCGTTGTCGGGGTCCTTGGACAGGACCAGCGCGCGCAGCGAAACGACGCCGATGAGGGTGCGGTCACGGTCCGTGACGTAGCAGTTGTTGATGGTCTCCTTGTCAAAGCCGTTCTTGCGGATGGCCGCCATGGCCTGCGACACCGTCCAGTCGGGGCGCAGCTCCATCAGTTCGGTGGTCATCACGCCGCCGGCGGAGTCCTCGGGGTATTTGAGCAGTTCGTTGATCATGCGGCGGGTCGCGGGGTCTGCCTGCGCCAGAATACGCTTGACGACGTTGGCGGGCATTTCCTCGACCAGATCCGTCGCATCATCGACGAACAGGTCGTCCACAACGGCCTTCAGCTCCTTATCGGTCAGGCCGTCGATAAGGTCCTGCTGGGTCTCGGGGGTAAGCTCGGCGAAAATCTCCGCCGCCAGGTCCTTGGGACACAGGCGGAACAGCACGGGGAGCTTCTCGGGCGGGAGGTCCTCGAACACGGCGGCCAGGTCGGGCGCGGGCAGGGTGGACATAACATCGCGCAGGCTCTGGTACTTTTTGGCATCGTCCAGGTTGGCCAGCATCGTGCGGAGGGTCAGGATCGCGGTATCAGACATAAAAAAGCTGCCTCCTTTTCAGGCGGCAGCCAGGCACATTTAATTTTAGGCAATGCAAAGCAGAGCAACACCGTGCGCTTATTTTTGCGTACAGTTTGCTTTGGTTTGCCTGACAAAAAAGTGGTGGCTGCCGTTATTCAAGATACATCGGTACACAGGACTGGGACTGGGGGTATCCATTGTGACAACCACCTCACCTTTGTTTGAATTTTTACTACACGGCGCTATTCGCACCTATAGTTACTTTACCATCTGGGAACGGATTAGTCAACGGTAAATTTCGGCATTTGACGAATTTTTTTCCGTGCGCACGGCTGTCATCTGTGATATACTGGGGGTGCATTCCTATGACCGCTTACAGGGAGGTATCGCCATGATTAGAAACATCGCTGTCGTCAGCCTGTCCCGCGGCGTGCTGGGAGAGGCGTTTGCGCAGCACGAAGTCGAGATTGGGCTGCAACGCCTGGCCGGGTACGGCGTAAATGTCCGCTTTATGCCCAACGCCCGGCGCGGCATCGACTACCTGACCGCGCACCCGGAGGCGCGCGCCGCCGACCTTCTGCAGGCCTTCCGCGACCCGGGGATTGACATGATCCTCTGCGCCATCGGCGGGGACGACACCTATCGGCTGCTCCCCTATCTGTTCGACCACGACGAACTGCGCAGGGCCGTCACCGGCAAAGTGTTTCTCGGCTTTTCCGACACAACGGTCAACCACATGATGCTGCACAAGGTCGGGCTGCCGACATTTTATGGGCAGGCGTTTCTGCCGGACGTCTGCGAATTAGGCCCCGCAATGCTGCCCTACACCGAGCGCTATTTTGCGGAGCTGCTGCGCACCGGCACGATCCGCGAGGTCACGCCTAGCGACGTCTGGTACGAAAGCCGCACCGACTTCAGCCCCTCGCAGATTGGCATTGCCCCCGCCGCGCACCCCGATGATGGCTTTCAGCTTTTGCAGGGCAGTCCTACATTTTCCGGGGAAATTCTCGGCGGCTGCATTGACACATTCTACGATTTCTTTGATGGTACGCGATATGCGGATATGCCGCAGCTCTGCCGAAAATACGACCTTTTCCCCACGGCTGAGGACTGGAAGGGCAAAATTTTGCTGCTGGAAACCAGCGAGGAGCGGATGCCGCCAGAAAAATACCGCGCGGCTTTGACGCATCTCAAAAACGCCGGGGTGTTCCGCGCCGTCAATGGCGTGCTGATTGGCAAGCCGATGGACCGCCAATACGAGGACGAGTACAAGCAGATTTTAGTCGAAGTCATCAACGACCCCAAGCTGTCCATCGTCTGCAACCTCAACATCGGGCACGCCGCGCCACGGTGCATTTTGCCCTTTGGCGTCCGGGCCTGTGTAGACGTCGTTGCGCAGAAGATTACTTTTGCTTAAAGCATTGCATCACTTTTGGGCCGCACCCGGCGGGGCGTCGAGGACGCCGCCCCCTACGAATATGCGGTAACACTAATAAAAAGCCGACTCCCGGCAGGCTGGCGGGAGTCGGCAGTTCTTTTATTTTACGGCAGGGCTTACGCCATCAGTTCCTTGACGGTGGCGGCCAGCTTCTCGTCCTTGCAGGCGGGGAAGAAGTTCTCGGCGAAGTGCTCACCGGCGAAGGCGCCCTTGACGAGGTCGCGGTCCAGATCCTTCAGGATGTCGGACAGGTCGCGGAAAGCAATGGCGCGCACGCCGTCCAGGATCTTCTTGTTGCGCTGCTCGGGGACAACGCGCTCCTTGGGGTAGCCCTGGCCGTGGCCGAAGCCGAACAGCTTCTCGAAGATGTACTCGAGGTTCAGCTCGCCGCCCCAGCCGAAGCCCTTGGCGAAGGGCAGAGCCACCGCGTTGCCGTCGTTGACGTGGGCAAAGGTGTACGCGTCAACGGGGTCCTCGACGTGGCCGCAGATGACGCCGGGGAAGCTGTTCAGGGCCAGCATAGCGCCTTCACCGGTGCCGCAGCCGGTGATGACGTAGTCCGCAGCGCCGGAGTTCAGCAGCACAGCGGCCAGGATGCCGTTTTGAACGTAGGTCAGCTGGGCAGCATCGTCGGCGGCGTACATGCCGTAGTTGACGACCTCATGGCCCATCGGCTCGACGACCTTGCGCAGGGTGGCCTCAATCAGGGCGTTCTTGGCGGCCTGGCTGTTCTCATTGATCAGAGCGATTTTCATAATAGCTTTTCTCCTTTTATCGTCAAATTCACATTACAAGCTGACGGAAATACGTGGTGTTGATGCTCTTGTCGAGCTTGGCCATCTTGGCAATGCAGCCGTCCAGCGTATGGGCCACATCGTCCAGGCTGTGCCAGTTGGCGGCCTGCGGCTTGACCTCCTCCTCGAGCCAGGGGGCCACGTCGGTGTGGGAGCAGGCACCCTCGATGAGGTAGGCACCCTTGCGGGCAGCCTGGGTCTGCGGCTCGTAGCCGTCAACGCTGCCCATCATCGTCATGGTGAACACACCCTTGCGGTTGCGCCCACCCACGATGAGCCGCACGCCCACCGGCTGCACCGAGACCGTGGCGGCCTTCTCGCGCAGGATCTTGACGACCTTCTCCAGCGTCAGGTACTGGGTCTGGTACTCGTCCACCGCGTTGATGATCTGCACGGCGGCCAGCGTGTCGCCCGCAAAACCGACCACGACGTTGCGGTTGATCTTGCGGACCTTGGGCAGGTCATTTTTGAGGATATGGGGCTTTTCGCCGGTGATGGGTTCCTCGACATAGCGGCCATCGCTGACCATGGCGCAGAAGGTATCACCGCATACTGCTAAAATCGCACTCATTGTTTTTCGTCCTTTGTTTTTTAATGGTACGTCTATTGTAGCACGAAATGCCGCGGGGTGCAAGGCACGCTTGACATGGCCGCGGCAGTGGGGTATAATAACTATAGAAAAGGCGCTGCGACAAGCGGTTGGCCCGATCAAAAATGAGGTTTTAGGTTTTTACCCTAAGAACCGTCACTTTGCCGAGTGGCGGTTCTTGCTTTTTACAACAATGCTGATTGTGATGGTCTTGCGGCCAACATAAAAAGTCAATGTAAAACGCATGGTCTCACCTCCTTTACGGAAGTGTGGCCAACCGCCTGCCGTTGTGTGCAGCGCCTTGCCGTCTGTTGTGAAACAGGCGGCTTTTGTATTATAGCAGAAATTTCGACGGTATGCAAGCAAAGCTGCCCGCAGGAGAACCTTCCCCCGCGGACAGCTTTTTAATTTATCGAGTCTGTAGGGGCCGGGCATGCCCGGCCCTGCCGTATAAGGCAGACGAGTGTTTGCGGAAAGCCGCGGGCCGCACATGTGCGGCCCCTACAGGGCCGTTTTTCTTTAGTTATTCTTGTAATAATTGATCAGGCAGCCGTCCGCCAGGATCCGGCGCTCGGCGTCGGTCATCGCGCCGAGCTTGACGGTGAACTTCACCAGACCGCCGTCCGGCTTGACGGCTACGGCGTCCAGCTCGTCCGCGGCCTCCAGCAGAGCCTTGCGGACGCCGGGCAGGTAGACGTAATCGCCGTTGTCCAGCACACCGGGGTTCTCCACCAGGAACGGCAGCATTCCCCAGTTGATGCAGTTGGAGCGGTAGCGCTTTGTGGCATACTCGCAGGCAAAGTTGGCCGCGCCGCCCAGCACGCGCTGGCAGCTGGCGGCCTGCTCACGGGCGGAGCCGTCGCCGGGCTTGTTGGCAAAAATGGCCGAGCCAATGTTGGTGTTGGCCGCGTCGGGCGCGTAGCCCAGCTTCTTCAAATCGTCGTAGACACGCGCAACCTCGGCGGGCAGCTCACCTGCCTTGCGCTGTTCGTCCAGCGCCTTCACGGCCTTGGCGTTCGGCACGTAGGCCGGGTCCTTGCGGGAGAGGGTGAACTCTGCCAGCCGCAGCGGGTTGGAGCGGAAGGACGACGTCTCGCCCGACGGGATCAGCTCGTCCGTGGTCGTGACGGGGTCGGTGATGTAGCTGACAATTTTGACCAGCAGGTCGTCGGTCAGGGCGGGCTGCTCGGGCCAGTCCTTGATGTTCGGGCCGAATTTCAGCGCGTAGTCCGGCTCCGGATGACCCCAGCCGTTGTAGACGCGCTTGTCGTAGACACCCTGCTCAAAGTGGTAGTCGGGCACGGTGTACTCCACGTCGGTCAGCTCGCTGGCGGCGGTCAGGTAGCCGCCGTTGGCCGCGGTGGCCGCAATGGAGCGGGCGTCCATCAGGGCGACGGCGCTGATCTGGCCCTCGCCGGGCTTGGAACCTTCGCGGTTCGGGAAGTTGCGGGTCGTATGGCGGATGGAGAACTCGCCGTTGGCCGGGGTGTCGCCCGCGCCGAAGCAGGGGCCGCAGAAGCACTCGCGGAAGATGCCGCCGGCGGAGACAATGTCCGCCACAGCGCCGTTTTTGACCAGCTCCAGATAGGTCGGCATGCTGTCGGGGTAGACGCTGAACTTGAACTCGCCGTTGCCGCAGCTCTTGTCTTTGATGATGTCCGCCACGGCGCAGATATTTTCATACGTGCCGCCGGAGCAGCCGGCCACAACGCCCTGGTCAACGTAGATGCGGCCATCGTCGCAGATCTTGCCGACGAGGTCCATCTCGACCTTGCCGCCCAACTGCCTGTTGGCCTGGTCCTGCGCCGCCTGCAGGATCTCTTTGGCGTTGGCCTTCAGCTCGCGGATCGGGTAGGCATAGCTGGGGTGCATCGGCAGCGCGATCATGCACTCGACGGTGGAGAGGTCCAGCTCAATGCAGCCGTCGTAGTAGGCCACGTCGGCGGGCTTCAATGCCTTATAAGCCTCGGGGCGGCCATGCTGCACAAAATATTCCTTCGTGGTATCGTCGGTCTGCCAGATGGAGGACCAGCAGGTCGTCTCGGTGGTCATGACGTCGATGCCGTTGCGGTAGTCGGCACTCAGGTTTGCCACGCCGGGGCCGACGAACTCCATGACCTTGTTCTTCACATAGCCGTTGGCGTAGGTCGCGGCAACCAGCGCCAGCGCGACATCGTGCGGGCCGACGCCCGGAGCGGGCTTGCCGGTCAGGTAGATGGCAACGACCCCGGGATAGCTCATATCGTAGGTGCGGCCCACGAGCTGCTTGGCCAGCTCGCCGCCGCCCTCGCCGACGGCCATCGTGCCGAGGGCGCCGTAGCGGGTGTGGGAGTCAGAGCCCAGGATCATCCGCCCGCAGCCGGACATCATCTCGCGGTTGTAGCTGTGGATGACGGCCATGTTCGGCGGAACATAGATGCCGCCGTATTTGTGGGCGGCGGACAGGGCAAACTGGTGGTCGTCCTCGTTGATGGTGCCGCCGACAGCGCAGAGGCTGTTGTGGCAGTTCGTCATGACGTAGGGCAGCGGGAACTCCGTCATGCCGGACGCGCGGGCCGTCTGGATGATGCCGACATAGGTGATGTCGTGGCTGGTCATCGAGTCGAACTTCATGCGCAGGTCCTGCATGGAGTCACCGGTATTATGGGCCTTCAAAATGCCGTAGGCGATGGTGCCTTTTTTGGCGTCTGCCTCGGTGACGCCCGCCGGGGCGGAAGTCTGAGGCACGCCGTTTACAAGGTATACGCCGGTGTCGTGCAGCTTCATGGGAAAACCTCCGTTTTGTATGTATCGCAAAAGCCTTCCCCCGCGGGGGAAGGTGGCGCGCAGCGCCGGATGAGGGGCAAGCCTGCCATATTTCCCGTTTACGGATTCTTGCCGGAAGGTCTGCCCTCATCAGTCGGCTTCGCCGACAGCTTCAGTCTCCGCGCTAAGAGCCGCCTCCGGCGGTTGCGCTTCGACACGCGCCTGCGGGCGCAGCCCCGAGGGGGAAGCCTTTTAGGTTACAGTCGTGCAATAACCGCCCGGGTAAACTCCTTCGTTCCCGCGGTGCCGCCGATGTCGGCAGTGACGACCTTGCCCTCCTCGACCTGGGCCAGGATGGCGGCATTGAGCTTGGCGGCCTTGTCAGTCTCGCCAAGGTCGTTCAGCATCATGGCAAAGGCCATCAGGATGGCGCTGGGGTTGGCCTTGTCCTGCCCGGCAATGTCGGGGGCAGAGCCGTGGACGGCCTCATAGATGCGGGTGCTGTCGCCGATGTTGGCGCTGGGCGCAAAGCCCAGGCCGCCGACGAGACCGGCGCACAGGTCACTGATAATATCGCCGTAGAGGTTCGGCGCGACGAGCACGTCGAACTGCTCGGGCTTCTGCACCAGCTTCATGCACAAAGCGTCGATGATGCAGTCGTCCGCGGCGATCTCGGGGTACTCCGCGGCGACCTCGCGGAAGGTGCGCAGGAACAGGCCGTCGGTCAGCTTCATGATGTTGGCCTTGTGGACTGCCGTGACCTTTTTGCGCCCGTTTTTGCGGGCATAGTCAAATGCAAAGCGGCAGATCTTCTCGCACGCGGGGCGGGTGATGAGCTTGACGCCGTTGGCGATCTCGTCGTTCAGCATATACTCGATGCCCTTGTAGAGATCCTCGGTGTTCTCGCGCACGATGACAAGGTCCACATTGTCAAAGCGGGTCGGTACGCCCGGCAGCGTGTGCACCGGGCGCAGGTTTGCATAGGTGGAAAAGCGCTGGCGCAGCTGCACATTGATGCTGCGGAAGCCCTTGCCGATGGGGGTGGCGGTGGGGCCCTTGAGTGCCCAGCCGCACGCTTCGATCGCATCCAGCGTGCCGGGGGCGATCAGCTCGCCGCTCTCGGCGGCGCACTCGGCACCGGCAGCAAACTCCTGCCATTCAATGCCGGTGTTCAGTGCGGCGGATACCTCGCGGACGCTCTCGGCAATTTCACGGCCAATGCCGTCGCCCGGAATCAGAACTGCTTTCATAAATAGTACTTTTCCCCTTTCCCTGTCTTACTCTGCATTTTCTGCGGTATACCTAACATACTACCCGGTTTGGGGCCGGTTGTCAATCCGCATTTTTACACAATAGGCACATTTTGGGCCGCCAGCTTAATTTTTTAAAGCATTTTTCTGAAAAATTTAGAAAAATTTTAAGTTTTCCTTGACGAATTTGCGGAAATGCTATAAAATCAATCTATCAGGCATATTGGTAAGGGAAGCCAGCAGTGATATGCGCCTGTATAAGTATGCAAAGTATATAAAATTGGTCAAAGAGAGGGGTACGCATGATGTATTACCCGGACGTCCCGGCCCTGGAGCCGGATGAGCTTGAGCTGCTCTGCCACGAATATCTGGAACACAACGCCACCCTTGACCCGCATCTGGCGGATCAGATGGGCGTCAAGCGCGGCCTGCGTAATCTGGACGGCACCGGCGTGCTGGCCGGCATCACGAACGTTTCCAACGTTATCGGCTATGACAAGAAGGAGGACGGCACCATCGTGCCCATTCCGGGCCGCCTGGTCTACCGCGGCATCGACATTGACACGCTGGCCGCCGAGGCCGACGCCCATGACCGCTTCATGTTTGAGGAGGTCATCTGGCTGCTGCTGTTCGGCTCCCTGCCCACGCAGGAGCAGTACGCCAAGTTCCGCAAGCTGCTGGAGCACCACCGCGAGCTGCCCCAGGGCTTTGCCGACGACATGATCTTAAATTCGCCGTCGCCGAACCTGATGAACAAGATGGCACGAAGCGTGCTGGCCATGTACAGCTACGATGAGCACGCCGAGGACAACAGTCTGCCCAACATCCTGCGCCAGAGCATCAACCTGATTGCCGAGCTGCCCACGATGATGGTCAACGCCTACCAGATCAAGCGCCGCGTCTATGACCGGTCCAGCATGTACTTCCACCTGCCCACCGAGGGCCAGAGCACGGCGGAGCATATTTTGAGCACCTACCGCGCCGACCAGAAGTTCACCCACGAGGAAGCGCGTCTGCTCGACCTCTGCCTGCTCGTCCACGCGGACCACGGCGGCGGCAACTGCTCGACCTTCACCTGCCGCGTGCTGTCCAGCTCCGGCACGGACACCTATGCGGCCATCAGCTCGGCCATCGGTGCGCTGAAAGGCCCCAAGCACGGCGGCGCGAACCTGAAGGTCATGCACCAGCTGGATTACATTCTGGAAAATGTTGAGGACCCGTCCAACGACGACGAGGTCCGCGAGTTCCTGCGCAAGATCATCCGCAAGGAGCGCGGCGACGGCAGCGGCCTGATCTACGGCATGGGCCACGCCGTCTACACGATGAGCGACCCCCGTGCGCAGATTTTGAAAACCCACGCCAAGAGCCTGGCCTACAAGAAGGGCTACGACGAGGAGTACGAGTTGCTGTGCAGCATTGAGCGCCTGGCCCCGCAGGTCTTTGCCGAGGAAAAGCACGGCCCGAAGAAGGTCTGCGCCAACGTGGACCTGTTCAGCGGCCTGATTTACCGTATGCTCGGCATCAGCGAGGACCTGTACACCCCGCTGTTTGCGATTGCCCGTGTGCCCGGCTGGTGTGCCCACCGCGTCGAGGAGGTCGAGTTCGCGAACCGCATCATCCGCCCCGCCTACAAGTACCTCGGCAAGCCGCAGGAGTACGTTCCGCTGGAGAAGCGATAAGATTGGTATTTTCCCGGTGCAAGTGTGCACCGGGATTTTTTTGCGCACAGTAGGGGCCTACCCACAAACACCCGTCCGCCGTAATCGCCCCGGAGCGGTCAAGACCGCTCCCTACAAAGCAGCCGTGAGTGTCGGTTTGTAGGGGAGGGTCTTGACTCTCCCGGGTCGTTCACGGCTGCCGCAGCGTTCACGGGAGGGATGAATCCCTCCCCTACACATGACCAGCGAAGGGGCCCCAAAATTTTCTTGCTTTTCTCCGCTGTTTTTGGTATAGTATTCTCTGTTTTTTAACCACAAGGAGATACTATTTCATGTCCGAACATGCCAATAAAAGAGAAAAGCGGCTGGCGATGCTGGTCGTGGCGGCGGTGGTGCTGTTCACGGTGCTGCTCATCGTGGAGACGTTCCGCCTGCTGCTGCCCGGGCTCTGGTCCGCGTTTTCTGCCGGGGATGAGCAGGCGCTGAGCGAATACCTGGCCAGCCAGGGGCGGCTGCGCAGCTTTCTGACGCTGTGGTTCCTGGCCGTCGTGCAGGTGCTGTCGCTCGTCATTCCGGCCATGCCGGTGCAGCTGGCGGCAGGGCTGGCCTACGGCCCGTGGATGGGCTTTCTGACGAGCTTCTCGGCCTCCGCCGTCGCCAACATGAGCGTCTACCTCATTGCACGGCGGCTCGTGCCGGTCATCCGCCGCCTTGTCGCCGACACCCCCAAGGCTGCGAAGCTGCTGGACAGCGTGCGCAGCAGCAAGGACCCCTGGTTTTACACAATTCTGGCGTTCATCACGCCGGGGCTGCCCAACGGCATCATTCCCTATGCCGCCGCCAACGCGGGGATGCGCCCGAAGCAGTTTTTAGCGGCCATCTTCATCAGTCTGCCCTTCCCCACCCTACTGACCTGCGCGGCAGGCAGCTTTATGCTGGAAGGCAACTGGCTGTTCACCGTGCTGACCGGCATTGTGCTGTTCAGCTTTGTGGGGATTCTGTTCTTCAACCGCACAAAATTCATCGCGTGGGCACATGAGGTCAAAAACAGGCATACCCAAAAGGCCGGAGCGTAAGCTCCGGCCTTTTTTCTTGCCTCCCTCTGCGAGGGAGGTGGCCCGTAGGGCCGGAGGGAGAGAACCTTGCCACAGCCCGAAATGTTTCGGATTGCCGCTAGGTTCTCTCCCCCACCGCCTGCGGGCGCAGCCCCAAGGGGGAAGGCTTTTGGGAGATTACACAAACACCGCCTGCACCAGCACCATATACAGGGCGGTGCCCACGGCGATGCTGAGCAGCGTGTTCTTCTTCCACAGGTGCAGCCCCACCACGGCGGCCCCGGCAAGCAGCTCCGGCAGGCCGTGGGTGGGGCCGAGCAGGTCCACGCCGCGCAGGCAGTAGACGACGAGCATCGCCATGATGGCGCAGGGCAGCACCCCGGCCAGATACACCACAAATTTCGGCGTGGGCCGCCCGCCGCCGAACACCACAAACGGCAGGAAGCGGATCAGCGCTGTCACGCCCGCCACAACGGCCACAAGCAGCGCACCATGTACATCAAACGGCATGGTCGGCCTCCTTTTTCTGCATAAAACCGCGCAGCACCGTCAAGGCTGCCGTGATGCCCACCATGGACGGGATCAGGAAATCGCCGCTGCCGAAAACCAGCAGACAGACCAGCGACACCCCCAGCCCCACCAGCGCAGGGGTATGGTCACGGCTGGCCTTCCACTGCTCGGTCATAACGACGAGGAACAGCGCGGTCATCGAAAAGTCGATGCCCGTCGTGTCAAACGGCAGCACACTGCCCAGCAGTGCGCCCGCCACGCCGCCCGCGATCCAGTAAAGCTGGTTCAGCAGCGACACCCAGAAATAGTATTTTTTCCGGTCCACACCCTCGGGCACGCCGCCGCTGCACACGACGGAATAGGTCTCATCGGTCAGCGCAAAAATCAGGTACGGCTTGGCCGCGCCGGTGTCTTTATAGCGTTCCAGCATCGAAATTCCGTAAAACAGATGCCGCGCGTTGACCATCAGTGTCATGATCGCCGCCGAGATCAGCGACGCGCCGCCCGCCAGCAGGTCAATTGCGACATACTGCATACTGCCCGCGTAGATCAGCCCGCTCATGACCAGCGCCCACCCCGCGCCGTAGCCCTTGCTTTGCAAGAGCACACCAAAGCCCAGCCCCAGCACGATATACCCCGCCATGATGGGCAGGGACCGCACAAAGGCGTAACGAATCGTTTTCACTTTTCTTTTCCTCTTTAACCCATTAAAGTGCTATGTTGGGTAGTATAGCACAAAAAAATTCCCCGCGCAAGCGGGGAAACAGTTTGTCAAAAAACATCTACTTTGCCCTATAGAGAATGTAGGGGCGAACATTGTTCGCCCGCCAACCTGACGAAGCAACGCTTTTTCGGGTAAGCCTCTCACACGGCAAACGAGCACGGGCGAGCAATGCTCGCCCCTACAATGCACTTTTTTGACAGTCTGGCCTCCCTCTGCGAGACAGACTCCCCCGATACGGGGGGAGGTGGCGATTGCGCCAGAGGGGGAGCGGTGGCCCGTAGGGCCGGAGGGAGAGAACCTTGCCATAGCCCGAAATATTTCGGGCTTCCATACAGTTCTCTCCCCCACCGCCTGCGGGCGGAGCCCCCTCGCAGAGGGGGCCAAGGATGCTAAGCATCGCCCCGGGGGCCCTGCGGCTGCCGCCTCGTTTTACGCCTTCTCGCTCTCCCACCGGGCCACCAGCGGGGCGGCCACAGCGGAAAGCGCCTCCCGTGCGGTGTTGATGGCATTCACGTCCACGGGGGTCAGTTTGTCGGCCTTTTTGTGCTTCAGAACGCGCTCCAGCGTTCTTTCTGCTTCTTTGATTTTAGTACGGGTCTCGCGGTCCAGCGCCTTGCCGGCCTTGCTGCCCAGCGCGGTGTTCACGCGGTAAAGCGCGGCCTCGCCGGCGTTCAGCGCCTCCAGCGCGGCCTTGCGCTCCTTGTCCTGCCCGGCAAAGGCGGCGGCGTTCTCCTTGGCGCGTTTGATCTCGTCCTCGGTCAGGTTCGATGTGCCCGAGATCGTGATGCTCTGCTGCTTGCCGGTGTCCATGTCGCGCGCCTTGACCTTGACAATGCCGTTGGCGTCGATGTCAAACGTGACCTCGATCTTCGGCACGCCCGCCCAGGCGCGCTTGATGCCGCGCAGCGTGAAGGTGCCCAGCAGCTTATTGTCCCTGGCAAACTCGCGCTCGCCCTGCAGCACTTTAATTTGCACCGTTTTCTGGAACGGCACGGCGGTGGTGAATACCTTGCTGAACCGCGTCGGGATCGTGGAGTTGCGCTCGATCAAATGCGTTGCCACGCCGCCGACGGTCTCGATGGAAAGGGTCAGCGGGGTCACGTCCATCAGCAGCAGATCCTCGCCGGGGCCGGAGAGCATCTCGCCGCCCAAACGTCCGGCCTGCACCGCCGCGCCCAGTGCAACGCACTCGTCGGGGTTCAGCGATTTGGACGGCTCGAGACCGGTCATCCGCACGACCTTGGCCTGCACCGCCGGGATGCGGGTCGAGCCGCCGACCAGCAAAACCTGATCCAGGTCGCTGGCCGAAAGGCGTGCGTCGCTCAGGGCGTTGCGCACGGGCAGGGCGGTGCGCTCGATCAAATCGGCGCAGAGCTCCTCAAATTTAGCGCGTGTCAGCGTAGTTTGCAGGTGCAGCGCACCGTCTGCCGCCATCGTGAGGAACGGCAGATTGATGTCGGTCTGCTTCGCGCTGGAAAGCGCTTTTTTCGCCTTTTCGGCCTCCTCGCGCAGGCGCTGCATCGCCACGCGGTCATTCGTCAGGTCCACGCCGTGTTCGGCCCTGCACCGGTCTGCCAGCCAGTTGACGATGCGCTCGTCAAAGTCGTCGCCGCCCAGAAAGTTATCGCCGCAGGTCGAGAGCACCTGCACGATGCCGTCGCCGATGCGGATGAGCGACACGTCAAATGTGCCGCCGCCGAGGTCGTAGACCATGACGGTCTGGGTGCGGCCATTGTCCAGCCCGTAGGCCAGCGCCGCGGCTGTCGGCTCGTTGATGATGCGGCGCACGTCCAGCCCGGCAATGCGCCCGGCGTCCTTCGTGGCCTGGCGCTGGGCATCGTTAAAGTAGGCGGGCACGGTGATGACCGCCTCGGTGACAGGCTCACCGAGATACGCCTCGGCATCGGCCTTCAGTTTTTGCAGGATGAGGGCGCTCAGCTCCTGCGGCGTGTAGCATTTTCCGTCGATGGGCACGCGGGTCTCACTGCCCATCAGCCGCTTGACGCTGGACACGGTGCGGGGGGCGTTCGTCACGGCCTGGCGCTTGGCGGGCTCGCCCACCAGCCGTTCTCCCACCTTGGTGAACGCGACGACAGAGGGCGTCGTGCGCTGCCCCTCGGCGTTGGGGATGACGACGGGCTTGCCGCCCTCGACCACCGCCACACAGCTGTTGGTAGTCCCCAGGTCAATTCCGATTATTTTTGCCATGGTGGTGCTTGTCCTTTCAAAAAAGACACTTTTGAATCATAATTCTATTGTAGCGCCTGCCGCCGGGAAAAGTGTTGCGATTTCGTAAATAAATTGGGGCGAATTTTATAAACCTGCGGAACTTCCCCCCTCGGGGGTAAAGCTAAGAAAATGTTGACGCACACGCCCCAACGTGCTATAGTTAGTTTAAAGCACTAAAGAGGGGGATTTCTATGGCACGCACCGCAACGGTCACCCGCAATACGCGGGAGACACAGATCACGCTGACGATTGACCTGGACGGCACCGGCAGGGCCGACCTGCACACGGGCATCGGCTTTTTTGACCACATGCTGGACGGCTTCGCCCGCCACGGCCTGTTTGATGTAAGCGTCACCTGCCGCGGCGACCTGGACGTAGACTGCCACCACACAATTGAGGACATCGGCATTGCGCTGGGCACGGCCATAAAAGAAGCGCTGGGCGACAAGGCCGGGCTGGTGCGGTACGGCAGCTGTATGCTGCCGATGGATGAGACGCTGGCACTCTGCGCCGTCGATCTGGGCGGGCGGCCCTACTTTGTGTACGACGCCAGCTTTGCAGGCCAGAGCTGCGGCGGCATGGACACCCAGATGGCGCGGGAGTTTTTCTACGCCGTATCGTACAGCGCCATGATGAATCTGCATCTGAAGGTGCTCTACGGGGAGAATGACCACCATAAGCTGGAGGCCATGTTCAAGGCGTTTGCCAAGGCGCTGGACGCCGCGACGCGCAGAGATGCGCGGATCGACGGCGTTTTGTCCACCAAGGGGACGCTGTAAGGGAGATGCTCGGCGGCGGGAACGACGGGCGCCTATAGTATCCGCCCGCGGCCGCTTCCCGCCGTGGACAGCATATACATTAGGAGGGAAAGCAGTATGTACAAGGACATCATCGACACCATCGGCTTTGTGGAGAGCTACGACCCCGAGCTGGGCGCGGCTATGCAGCGTGAGCTGGGCCGCCAGCGGCAGAACATTGAGCTGATTGCCAGCGAGAACATCGTTTCCCCCGCCGTCATGGCGGCCATGGGCAGCGTGCTGACGAACAAGTACGCGGAAGGGTATCCCGGCCACCGTTATTACGGCGGTTGTTGCATCCAGATGAGCAAATGTAGTTGCAGGAGCCGGGTCAGTCAGGTCGAGCAGATCGCCATTGACCGTGCCTGCAAGTTGTTCGGCGCGAAGTATGCCAACGTCCAGCCGCACTCCGGCGCACAGGCCAACCTGGCCGTCTACTTTGCGCTGCTGAACGTCGGCGACACCGTCATGGGCATGGACCTGTCCCAGGGCGGCCACCTGACCCACGGCTCCCCCGTGAACATGAGCGGCAAGAACTACAACTTTGTCTCCTACGGCGTTTCCGCCGAGGATGGCCGCATCGACTACGCCGCACTGGCCAAGCAGGTCGCGAAGGTCCGCCCCAAGCTGCTGGTCGCCGGTGCGTCGGCCTATCCCCGCGCCATCGACTTTGAGAAGCTGGCCGAGATCGCCCACGGCTACGGCGCGATGCTGATGGTCGATATGGCGCACATTGCGGGTCTTGTCGCAGGCGGCCAGCACCAGAGCCCCGTGCCCTACGCCGACGTGGTCACCACCACGACCCACAAGACGCTGCGCGGCCCCCGCGGCGGCCTGATCTTGACGAACAACGAGTATATCATCAAGCGCATCAACTCCGCCATCTTCCCCGGCACGCAGGGCGGCCCGCTGGAGCACGTCATCGCCGCGAAGGCCGTCTGCTTTGGCGAGGCGCTGAAGCCGGAGTTCAAGGAGTATGCCCGCAAAATCGTTGAGAACGCGAAGGCGCTTGAAGCCGAGCTGACCGCCCGCGGCGTGAAGCTGGTCTCCGGCGGCACGGACAACCACCTGCTGCTGATCGACCTGACCGACGAGGACTGCACCGGCAAGGAGCTGGAGCACAATCTGGACGAGGTGCACATTACCGCGAACAAGAACACCGTCCCCGGCGAGAAGCGCAGCCCGTTTGTGACGAGCGGCGTGCGCATCGGCACCCCCGCCGTCACGACCCGCGGCATGGGTCCCGACGAGATGAAGGTGATCGCCGACTGCATTGCAGACTGCGTGTTTGACTTTGCGGGCAAGAAGGACGAGGTCGCCAGGAAGGTCGAGGAGCTGACGAAGAAGTTCCCGCTGTATGAATAAGCCTTGATTGAAAAATAGAAAGCCGCTGCCTGTGGAATGCACATGGGCAGCGGCTTTTGTTTGTGCGCAGGGGCGGATTTCCTATCCGCCCGCGGAGCGGTCAAGACCGCTCCCTACAATGCGAAAGATAAACGGGCGGCAATGGCAAGGCTGCGGGCCGGGCATGCCCGGTCCCTACAAGGGCATTCATGATAGCCACGCCCTCGCCAGCGCCTGCGCCACCTTCTCCACATCGTCCTCCTTCAGGGCCGAGTACCCCGCTACCACGGTATCCGCCCGGCAGAGCTCGGGCCGGGCGAGATAATACTCACTCAGGCCGCGCAGCCGCACGCCCTGCTGTGCCGCGGCGGCGACCATGGCACGCTCGCCGCCGGCCCCCGGCAGCGTCAGCAGAAAATGCAGCCCGCTGTGTACGCCGTCCAGCTCCACGCCCGGCAGCGCCGCGCGCAGCGCTGCCGCAAACGCCTCCATACGGCGCTTGTAGGCAAGGCGCATCCGGGCAAGATGCCGCGTGAAATACCCGCCCGCCATGAACTCGCAAAGCGTCTGCTGCTCAAAGCGGCTGACCGTGTTGGCGTAGGTCGCAAAATCCCGGCGATAGCGCGCCAGCAGGCTTTGCGGCAGCACCATGCAGGCAATGCGGATGCCCGGGGCCAGACTTTTTGAAAACGTCGTCAGGTAGACCACCGGGCCGTCCGGGCCCGCCATGCCCTGCAAACTGGGCAGAGGGCGCGTATCAAAGCGGAACTCCGAGTCGTAGTCGTCCTCCAAAATGTATCGCCCGGGCCGGGCCGCTGCCCAGGCCAGCAGCTGGGCGCGGCGGGTCGCGGGCATCGTAACACCCGTCGGAAAGTGATGACTGGGCGTCAGATAGCAGAGGTTTGCGCCGCTTTTTTCCAGCGCGTCGGCGGGCAGGCCCTCGCGGTCAATGTCCACCAGCGTGCAGGGAATGCCGCTGTTCTGCAGGACCGTCCGCGTGCGGAAGTAGCCGGGGTTCTCGATGGCCGCCATGCCGTCACTGAACAGGTGCGCCAGGCACCCGAGCAGATACTCAATGCCCGCGCCGACGACGATCTGCTCCGGCGTACATTCCACACCGCGGTACACCGACAAATATTCCGCGATCTGTGTGCGCAGCGGGGCGTCGCCCTGCATTTCGCCGCGCTGTAAAAGCTCGGGCCGCTGGTAGAGCAGCTCCTTCTGGATGCGTCCCCAGCTGCGCGCCGGGAACAGCGCCGTGTCCACGCTGCCGGTGGACAGGTCGTAGACC
>ENA-OPTA01000831-OPTA01000831.1-human-gut-metagenome-genome-assembly--contig:-NODE-831-length-19963-cov-4.507384_pt1 | contig 19963 bp, 15 predicted proteins | sample MGYA00241813_ERZ501917 | MGnify/ENA primary metagenome ERZ501917 (study PRJEB25962, sample SAMEA2042408) | human gut metagenome | biome: human gut; feature: human-associated habitat; material: faeces...
ACTGACTTCGAAAAACAATTCTTCGAGAATATTAAGAAGTTTGCTTTCCGCATGCGCTGTGCGGAGTACAACGTGCGCATTAATCTGGGACTGACCAAGGATGAGGCGTGGAACGCGCAGGCTGCAGCAGACCTGAAGCAGCTTTTGGCAGATGCCGAAGCGTTGGAAACAAGTTTGCTTGCAGTAACGGATAAAGCGTTGCAATAAGGCTTTATTGCTTGGTGCTTTGTAAGTACTTGACGTAAGCGTGTTTTTAAAGTATAATAAAATTCTGATGGAAAGGTGGCCGAGTGGTTGAAGGCTCTAGTCTTGAAAACTAGCGAAGGTGCAAGCCTTCCGTGGGTTCGAATCCCACCCTTTCCGCCATTAAAAAATTATAATAGGGTCTTGCAATTTAGATAAGAATCTGTTATAATAAACAAGTAGTCTAATGGAGTGGTACTCAAGCTGGCTGAAGAGGACGGTTTGCTAAATCGTTAGACGGTTTACCCCGTGCGTGGGTTCGAATCCCACCCACTCCGCCAAATATGGCAATCGGCTCTCAGAGAAATCTGAGAGCTTTTTTGTTTTGCTGGAAAAAACATGATAGAAAATAAAAACGTAAAATCCGTTGATAATTTTCGAAAGACGTTATATAATAAAATCAGTAGAAAATAAAAACGTAAAAACCGTTTTTAGCTGGAGATGATACAATGAAAATACTGCGGATAACTGTGAATGGTTTGCCTTTATTTAAACAGGAGTTAGATCTTTTATTTTATACTCAACAACGAGTTAGTGAAGATGACAAAGAAAAACTCTATAAGATAGAGCCTAATTATTACCTGCATACAGCTTGTGCGTTTATTGGTATTAATGCTTCTGGCAAAACTTCTGTATTGAAAGTAATCAATTTAGCCTTGAATATTTTGCGTAATGAACCTATCAATCATGTTGAGTCGAGGAATATTCTTGGCGGTTGCGAGAATGCGTCGTTTAAAATTTGCTTTTTTGATAATAAGCGTAATATTTGTTGTCTGGAAACTGTTGTTAAATCTAAAAAAGCTAAAGCAGGGGGATATGTGTATTCTATAGTTGAAGAAAAGCTTTGGGAAAAGCCTGTCAGCAGCGTTAAATCTAAAAAATACCTTACTGATTTTTCTGGCCTGCGTCCAATAGCAGCCAGAAATACAGATGAGGCTTATCTGCCCGATGACGTAAGTTTTATCATAGCTCATAATAAAAAAACAAATGATAGGATAGATGTGTTTAGCCTGCTTTCATATACCAACATTAATGTTCTTCCGTTTACTGATGATATTCCGTTAGAAGTCATTACATTCCTTGATCCTACTATTGAAAAGTTATGCTTTGAAAAAATTGAAGATAAGGCGTTAATTCATTTGAAGTTTAAGGGAGAGGAAGAGCTTATTTTAAATAATGCGGTAGAACTTGAGCAGTATCTGTCTTCTGGTACAATAAAGGGCATTATTACCTTTTCTATGGTCAAAGAGGTCTTGACATCAGGAGGCTATCTTTTGATTGATGAGCTTGAAAATCATTTTAACAAAGAGATAGTTGTCACACTGATACGGTTTTTCATGGATAGTAGTCTGAATAAAAATGGCAGTACGCTGATTTTTACGACCCACTATCCGGAATTGCTTGACGAATATGATAGAAATGATGCCATCTATATTGTAAGAAACCGCAATGGTATTACTGCTGAAAATCTAAGCTATATTTTAAAGCGCAATGATATAAAGAAGAGTGATGCTTATCAGAGTGGCTTTCTTGAGGGAACTACACCTGCCTATGAAGCTTATCTGCGCTTAAAGAAAAATTTAGCTGCTTCGCTAAAGTAAAGGAGGCAGTTAGATGAAACTAGCAAAATATAAAGCTTGTATCTGTGAAGGCTCTGCTGAGTCAGCAATCATTGATATTTTAGTAGATAATAATTTGTTGATTTTTACACGAGAAGAAATGTTGGATGAAAAGGTTATCAGATGCAGAAGTGCGAAAAATTTTGAAGAAAGATACTTACGCAAAGGCTTTGATGAACCAATTTCTGTTATACGCATTTTGGATTCTCGTAGAGAAAGCTTTAAGCTAAGCAAAGCTTATGCTTATAAAATAGATGTCGTCAACGTGATTACTGCTCCTGAGATTGAAATGCTGATTATTCATAATGAAGGAGCATATGAACGCTTTAAGCGTTCCGGGAAGAAACCTAGTGATTTTTGCAAAATTGATTTGCGCATGGGTAATGTAAAGGCATATGATTTTGTAAAAGATTATTTTGCTAATCCTAAAATTTTAGTTGATGCTATAAGAGAATACCGCAGGGTTGCTAATATTCCTAAAGGAGAGTATAGCTTAGCAGATTTGCTGAAATAACAAATATAAGGTATAAAGTGCCTTTTGTTTCTGTTGTTCCTATTATTGTTCCTCTCTGTTCCATATATTTGTGGTGCAATCAGAATGGTTTTAAGAGAATTTTACAGTGAATAAGTACTATATATAGTGGCGCAAATGGCGCAATTGCCACAAATTGTAGTTTGACCATTTTGGCTAAATCGTTAGACGGTTTACCCCGCACAGGGTTTGCCACTCTAACCCACTCCGCCAACTATGGCAATCGGCTCTCAGAGAAATCTGAGAGCTTTTTTGTTTACTTGAATTTAATTCTTGAAATTGTTTCTCATTTTTCCTTATGCGGTCTGTATGTTTTGCCTTGCTTACCCATTTTGGAAGCACAGCGATTGCAGCAGTAGCGTTTGTCTGCACGGCGTCCGCTGATGAGAAAATAATTGCTGCATTCAGGATTGGCGCAGCGGTGGTATTCGCCCGGATTGAGCAGCAGCTGATACAAATCAAGATAAATTGCCTGCATAAGATAGCTGCATTGCCAAAGGCTGGTAAATTTTTCTTGCGCCAGGTCCATTTGCGGTCTGGCGGTATAGATATTATCGTTGATGATATCGAGCAGGACGCGTCTGGCAAAAGTGTGGTCAAGGCTTATGCTTGGAATATCTTCAGCGAGAATTATAGCAGTAAGCTGTTTCTTCGTCAGCAGGTCCTTGTCATAATCAGCAAGTGTGTGCAGCATATGCTTGTCTACGATTGCGAGAAAGTCTTGCAGCTGGCAGGCGTAGTCTGCATCTGCTTTACGGATACTCTTGAGCAGCTGTGTGTGCGAAATGCGCTTACGCATAGCAAAGTATTCTGCTGCCTTGAGCGTAGGTGTTTTGATGCGCGGCAGCAGGTAGTGAATGCCACGTGCGCTGTAATGCAGCAGGTAGGCAAGTGCATAGATAACGCCTGCCTGTGTCCCTTCGTGTCGGAAGAGATAGCTTTGGACAATAAGCAGGCTGCGGACGATTTTGACGCAGCGGGCAAAAAGGCGCAGGCTCATAATGTCCATTTCGTCTACTTCGAACAGTGTGTAATTCAAGGTAACCTCGGCATCATTGGCAGCGTAGTCTTTTTCTACAAGGATATCTCCCATAAAAAGGGTAGTGTCTATAAAACTGAAATCGTTGATGATTACAGAATGATTTTCGTCATCAAGATGTGCACGTTTCTCAAGGCAGCGCTGCGAAGAATAGGGCAGGCCGTAGGCATTGCAGAAGGCAAGCACCTGCTTTTTATCGTTTTCGTCAATATTGGCGAAGGCTATAGCCAGGGAAGAAGCTGCCGCACCTTCCTCACTTTGTGAAGCGATGGTTTGCGTATGAAAGGGGCCTTGGGCGCAGATAAAGTCGTCCTGACCGTTAAAAAAGCGGCGAATCTGATAATTGCCGCAGACATTATTGGTGAAAAATTTGGGAATCACTGGCGCCGGAAAGGCGCGTTGCATTGTCGTCATAGGTATAACCTCGCAAAAATCTAAAATCTTATGTTGCTAGCAGATGCTGATGTTTTGTCGGCATCTGCTTTTTCGTCATTATAATATCACAAAAAAGAAATTTTATAATGGTATTATTGTTTCTTGCTTCATCTTATACTAAATGTAGGCGGTGGTCAAGTAAGCTTGCAAAATTCATGTCAAATATATTCCACATATATAAAATTTAAAGCACAGCAAGAGGTACTTTTTTAGTGCATAATAGAGGGGAGAGATAAGGAGTGGTAGTTTGTTTGAAGAAAAATATAAAACTATTGGCTTGAACATTATGTATTATCGCAGAGCATTGAGTCTGACACAGAGCGAGCTGGCGGAGAAAGCCAAAATGTCAAGGGCACGCGTTTCTGATATTGAATGCGGCAAGGGTCCCTTTAATATGGAGTCTATATTTTTGCTGGCCCAGGCCTTGGGGGTTGATCCTGTACGGCTTATGCAGGAGAAAGAGTGAGAAATAGCGAAAATAAAATTACGTAAGCACATTGCCCATTCCGAAAAGCAAAGCATAAGAAATTAAACCATATGTAAAGTTATGAAAAAATTGTGCAAAGATATGAAATCGAGAATATGCGATAATATATTGGTAAAAGGAGTGAGGGCTAAATGTTTGCGTCGAGATACAAGAAAATAGGTGCCAAGATAGTTTTTTACAGGAAATTGAAGAGCATGACACAGGAGAAGCTTGCCGACGAAGTTGGTATTACACCGCAATATTTATCGCGTATTGAAAACGGCGGCTATACGAAATGCGTATCGCTTTCAACCTTAATGAAGATTGCCGAGAAGCTAGGGATTACGATGAGTGAGCTAATGGAAGGAGTAGAAGATACTTCTTTATAAATTTTGGAGGCAGCATATGAGTGATAAGATAAAGCGTAGTCAGGTAGATGACATTAACAGACGCAATAATGCGGCTAACAGCTATAAAAACAGGTCATTTGGTAAGAAAAAAAGTGTAATTGACGAATATACCGGCGATAAAATTTTTTATAATGCTAATAAGCATATTAATGAAAAGCAATCAAACGTTGACCACATTGTTCCGTTAGATGAACAAATCAGGCGTTATAGCTCTGATTTGACGCCGGAACAGATAAGAACAATGGCTAATGATGATGCGAACCTTGCTAATACAAATGCTTCACTGAACAAGTCCAAGGGTGCGTTAAATAACCATGAGTATATAGCAAAAAAATATACTGAAGCAGGCGCTGCGAAGGTTAACGATGCATCAGAAACCTTATTTGGCAAGAAAATCTTCAAGACAAATAAAAAAGCTGTTGACTGCCCGGATGCTGTGACGAGCGTTAATATGCTGAAAGAAGAAGTGAAGGCAGAGGCGCATATACGGACACAGGCGACTAAGTATAAAATAGAAAATACGGTTAATGAAATAAAAAACAGCAAAGTTATCAGTTCTAAGCTGGATGCAGTTGCGCCATCGGTAAAGAAGGCTGCTTCTGCCGGCAGGGAAGCAGCCTTTGTAACTGCAACTGTTTCCGGCTTGACCAATCTTGTGGGCGTGGTGAAAGGTGAACAGGACATTAAGCAGGCTGTAAAAAATGTCGGGAAGGATACTGTAAGGAGCTTTGGCAGTGCTGCCGGTATTTCGGTAGTGCAGGATGGTGTTGTCGCAGTAGCGAAAAAAGCCGGGGCGAAGGATTTTGCCAAACTTGCAGGTAAAAATTTGCCGATTATGCAGCTGACGATGGCTGTAGAAATAGGTGGTATTGTTGCGAACTATTTAGATGGCAATATTAGCGGCGAAGAATGCTCTGCGCAAATTGTTTGCGGTACTGCAGGTGTATTGGCAGCGAACATGGCTTTTGCCTTGGGCGGACCGGTAGCGGCAGTGGTTACTTCCCTGGTTGTGGGAGAAATAACCAGAGCGGTTACTAAATATCAGATGGAACGTAGGTTGGATAAAAAACGTCAGGCGGAATTTAAGCATATTATTAATACTGCATTGCAAAGTTTAGCGCAGCAAAAGCAGCGGATTGATGAATACAATAAAGCAAGAGATGCATATATGACGGCGGCTTTTGATGGTGGTTTTGAGCTTGTTATGCAGGGCGTTTACGCAGTAGATGATAAAGCGATTACCCAAGGACTGAATAATATTCTGGCGGTATTTAAGCAAAAATGTGCTTTTCAGTCGCTGGAAGAGTTTAACAATTTTTTTGATGATAAAGATGCAGTGCTGACATTATGAAGGGGGTAAGATGATATGATCGGACTTATACTTGGGGCAGCGGTTTTCGGCAGCGGCTTTTATGGTGCTGAGAAATCAATGCAGATAGATAGCAGGACAAAAAAGCGTTATGCTAAAGCTTTTGCTATGGAACAGGAAGCCCACAGGCTGGTGGAAGCCAAGAAGCAGGCAGCAGATAATGCTATGAAGAAGCTTTCCAACCGTAAGCGTTCAATATTGATTACTTCAATGCAGAATTTTGTTGCTGTGTACAGCAAGCTCATGAAAATTGACTTTCGTGATGACAAGATGCTTGCAGTTTTAAATCAGCAGAGCTTTAGCACAGAAGAAATACAGATTATCCATGCAGTAGCGCAGACAGCAGTAAGACCAATGACAGATAAAGAAATTGCTGTCAGTATCTTAAAGGGCTTCGGTATATTTGGCTTAGGCAATGCGTTTATCAATGATTCTGAAAGGGAGCTGCAAATGGCTGGCGCACAGCTGCGCAGTTCACGTGTTGTCTACAGTCAGGCTGAAAATTTAGCTGCTGTTTTAGACGGCGTGATAGATTCTTGCAATAAGGTGTCTGATTTATTGCCAAAGTTAAACAGGTTGTTCATGCAAGCTATTACATATTCAGATGAACTTATTGCTGCTAAGGGCATGGATAGAGCTGCTTATACAGAAAACGACCGCAAGGCCTTTTGCAGCTGTATAAATTTAGCGGTTACACTGAAAAAAATTATTGATGCTCCTGTACTTACGGACGAAGGAAAGGTTACGCAAGAAACAAAGGAAGCGTTGGCAATTGGTAGTCAGTGTATGCAGGATATAAAAAAATTATGATTTGGAGGAATCAATATGAAAAAGTTTGTGGTTAGTGAAAAATGCATTGCTTGTGGCAACTGTTTATTAGAAACAAAACTGTTACAGGAAGATGCTGAAGGCAAGGCTGTGCCTGCCAATGGTGGCTATTTTAGTGATGATTTTTTAACCAAGGCTGAAGAAATTGTTGCCGGTTGCCCTGTACAAGCTTTGAGCATAGCGGAAGGCGAAGGCGCAGACTTAAGCAAGCTGCCGGAAAAACTGCAAAACGCTTTAGCAAAGATTACCGTTCCGAATGTTACCCGAAAAGATGTTGAGATGCACGCACAGGATTACCGTATGACTTGTTCCTATCCGCAGGGAGAATATCGTTATGATTATTCCAGCGAAAGCAGAGCTATGAGTGCTGCAGAAAATGAATTTGACCGTATCTGCTATTCACAGTATAAGAAATTAATTCTTGAGGTTTTTGTGCAATACAAGGAAGATAAGCTGAGAAAGTTTTATACTTTCGATGAAAGCGGTTTTTGGGGGCAGATTAACAAGCAATATGCAGATGTGCTGCAGGAATTTGCCGGAGCGGCAGCTGCAGGCGGAATTAAGCTTCCGGCAGACTTTAAAGAATTTGCTGTTTTCCCCGGCGGCAGTGCTAATGAGAAGGATTCGGTGCTTGTGTATATGCTCAATGTAAGGCTCAAAGAGTTTGAAGACCGTGGCTGCGAGGATGTAATGAGAGAGCTTCACGATATTCCGCATACTTCACGTAGCGATTATCGGATCGATATGGATTATGATGATATGGAAGTATATGCGGGCACGAGTTTCTTCGGTAATGATAAATACGAAGATAAATACTGTTATAAAGATGTATATAAGGCTTGCGAAGATTTTATGGGAGATTTGAAGAACGCTATAAATTATGTGGATTACGATTCCCAAGTTTTCGACAGCATTGATACGGCCTTAAAGGATTACAAAGAGCGTGTGCAAAAGGAAATAGCTAAAAAAGTTGCCCTGCTGAGTAAGGCAGTTGCAAATTCAAAAGCAGCACTGCTGAATAGCGGCGTTGGAGATTCCAAAGCAGCACTGCTGAAATAAGGCAGATGCAAATTGACAGGATTAAGTAATTGTTAAATTGTTGTAGGTTTATAAGAAGTGCCGCACGAAATACACTTATGTTAATTTGTGCGGCATTTCTCGTTTTTATTATATTGATAATGTGCTATAATAAGTAGAAGGAATTTATCTCAGTTGCAAAAAGGTTGCGTTAATCATATCCGAATAAGATATTAGAGATTACAAATGCATTGGTTGACTGAATCTGTTTTTTAGTCAGCAGATTTAGCCTTATGCAGCTAAATACAAATTAAGGGGCTGGTTTCTGTGAATTGGAAGGTTTATTTAAAAGTCAATCGTTGGCTATGAGTTTTGCTGAAGAATGTTCCTGCGTGGAGCAGGCTTTTTGAGGAGACGCATATTGGCGGTTGGCTTTTTTGATTTAATGAAAGGTGGAAACGCAAGATGTTTGAAGGCGACAAAGAAAAATATAAAAAGTTTCTAAAAAATCTTGAAAATGCTTTGGCTGAAGCTGATATTCAAAAAAGAATACGGGAGATTGTGGAGGATACTAAAGGTTTAGCCGCAATTGATGCTGTTGAGGCAGATAAGCAAAATGAGCATGATTTTGAAAAAAACAAAAAAATCAAGAAGTCTTTTGATGAACTGGTTCAGAGAATAGCTGAGTTGCAGGAAGAAAATAATAAACAAGCTGCAAGCATTAAAGCTTTAAAAAGAGCAAAAGAGCAGCTGGAGAATGAAAATAGCAAGCTGGCAGAGCAAGTAAAAAATCAGGCTTGGGAACTGGCGCAAAAAAATGAAGAATTGCGCAGCGCAGCTGCTGCAGCAAGAAAGTTTGAACAGGATTATGAAAAAATCAACGAAGCTAACGCTAAGCTGCAAAGAGAGCTTAATGCCTGGCAAAAGGAATTTGCTGAACCGGTTAAATTTTATCAGATGTATAGGAAGATGCCTGCAGCAGTGCGCGAAAACTTTGCCAATGTTATTGCTGACGAATCAGTAATAGCCTTCATCCTGTCAGGAAGTGACATTGACAACATTTGCTCCTTTTGGGATAGCATGAAGCGCAATTATTATCAGATGCAAGCAGAGCGCGATACCTTGTTGCAGATTTTGGAATATTTACTTAGCGTATGCAATATATATCAGGGAGAGCAGGTATTTGCCTTAATCAAGGACGAAGAAGGAAAATACTTTGATGACGAGCTGCATATGCGCAGCGAAAACTGCAGCAGATATACTGGTGCCATTGAAAGAGTTTTGCTGCCGGGTATTTGGAACAATAGGCTTGCAAGGGCTAATAGAAAAGCGCTTGTTGAGTATGGTGCTTAGAATGCCTATTAAGAAAAAACAACTTGGAACAACGGTGCAAGGAGAAAATTTTTGGCCTGCGCCTGCTGAAATAAGCGGACAAGATGATTATAAAAAAATCTTAGTAGAGCAAATAATTCTTTGTTTGAATAACATGGTAAGGGAGCAAATAATTCTTTGCTTGAATAACAGGGTAAGGGAGATGCAATTAATGCGTAGTAAAAAAGATAGTTCGAATACAAAAAATGTTGCTGCTAAAAACAAGACTGTTGTTAAAAACAGCATGCCTGATATAACAGCCAGACAAAAAATTACTGCAAGAAGTGATGCAAAAAGCGATGCAAGTAAAGCAACGATAAAACGAGTGCAGTATTTGCCGGTTTCAGAAGCTTTGCTGATAAAATTTGGCAGAAGATTTTCTGCCCAAAAAATAATAAATTCATTGGTGTCTCGTATGGAGAAGTATCTTACTGCTCAAAAGGATGTTATCAGCTTTAGCAATTGCCCTGTGCTGCTACCAGCCAATCCCAGTGCTGATTTTATTTTTGAGGATGCGCAGAAAATAGGCGTAAGGACATGTACTACATATTATAATCATCCTGGCGAAGCGGTGCAGCCGAAACTTAATATAAAGAACCTCAAATTTGATTTTATGTCTTTGGCTGATTTGAAAAAAATATTAGATGTATTGCAAAAAAGATATGATTATATCGAATTCATTACCTTGCGCGTTGAGAATAATTTAAAATCGTATGATATTTATGATAAAAATCTTTATAATTTTAACATTAACGGTAGATACGATTCATATGACCTGCTCATTTCCCGTATACCTAAAGGAGAGCAGCGCATTACCTTTATTCTGGACAAGGGCTTAGAGCCGGTTATCAACGATGTTGGTGCGAAGAAGGACTATTTTGTTTTGAAGGCGTTAATAAAGAAGGATTTGTTGGCGGTACAAGACAATAAGGTTGTTTGGTATGCAAAGCAAATAGATGAGCTGATTAAAACCTTGCAAGAGCTGGATTTGTGGGAAGAGCTATCATTAGAAGATGTTCGTAAAAAATTGAACGACGATTATGCAGACGATTTAAAGAAAGAGCTGCTCGCGCGTGACAAAGTACGTTTTGACCTCACTGAATATAATGATATGCTTTTGGAGGATCCTAATGGTGGCTCCTGGGAGCTTTGGGAGGCAGAGATAAAGCAAGAGAAAACAGTGCCAACAGAATGCTCCTTTTACGCCCGTGACCCGCGCATGGACATTGTGAACGGCGGCGTAGTTGGCATTGACTTCGGTACGAAATCAACAGTAGTTGTTACCCAGGATGACAGCGATGCTATTGAGCCTGTGCGCATTGGCAAGGGTGATGTTGTCAAGGAACCTAGTGTTAAAGATTATGAAAATCCGACGGTTATGCAGTTTATAGATATAGACAGCTTTATGAAGGACTATCAAAAATACCCGGGCAGACCGCTGACACGCTATGCGGATGCTACTGCTTCACATACAGCCTATAATGCGTGGAATGAAAACAAAGAATCCCGAGATTATTTTTCATACTTTGCTGAACTCAAACAATGGGCCGGTGACAGTGAGCGACGTGTGAGAATTCGCGATACAAAAGGCAAGGAAATTAACCTTCCGCCGTATGAGGAGCTGCAGGAGGGAGATTTTGATCCTATAGAGCTGTATGCTTATTATATTGGTCTTCATATCAATAACCAGTATAGCAAGCGTATCTATATGGAATACCTGCTTTCCTTCCCTGTTACCTATGCGCTTGACGTGCGTAACCGTATTTTGAACAGCTTCCGCAAGGGCTTGCGCCGTTCGCTGCCACAGACAGTATTGCAGGACGCGCAATGCATGGAGAAGTTCAGAGTTGAGCAGGGTGTTGGTGAGCCTGCAGCTTATGCAGTTTGTGCCTTGCAGGAGTTTAAGCTTTTCCCGAAGGAAAATGAAAAAATTGCTTATGCAATTTTTGATTTTGGCGGCGGCACGACAGACTTTGATTTTGGTATCTGGCGTAAGGCTAGTGGTGTTAAGGAGAGAAGATACCATTATGTGATAGAGCATTTTGGTGATGGTGGCGATAAATATCTTGGCGGTGAAAATTTACTGGAGTTATTAGCCTTCAATGTATTTTGCAAAAACAAGCAGCTGCTGCGAACTAAAAAGATTACCTTTGTTAAGCCGCCGGAGTGCGAGCGTTTTATCGGTTATGAAGGCTTGCTGTCGGATTCGCAGGAAGCGTACAGTAATATGCGCCAGCTGATGGAAAAGCTGCGTGGCTTCTGGGAGGGAAAGGTTCCGGAAGGCAAGCTGCAAAAAGCGGCAGGAAGCGGACAAGGACAGGCAGCAGGCAGTGAAGCGCAATGGTTTAGTGATGGCAAGGTAAAGGTAGATTTGTTCACTGCTTCCGGCAAGCAGGAATCAGTAGATTTGACAGTCGATGCAGCAGAATTGCAAAAAATTCTGCAGGCGAGAATTGAGCAGGGCGTGGATAGCTTTTTTGATGCTCTGCTTGTGAATATTAATAAAGACGAATATTATGAGGTCATCAAAAACTGTGATAAGATTAATATTTTCCTCGCAGGTAATTCCAGTAAATCAAAAATTCTTCAGGAAGTATTTAAAAAGAAAATAAGCGATTTTACAAATAAGCTTAAGCAAGGGGCAAAAGAAAAACAATCCAAGATATCTTTTGATAAGGCCTTCATGCTGCACCAGCCGTTGGGAGCCGAAAGTAAGGATAAGGAAAATGCGGCTGCCTGCTTAAAGCGTCCTACAGGCAAGACCGGTGTTGCTATTGGACTTGTACAATGTCGCCCCGGTTCTGTTATCAAGGTAATCAGTGAAAAGAAAACTCAAGAAGAGATTAAATTCCGCTTATTTATTGGTCACAGTGATGAAAATGGCTATTTTGAAGCAGATTTAACACGCGACAGTAAATATAATGAATGGCAAGCCTATTTTGATGCAGGGGAAGACCGTTTTGAATTTTATTACACAACATCTACATCTGCAGGCAGAAAGCGTGGCCTTTTGGTTAAAGACAGCAAAAAGAGTCGCCAACAGCTTCCCAAAAACGCTGTTAATGAGGATTGGCTGATTTATCTGCGTCCTGTTGCTCCCAATAAAATTCAATATGTTGTAGCAGAAGATGACGAGGCCTTGAAGAATGGTAAGTTTAAGTTTGAGCCGGTAACAGTGGAGCTTAACTACTAAACTATATCGTTTTAAGCTTGAAAGAGGTGGAAGCATGAATAAGGACGAAAAAATTTTGAATGTGCTCAACCAATCACATAAGTATTATTTCGGCAACACTGATATTAAGGTAAATAACGACAGCCAGCTGAATATTACTGACAGTGATATCATTTTATACCGTATTGATGAAATAACTTATGAAGAAGAAGCACCGCGTAAGGAAGCATTAGAGAATGTTTTGAGCTCTGTGCGTATTCCCGGAGTAAACTTTTTATATCTGATTGTTGGTGATGCTGACGGCGTTAAGTTTTATTATGGCCTTTCCAACGATCCGGAAGAAAAAATAAAGGATAATCTGCTTTTGAGTGATATCGGACGTAATGTCCTGATGGCTAGTATTAAGGGTAATTTTCGCGGCTGTAAGGTTAATGAAGTAAAGCCGGAGGACACTACACCTATTTTAAATAAGGTTCGCCAAATGAAATATGCTTCGCGTATTGAAGGCGTGGCGGGAACGATTAAGGATAATGAAGAGTTTCAGAGTGTAGACCGTCTTGTCGATGTTATGCAGGGCGAAGAGTTTTGCCTCTTACTTGTGGCAAAGGCTTTGCAGCCTGATAATATCTATGAGCTGGAGCAGACATTGCAGGAAGCCTATACAACTGTCAGCCCTTTAGCAAAGTATAGCCTGCAGGAAGGCAGCTCGGAAGGCTCGTCGAAGTCTAGAAGTTACACTAAAGGAGAAAACTCCAGTTCATCGAGCAGTCATAGTACTAGCGAAGGGAAAAGTGATAGTACTGCTAATGCAACAAGCACCAATAAAGGAACAAGCAAAAGCAATACATCAGGAGATTCCAGTGATTCTCGTACTAATGGAACTTCTAATGGCAGTAGTGAAAGTAAGACGAAAACATATGGTACCAATTCTTCGAAGTCGGACAGCAGCAGCTCAAGCGAGGGAGAAAGCTGGAGCGTTTCAGAGCAGGATGGAAGTAACAGCAGCACTTCCAAAACCTATTCACGCGAGTATCTGAACAAAAGCGCCGGGGAATGGATAAAATATTGTGATGAGGTAATTTTCCCGCGTCTTGATTACGGTAAGGGCAAGGGCGTATTCCTTTCAGCTGTTTATGTGCTCTCTAAGAAAAAATCTGCGTTGATAAAGCTGGAAAATACTGCATTAGCTTTGTATTCCGGCAAGCAGGGCAATAAGGTTCCGTTGCGTTCCAATAAGCTCGATGCCAGTGACAGGGAGGCAGTAAGAAATTACCAATTGCCCAAAGGCCATTTCAGCAAGGAGATTACTGAGGACGAAAAGCTGGCACGCGCAATGCTTTCTCAGCCTGTCAGCTGCAAAGAAAATTTTGCACTCTGCAACTGGATTACGACGAATGAGCTGTCGATGCTTGCAGGCTTACCACAGAAGGAAGTCATTGGTATGCGTTTGCGTGAAGAGGTTGAGTTTGGTTTGAATTATGACGAACCAAAGCAGGAAGACAGAATTTATCTTGGTAATTTGGTGCAAAATGGTAATGAAGTCGAAAAAACGCCGATATATTTGGATAAAGATGTCTTGGATAAGCATATCTTTATTGCCGGTGTAACCGGCAGCGGCAAAACCACAACCTGCCATAAAATTTTGCTGCAAAGCAAGCTGCCGTTCCTGGTAATTGAGCCTGCCAAGACAGAGTATCGCATTTTGCGCAACAATCCCGGGTGCAAGGATATACTTATCTTTACCTTGGGTAACGATAAGGCTGCTCCCTTCCGGTTGAATCCGTTCGAGTTTTTACCGCATGAGAATATCACCTCGCATGTAGATATGATAAAGGCCAGCATTGAAGCAGCCTTTGACATGGAGGCAGCAATTCCTCAGCTGATAGAAACAATTTTGTACAAATGCTATGAGGATTACGGCTGGGATATTACGACTAATACAAACAGTAAATTTGCAGATCCTTTCGCTGAGGGGGTTTTTGCTTTCCCGACAATGGACGATTTGCTGAAAAATATTAATGCTGTCGTACAAGAACAGGGCTTTGATGAGCGGTTGAAGCATGATTATATAGGCTCTATCCGTGCACGCTTGCAGAGTCTGGTGATTGGCTCCAAGGGCTTGATGCTGAACACGAAGCGTTCTATAAATTTTGAGGATTTGTTGGACCGTAAAGTTGTTTTGGAGCTGGAGGGCATTAAGAATGGTAATGAAAAGGCGTTGATTATGGGATTTATTCTTGCTGCATTCAATGAGGCAGTGAAGGCTCGCTATCTGCGTGATAAAAAAGCTCATTCTCATATCATTCTGGTAGAGGAATCGCATAGATTGCTGAGTAAATATATGCCTGGTGACAGCCAAAATAAGAAGCAGGGTGTAGAAACCTTTTCAGATATGTTGGCAGAAATCCGTAAATATGGCGAAGGCCTGATAATTGTTGACCAAATTCCCAATAAGCTTGCCGCAGATGTATTGAAGAATACCAATACTAAAATTGTCCACCGTATATTTGCTCAGGATGACAAGGAAGCAGTGGGCAATACAATGGCGCTGAAGGAAGAACAAAAGGAGTTTCTGTCTAACTTGAATGCCGGCAGGGCGATTATGTTCTCGGATAATTACGGACAGGCCTTGCAGGTACAGATAAAAGCAGATACAAGCACAGCAAATACTCCGTTAGAAGATGAGGAGTTGGCTAGTGTGGCCCTTGATTATTACCAAAGCTTTTGTTACAAACCATGCTTTGCAAAGCTGAAAAATTTGCCGGCTGCAGAGCGATTGGCCGCGTTTGATTTTATTCGTGAAAGAGAGTACATAAGAGCTTTAAATAATGTACAGCAACATGATTATAAGTGGAATAAAAGATATGCAGAGGCACTAAGGGTGATTTTGAATAATAAAATTTTCACTGCAGAGGAGCTTGCAAAGCAGGCAATGGAGGGAGTTGCTGTTACCCCCGGTTTTTATGATGAGGCAAAAAAGAAGCTTATAAGAGACTTTTTCACAATATATGCAAAGGAGGAAAAAGCTAAAGAAAAAGCAGAGTTTACTTTTGAGGCTATTTTTGAATATTGATTGTATGAGTTAGATGATTTAATTTAATGGAGGTTATGTTATTATGGGATTTTGGTCTTGTATTAGTTCAGCATGTTCCGCAGTATGTTCCGCAGTAAGCAGTGTTTGCAGCAGTATTGGTGGTGCAATTATGGGAGGCATTGGTTCGTTAGCACCGGCTATTTCTCCTTGGATTGCTGTTGCTGTGAAAGTAATTTCGTTTTTAGCTGAGCTTTTTACGGAAAAACCGGAAGAGGAAAAGCCGGAAGAGCTTGGTATGAAAGCAGAGGAGGCAGATAAAAAGCCTGAGGATTTTGATTCGATTAATGATTACATTGAATATCTGCGTCAGGAAATAAAGGTTGATGCTGCTAAGTTAGAAAACCTTTCTGAAGAAGAACGCATGAAATATCAGGTTTTAGGCTTAGGCTTATATGTCAAAAATATCGAGGAGCAGCAAGGAATGAAGCTTGATCCTGCTTTTTTGAAGGTTGTACCTGAAATTATTAATCTGGGCTATTCTGCACAGGATATTGGCAATCTGATGCAGAGCATGAAAAAGAATGGTGTAAGTGATATGAAAATGTATCCGGAATTTATGAAGGGAGAGCTGCTTCCCGGTACGCCTGAGCGTAAGCAGGTATTCACTTCTGTAAAAGATATGGTGGAACAGCATTTCAATGGCAAAGAATTTAATCTTGGACAAGAGCTTGATAAGCTTGCGGACAAAGCAAAAGATTGATGTGGAGAAGGTAGGCATAATGGAAGATACTATTAGCATTGTTGGCTGGATAAGCAGAGGAATATTCAGGGGGCAGATAGCATCATCAGCGAAGGAAAATAAATTTGAAGTTCTCACGTTTGACGGAGAAAGTTCAAACGATTGGCAAAATGTTTCGTTGACGGATATTTTCGAGAGATGCCGCTTTAATAGAAATTTGGCTGCTGTACGGGTAATGCTGTTGGCAGATGCGCCTATTGATGCTCCTGTCGGCTTGGCTGCTCTGCAGCTTTCTTCAAAGGCTTTTAGTTGGCATGAGCTGATTACTGCTATGAAGGAAGTTAAGGATAAGCCATATACCTGGCAGCTTGATGGTGTACCTCTGGATGAAGCAATTAGAAAAGGGGTGCCGAATAGTCTCGCAGCGCGGGATAAGGATAAAGTAGGCTATATCTACAGCTTTCCTAAAATAAAGCGTCCTGAAGTTTCTTCGGCCTCTCAAACAAGTCAACTTGCTGACAGCAAACATAAGCTGAAGCAAGAACAGAAGTTGGTTGAAAAAAAGAAACAATACGCTTGGAGGATACCAATAATTCTGTTATGAGTGCTTTGCGTAAAATAGCTGAAGAGCCTAAAAACTGATTGAAAAAGGTCGTCTCTTGGCGGCCTTTTTCTTTAAAGAAACCATATTGACAACCATCCTTAAAAGTGTTATAAATTTATATTTGTTAGATGTTTTATGTACATGAGAGGATGAATATTTATGAGAAAAAATACTGTAATTTCCCTGACGGCTACGCTGTTGGCTGCGAATATATCTTTTGCGGTACCGGCATTTGCCGATGATTTACAGACATACAATCTTGATACGATGGTTGTTACCGCGCAGCGTGAAAGCAAGCGTGATGTTGATACGCCTGCTTCCGTTACAACCGTTTCACAGAAGCAGCTTGTGGAAACCGGTGCTTCTAACCTTTTTGATGCCCTGCGCCTGCAAAGCGGCGTAACTACCTATTCCTATGGCGGCAGGCAGGCCCTTGGCGGTATGAACGCAAAAATCCTGATGCGCGGTGCGAATAAAGGCACTGTGGTAATGATTGACGGTGTACCTGCCAACATCAATGAAACCTATTATCTGGATTCCATTCCTGTAGAATCTATTGCACGCGTAGAAATTGTTAAGGGCGCTGCTTCTACTCTTTACGGTTCCGAGGCTTCTACCGGTGTTATTAATATCATCACGAAAAAGAAAATGCCCAACACCTTATCTCTGACTAAGGGTGAATACGGCAGGGAGAAGGCAGCACTGACATTGAATGCTAATAAGCTGAACTTTGCAGTAGCGCTGGAGCAGAGTGACCCGATGAAGGGATACAGCAGTAATTATAAGCAGATTAATGATTTAAACAAAAAGTCCTTTACCGCAAGCTATAAGTTTGATGATAATTGGAGTTTTTCACATCAGCACAATGACAGCAAGTATTCCTATGATCAGTATGACAAAACCTGGAGCAAGCTTACCGAGGATGCGAATTACCACTATATTGATGATTTTTCACGCTTACAATATAAGGATGACAGCGTGAGTGCCAATTTGTTTTATAACCGCAGCAACCGCAGAAATCAGACTTACAATGTTACGGGCTCTAAATGGACCAAGTCCGATCATTTACGCTTTGATACCATAGGCCTTGATCTGCAAAAGCAGATTACCGGTAAATTCGGTGATGTTATTGTTGGTACGACGGTTTCCCGTGATTCCTATAAAAATGATATTACCGTAGCCAAAAATATTAAACCGGGTACGAAGATTAACGAATTCAGAACAAATTATGCTGTGTTTGCACAGCTGTCCAAAGATCTTGGCGCAGGCTATACTGCTACCGTAGGTGCCCGTGAAACTGTTGTAGAGGCCAATAAGCGTTACAATGCTTTTACTCCGCAGTTTGCTTTGCTGAAGAAGCTGGATAACAACAGCAGCTTATATGCAAATGCGGCAAAATCTTTTAAGATGCCTACATTTACCCAGATTTACGGCGGCGGCGGTGCCAACTTTGCGGCTAATCCTTTACTGGAGCCTGAAGAAGGCTGGACCTATGAGTTCGGTTACAAAAAGACATCTAATACAAGCATGTTCAAAGCTGCTTTGTATTATATGGATTTGGATACTATTGAGTACGAAGGCAAGGGAACCAGCTCCAATCCGTATGTGACACGTAATATGTCCTTTAAAAACAAAGGTCTGGAAGTGACATATGAGAAGGATTTTGGCAGTAAATACAGCTATTCTCTTGGTGCTAATTTCTGCAATCCTATGGGTAAAAATAAAAAAGGCGTATGGGAGCGTAAATTTGCACGCGAGCAATACAATGCCGGCATTAAATACCATGATGCTAAGTTCAATGCTGCGCTGACAGGCATGTTTACTACGGACAGAGCCAGCGGCTGGGGTGATTTGCTGCCGGTAAACTTTATTGCCGGCTATAAGTTCGATAAGAGCAGCAGTGTAGAGCTTGGTGTGGAAAATATCTTCGACAGGGATGATATCGTAAGCAATCCGGGCTCCGCTACCAAGTATTACTGCCTGCCGCGCATGGTGCATGTGACCTATACTTATACATTCTAAACATAAATAGGTTGCTATGTTTCTAGGGCGTTTTGTTTGCAAAGCTTTTTATCTGACTATATTAAATATCCATAAATTGAGCTTATTCAGATGCCAGTCGATAGGTTATAATGATTACATTATTAAAGTGAAGGAGTGTGTCTTATGACCTTGATGAATAAAGCATTGACAATTGCTGGCAGCGATACAAGCGGCGGCGCCGGTATGGAAGCGGATATTAAAACTATGGAGGAGCTGGGCGTTTATGGTATGCCTGCCTTGACCTGCATTGTTACTATGCATCCTACTACTTGGGAGCACAGCGTATTTCCGTTGCCGTTGGATTTGGTAGAAAAACAGCTGGTGACAGCGATTGAAGGCGTTGGCATCAATGCGATGAAAACCGGTATGCTGGGCAGTGCCGAGCTGGTAGAGCTGGTTGCGGCAACTATTGATAAGTACGATTTGCAGAACGTGGTTATCGACCCGGTTATGGTCTGCAAGGGCTGTGACCTGATTCTGGTGCCGGATGCGGCAGAATCTATCAAAAAGCTGCTGATGCCGCGCTGCGATATTATTACCCCGAATACCGTGGAAGCTGCTTATCTTGCAGATATGCCTGAGGTTACTACCGTAGAGCAGATTAAGGAAGCAGCCGAGAAGATTGTTGCTGCCGGTGCGAAGAGCGTTGTTATCAAGGGCGGCGAGCGTCTGAGCGACAATTCCGCAATTGATATTTTTTACGATGGCAAGGAATTCACAGAAATGGCTGTGCCGAAAATTTATCCTTCCTACAACCATGGCGCAGGCTGCACCTTCTCAGCAGCAATTACCGCAGGTCTGGCAAACGGCCTGAGCATGAAGGAAGCGGTACTGCAGGCAAAGAAATTTGTCACTGCTGCGCTCAAGCATGGTTTTGCTATCAATAACATTGTCGGCTGCACTAACCATACCGCATATAGAAAATACAGCGAATAAAAGAAATAAAACCGTCATTTCCTCAGTTTGTTGGGGAAATGACGGTTTTTTGGTTCTATGTCAAGTTTTGGGGTCTTCAATAATTTAACACTCTGAGATTTGCAAA
>ENA-OPTA01000832-OPTA01000832.1-human-gut-metagenome-genome-assembly--contig:-NODE-832-length-19963-cov-4.090717_pt1 | contig 19963 bp, 14 predicted proteins | sample MGYA00241813_ERZ501917 | MGnify/ENA primary metagenome ERZ501917 (study PRJEB25962, sample SAMEA2042408) | human gut metagenome | biome: human gut; feature: human-associated habitat; material: faeces...
TTATGCCGTTTCCGAGTCTTTGGTTATCGCCAAGGTGCGCTCTAATGCAAGTACTTGCATTAACCAGCGTCCAATCGTGGAGGTTGGTGAAAAGGTTGAAAAAGGTGATATCCTTGCCGATGGTCCAAGTATGCAAAATGGTGAGCTTGCTTTAGGACAAAACGTAACAATTGCTTACATGACATGGTATGGTTACAACTATGAGGATGCGATCATCATGTCAGAAAGAATGGTAAGTGATGATGTATATACTTCAATTCATATCGAAGAATATGACATTGACTGCCGTGATACTAAACTTGGCCCAGAAGAAATCACCCGCGATATTCCAAACGTTGGTGAAGCAGCTGTTCGTCAATTAGACGAAAGAGGTATCATCCGTATTGGGGCTGAGGTTAAAGAAGGAGATATCCTTGTTGGTAAGGTTACGCCAAAAGGACAGAGCGAAGTAAGCCCAGAAGAAAAACTTCTATTAGCTATCTTCGGTGAAAAATCACGTGAAGTACGTGATAACTCATTGAAAGTACCTCATGGTGGTGCTGGAATCGTTCATTCGATCCGTGTATTCAAACGTGGCGATGGATCTGATCTTCCACCTGGAGTAAATCAGCGAGTTAAAGTATATATCGTCCAGAAACGTAAGATTTCTGAAGGGGATAAAATGTCTGGACGTCATGGTAATAAAGGTGTCATCTCTAAGATCCTTCCAGTAGAAGATATGCCATTTATGGCAGATGGTACACCAATTGATATCATCTTGAACCCATTCGGTGTGCCTTCTCGTATGAACATCGGACAAATCTTGGAAATCCATTTAGGTTATGCAGCTAAGAAATTAGGTGTTAAGTTCTCAACTTCAGTATTTGATGGTTTATCAAATGAAGAACTTGCAAGCGTAATGGAAGAAGCAAACATGACCAAAGATGGAAAACAGGTTTTATATGATGGACAGACAGGACAGCCTTTCGATGAAAGAATTTCTGTTGGTGTAATGTACATGATCAAGCTTGCTCACATGGTTGACGATAAACTTCATGCTCGTGCAACGGGACCTTACTCACTAGTAACTCAGCAGCCATTAGGTGGTAAAGCACAAAATGGTGGACAGAGATTTGGTGAGATGGAGGTTTGGGCACTTGAAGCTTATGGTGCTGCTCATACATTGCAGGAAATCTTGACAATCAAATCCGATGATATTCAAGGACGTATCAAAACGTATGAAGCTATCATCAAAGGTAAAGATATTCCAGAACCAGGAATTCCAGAATCATTCCGCGTATTGATGCACGAGTTACAAGGTCTTGCGATTGATGTTCGTTTGTTGGATGAAAATAACAATGAAGTTGATATCACAAGCGATGACGATGAACCAGGAACAGTGCATGAACATAATCACGAAGAACACAAGGAAGAACTTGTGAATGATATGGATGAATCAAATGATTCATTTGAAGAACTAGAAGAAGAGGAGGCTTAAAAATCTATGAGTATAAACAATTTTGCCTCAATTCAGGTTCGTTTGGCATCACCTGAAACGATCTTAAAATGGTCACATGGTGAAGTAACAAAGCCTGAAACGATCAACTATCGTTCTCAAAAAGCAGAACGTGACGGACTTTTCTGTGAGCGCATTTTCGGCCCTACAAAGGACTGGGAATGTGCCTGCGGTAAATATAAGAAGGTGCGTTTTAAAGGCGTTGTCTGCGATCGTTGTGGCGTTGAAATCACAAAAGCGAGCGTAAGACGTGAACGTATGGGTCATATCCATTTGGCTGCTCCAGTAGCTCACATCTGGTATCTACGCGGTATCCCAAGTCGTATGGCTTTATTGTTGGATGTGACACCAAAACAACTTGAAGAAGTAGTATACTTTGTAAGCTATATCGTAACCGATCCTAAGGATACAGATCTAGGATACAAACAGATCTTGTCTGAAAGAGAATATCGTGAAAATATGGCTATCTATGGAGCTGGTTCTTTTACAGCACAAACAGGTGCTGAGGCTGTATTGCGCCTATTACAGGATGTAGATCTTGAACAGGAATATGCAGATGTTCAAGAAGCTCTAGAAAAAGCTCAAGGTGAAAAACGTAAAAAATTGATTAAACGTCTTGATACGATCAATGCGTTTAGAAAATCAGATAACAAACCTGAATGGATGATCCTGACAAACATTCCGGTAATACCACCAGATTTAAGACCAATGTTACAGTTGGATGGTGGACGTTTTGCGACAAGTGATCTAAATGATCTATATCGTCGTGTAATCACTCGTAACAATCGTCTTCGTAAATTGTTGGAACTTGGTACACCAAATATCATCGTTCAAAACGAAAAACGTATGTTACAGGAAGCAGTTGATGCTTTAATCGATAATGGACGTCGTTCTAAACCAATCACAGGAGCTGGAGGACGTGCTCTAAAATCACTTTCACATTCATTGAAAGGTAAACAGGGACGTTTCCGTCAGAACTTGTTGGGTAAACGTGTTGACTTCTCTGGCCGTTCTGTTATTGCCGTAGGACCAGATTTGAAGATGTATCAGTGTGGTATTCCTCGTGAAATGGCAATCAACTTGTTTAAACCATTTATTATTAATGAAATCGTAAATCAACAATTGGCAGCCAATCCAAAAAATGCTGAAAAGTTGATCGAACGACGTGATCCTAGAATTTGGGATGTTGTTGAAAAAGTAATTGATGGATATCCAGTTTTGATGAACCGTGCTCCTACGCTTCACCGTTTGGGTATTCAGGCCTTCCTTCCTAAACTTGTAGAAGGACGTGCTATGCGTCTACATCCACTTGTTTGTACCGCATTTAATGCTGACTTCGACGGTGACCAGATGGCTATTCACGTTCCTTTGTCTGAAGAAGCACGTGCTGAGGCATTGGTCATGATGCTAGGTTCTCATAATATCCTTGGTCCAAAAGATGGAAAACCAATCGTTACTCCAGGTCAGGACATGGTTATGGGGAACTTCTATCTAACAATGGAAGAAACGAAACAGGAATTGTTGGAAGAATCTCAGCGTTATATGGATGCAGATTGTCCAAAAGAAGCTGCAGCTTGGAAACGCTATGCATTAAATGAAGGTCATGTATATTCAGATGTAGATGAAGTTATGCTTGCATATCAAACAGGGCAGGTTCACTTGCATTCACGTATTGCATTGCCTGTTAAGGGTATGAATAAAACTTCATTTAATCCAGTGCATGAAAATGATTACTTGATCACAACTGTAGGAAAGATCATCTTCAATGATATGTTCCCTGCAGACTTCCCGTATTTGAACGAAGTTTCAAAAGAAAACTTTGAAGAAACTCCAGCTAAATACTTTGTAAAACCTGGAGAAGATATCAAAGCATATATCGAGCAGCTACCAATCGTAGATGCTGTAAAGAAAAAAGACTTAGGTAAAGTTATTGCTGAAGTATTTAAACGATACTCTGTTGATGAAACTGCTGAAATTCTTGACCAGATCAAGGCAAAAGGATTTAAGTATTCAACAGTTGCTGGTATTACCGTTTCACTTTCTGATATTGAAGTGGCTCCTAATAAATGGGAACATGTCGATGAAGGTCGTGAAAAAGCGGATCAGTTAAAACGTCTACAGCGTAAAGGTATGTTGACGATGGAAGAGTGGGAACGTCATCTTAATAAGCTATGGGCAGATGTAAAAGATGATATCGTAGGTGAGTTGATGGCTAACTTACCTAGAAAGAACCCAATCAACATGATGGCTACTTCTGGTGCCCGTGGTAATACATCTAACTTTACACAGCTTGCCGGAATGCGTGGTTTAATGGCTAAACCTGGTAGTGGTAAGGGTAGAAGCGGTGAATATGTTCCTTCTATCATAGAGGTTCCTATCTACTCTTGTTTCCGTGAAGGTCTAAACGTATCTGAGTTCTTTATCTCTACACACGGTGTGCGTAAAGGTTTGACCGATACAGCCTTGAAAACAGCGGAATCAGGTTACTTGACTCGTCGTCTTGTTGACGTTGCACAGGATGTTATCGTAAAAGAAGATGATTGTGGAACTGATAAAGGATACTGGGTAGAAACATTGATGGATCGTAAGACAAACACTGTCATTGAACCATTGATGGATCGTTTAGTTGGACGTTATTCTAAACAAGATGTAACAGATCCAAATACAGGTGAACTTATTATTGCCAGTGATGAATTCATCACGGACGAAATCGCAAAACGCATCGTAGATGCTGGAATTGAAGGTATGTATATCCGTTCTGCATTTACTTGTAAGTCAAGACATGGTGTATGTCGCAAATGTTATGGACGTAACATGGCTACAGGTAAAGATGTAGAAGTTGGTGAAGCTATTGGTATCATGGCTGCTCAGAGTATCGGTGAGCCAGGTACACAGTTAACAATGCGTACATTCCATACCGGTGGTGTTGCCGGCGGTGATGGAGGAGACATTACACAGGGTCTTCCTCGTGTCGAAGAGTTATTTGAAGCACGTTGTCCAAAAGGTGTTGCCGTAATCGCACAGATTACAGGTGAGATCACTTCAATCGAACGTATTGAAGGAACAATGCGTCAGGAAGTTATCGTAACAAACGCTAACGAAAGCGTTTCTCATAAGATCAATGCAAACCAGACACTTCGTCCATGGGTACAGGTTGGAGCAACAATTCAGGCTGGTGTTGCCATGACAGAAGGTCCATTGGATCCAAAAGAATTGTTGCGTGTAGCTGGTGTTCGTGAAGTTCAGGATTATATCTTGAAAGAAGTTAAAAAGGTTTACCAGTCACAAGGTATCGAAATCAGCGATAAGCACATCGAAGTTATGATCAAACAGATGCTTAAGAAAGTTATCGTTGTAGACAGCGGAGATACAGATCTAAATGTTGGTGTTCAGTTATCTTTGAATAACATCACTAAGATCAACCGAGATGCTTTACTTTCTGGAAAGACACCTGCTCAGTTCAAACCAGTATTGTTAGGTATTTCAAAAGCCAGTGTTGAGACAGATTCATTCTTATCAGCAGCCAGCTTCCAGGAAACTACAAAAGTGTTGACAGATGCTACGATCAAAGGAAAAGTTGATAATTTGATTGGTCTTAAAGAAAATGTCATTATTGGTAAGTTGATTCCTGCCGGAACTGGATGCGAAGGCGACCGTCCTCAGAATGCAATCGTTATGGCAAAGGCAAAAGAACTACGTGACAAACGTATTGCTCGTATGCATGAAGTTCAAGACGAAGAGTTTGATAACATCGTCAATGAAAATTTAACGGAAGAACTTCCAAAAATGGATGAAGAACCATCTTTAGATCAAGATGGAATCATCAATGACAGTGATGTTCTAGATAACCAGTCTATTGAAATCAATGAATAACATAAAAGATCCAGATATACGTCTGGATCTTTGTGTTATTATAGAAAGAGAAAAGAGGGATGATTATGGATTATAGAAAACTACAAAACGGAAGTGACATCCGAGGGATTGCCATTGAAGGAATCGAAGGCGAACATGTAAACTTAACCAATGAGGCCGTATATGATCTAGCTCGCGCTTTTTTAACTTTTATTCGTGAAAAACATAGTAAAAAAGATTGTCGTATTTCAATCGGGCATGATTCCAGATTAAGTGCTGATAGTCTATGCCATTCCATCATGGATGGTTTGATCTTTGATGGAGCACAAGTTTTGGATTGTTCTTTAGCGAGCACACCGAGCATGTTTATGTCTTGTATCTTTGAAGAATATGATTGTGATGGAGCTATTATGGTTACCGCAAGTCATTTACCATTCAATCGTAATGGTATGAAGTTTTTTGATAAAGATGGAGGGTTAAATAAAGAGGATATTGCCCGTATTATTGAAATTGCTAACACCCAGTCATTTATTCATGAAAACAACGGTTCCTGCACAAAAGCAAATTTGATGGATACGTATTCAAGACATTTACAGGAAATCATTAAAGAGGGCGTCAATGCGCCAGATCATGAACATCCGTTAAAAGGACTGCATATCGTAGTGGATGCAGGAAATGGAGCTGGAGGCTTTTATGTTGAAAAAGTTTTAAAACCGCTCGGTGCCAATGTAGAAGGTTCTCAATTTTTAGAACCGGATGGTCATTTCCCAAATCATATTCCAAATCCAGAAGATAAAAAAGCAATGGATTCTATCTGTCAGGCTGTAGTAAAACATAAAGCCGATTTAGGTATTATCTTTGATACAGACGTGGATCGAAGTAGTGCGGTTGACAGTCATGGAAAACCTATTAGCCGTAATGCGATCATTGCGTTAGCAGCAATGTTAGTAAAAAAAGATCATGCAGGAACTACGATCGTCACAGATAGTGTAACAAGTGATGAGCTTCACGATTTTTTAAATACTCACGGTTTAAAACACCATCGTTTTAAAAGAGGATATAAAAACGTCATTAATGAAGCGATTCGCTTAAATGAAGCTGGCATTGATTGCCAATTAGCAATTGAAACAAGTGGACATGCTGCCTTAAAAGAGAATTATTTTTTGGATGATGGGGCTTATCTAGCAACCAAGATCGTTATTGAAGCAGCTAAAACACCGGTGGATGAACTGATCAAAGATTTAAAATATCCATTAGAAGAAAAAGAACTGCGTTTTAAGATCAACGCAGAGGATTTTCAAGACTATGGAGATCAGCTATTGGATAGTTTAAAAGAGTTTGTAGCAAAACAACCAAATATGGAGCCCGCAAAAGATAATTATGAAGGATATCGTGTTTGTTTTGATCATGGTTGGTTCTTGTTACGTAAATCATTACATGATCCAATCTTGCCTTGTAATATTGAATCCACAAAAGAAGGTGGTTGTAAAGAAATCGCCAATACGATGTATCCTTTCATGGTTCAGTTTGAAAAGCTGGATCTTGCATCATTAAGACAATTCATTGAATAAAAAAAGATATCCAGATCATAAGATCTGGATATTATTTTTTAGACAGGTTTCAATCATTTCTTTAGGCCAGATACTGGCTTGAACTTCACCAATATGTGCTTTCTTTAATAGAAGCATGCATAGCCTTGATTGACCGATTCCTCCGCCAATAGTGTAAGGTAATCGCTTTTCCATGATTGCTTGATGGTATGGATAATTTAATCTTTCTAGACAACCTTCTTTTTCTAATTGAATTGGCATTGAGTTTTCGTCTACACGAATTCCCATACTGGAAATTTCTAAAGCACACTGCAGCGGTTCATACCAGAATAAAATATCTCCATTTAAGCTCCAATCATCATAATCTGGGGCACGTCCATCGTGTTTTTTACCATTTGATAACTTATCACCTATTTGCATGACAAATACGCAGCCGTATTTTTTCGTGATTTCATTTTCTCTTTCTTTTGCGGTTAGCTCAGGATATAGATCCAACAGTTCCTGGGTTGTGATAAAGGTAATGTCATCTGGAAGGTGATTTACAGCTTGAGGATATTTATACCACACTTCATGTTCCATGTGTTTGATGACTTTAAAGATACGTCTAACATGACTTTTTAAGACATTTTCGGTTCTTTCTTCTTTTGCAATAATTCTCTCCCAGTCCCACTGATCAACATAGGCTGAATGGAGATTGTCTAATTCTTCATCTTTACGAATGGCATTCATATTCGTATAGAGTCCTTCATGATTTGAAAAACCGTATAATTTAAGTGCCATACGCTTCCATTTTGCAAGTGAATGAACGACTTCAATATCTTCGTTTGGAATGGCATTCATTGAAAAGTGCACTGGAGATTCAAATCCATTTAAATTATCGTTTAACCCAGAACTTTTTTCTACAAACAATGGTGCAGAAATTCGGGATAGATGTAATTCCTTACCAAACTCATGCTGGAATGTATCTCGAATGTATTTGATAGCTTCCTGTGTTTCACGAACGGATAAAACAGGATTATAATCCTTAGGGATAATAAGGCTCATAAATATACCTCCTTGAAAACATGCTCATATTGTATCATATCAAAAAGCTAATGAAAATTATTTCTTGTTGTTTATGAAAGAAATTTGCGCATATCAAAATTCCATTGAAACCACTTACAATATTTGATAAATTATTTGTTAGGGAGGATTTGATTATGAGAGATCGTTTTTCAAGCCGTTTAGGCTTTATTTTAATCAGTGCCGGATGTGCTATTGGTTTGGGTAATGTCTGGCGTTTTCCGTATATTACAGGTCAGTATGGAGGAGCTGCTTTCGTAGTTGTTTATTTATTTTTCTTGATCGTACTAGGCTTACCGGTCATGGTTATGGAATATTCTGTTGGTAGAGCAAGTCAAAGAAGTGCTGCAAAATCTTTTGATGTTCTTGAACCTAAGGGAACTAAATGGCATTGGATGAAGTATTCCTGTTTGGTAGGCAATTATTTGTTGATGATGTTTTATACAACAATATGTGGTTGGATGCTTGTATATTTCATTAAGATGATCATGGGGGATTTCAATGATCTAAGTACTGAGCAAGTCTCAGCTGAGTTTAATAATATGTTGGCTAATCCACTCATACAGGTAGGATTTATGTTTATTGTCGTTTGTATCGGTTTTTGGGTTTGTTCCAAAGGCTTACAAAATGGGGTGGAAAAGATATCTAAATATATGATGATCGCACTTTTAGCAATCATGTTGGTGCTGGCAGTTCGTTCTGTTACTCTTAATGGAGCGGTTGAAGGAATTAAATTTTATTTATTGCCTGATTTTTCTAAAATGGTTGATTCAGGCTTTGGTGAAGTTGTATTTGCAGCTATGGGACAGGCTTTTTTTACTTTGAGTCTGGGAATTGGAGCTATTGCGATTTTTGGAAGTTATATTGATAAAGAAAGAAGACTTACAGGTGAGGCGATTCAAGTTGTTTGTTTGGATACATTTGTTGCCTTAGTAGCTGGCCTGATTGTTATCCCCGCATGTTTTGCCTATGGTGTTAATCCCGGAGAAGGACCAGGCCTTGTTTTTGTGACATTACCTAATATTTTTGCCAATATGCCTATGGGGCAATTATGGGGTGCATTATTTTTCTTATTTATGGCTTTTGCAGCTTTAACGACAATTATTGCGGTATTTGAAAATATCTTGAAGATGACGGAAGAATTGACCGGATGGGATCGTAAAAAATCGGTTCGTATTAGTTTTATTCTTGTATTTCTTTTATCTTTGCCTTGCGCTTTAGGATTTAACTTATTTAATTTTATTCAACCATTTGGTACTGGTACGACTATCCAGGATCTTGAAGATTTTATTGTTTCAAATAATTTACTACCATTAGGGTCTATGATTTATGTGTTATTTTGTACGTCTAGATATGGTTGGGGGTGGAAAAATTTTCTTCAGGAGGCCAATACCGGAGAAGGGATACGTTTTCCTAAATCGATTCGTTTTTATGTTGCATACATCATTCCTTTGATCATTTTGGTCATCTTTATTCAGGGATATTGGAGCAAGTTTTTCTGATATTATTGATTTATTAAAATAAATTGCCTATAATGTAAATTATGAAAATATATTGAAAATTAGGAGGAATATTATGAAAAAAATAATGAAAGCGGCTGTAGCAGCAACTTTGATGTTGTCAATGACGGCCTGCGGTTCTAGTGATGGGACATCCGATGCAAATACGAAAGTAGGTATCATACAATTAACAGAACATCCAGCTTTAGATGCTTCTTATGAAGGATTCATGGATGCCTTGAATGAAGCAGGATATACAGAAGAAAATACATCTTTTGACTATCAGAATGCTTCAAATGATTTATCGAATTGCGATACGATTGCCGATAAATTGGTGAGTGATGGAAATGATTTGATTTATGCGATTGCGACTCCAGCTGCACAAAGTGTTGCTGGTAAGACAAGTGATATTCCGATTGTCGTTTCTGCGGTAACGGATCCAGCAGAATCTGGATTGGTTGATTCTAATGAGGAACCAGGTACAAATGTAACCGGAGCTAGTGATTTAACTCCTGTATCAGAACAAATTGATCTTTTAAAACAATTATTACCAGATGCGAAAAAGATTGCAATTATGTACTGCAGTAGTGAAGATAATTCTATTTTACAGGCAGAATTAGCTCAAGAAGCAGCTCAAAAAGCAGGTCTGGAATATGAGATTGCAACTGTGTCTGATTCAAATATGATTCAGCAGGTAACGGAATCTTTGATTGGTAAAGTAGATGCTATTTATATTCCAACAGATAATCTTCTAGCGGAAGGTATGAGTACTGTAGCTCAAGTTGCCAATGCGAATAATCTACCTTGTATCGTAGGCGAAGAAGGAATGACAGAAAATGGTGGATTAGGAACGTATGGTATTGATTATTATGAATTAGGGAAATTGGCAGGCCAGCAAGCCGTAGCTATCTTAAATGGTGAAAAAACAGCGGCTGAAACACCAATTGCTTATTTACCTGCTGAGCAATGTACATTAACAATCAATAAAGGTGTTGCCGATGAACTTGGTATTACAATTCCTGCCGATTTATTAGAAAGTGCAACAGTGATTGAATAATTATGAGTGTCTTATTAGCAATGCAGGGAGCCCTATCACAAGGTGTTTTGTGGGGGTTGATGGCATTAGGTGTATATATAACATATCGAATCTTGGATATAGCTGATTTAACCGTTGATGGATCTTTCGCAACAGGGGGTGCTGTATGTGCAGTGTGTGTCGTGAATGGAGTGGATCCCATTCTAGCTTTATTATTAGCGACAATAGCTGGAGCTGTTGCAGGGTTTGTAACTGGTTTTCTTCATACAAAGTGTGAAATACCAGCAATTTTGGCAGGAATCTTGACGCAGATTGGTTTGTATTCAATTAATTTAAGAATTATGGGACGTTCTAATACGCCACTTTTGAAATCGGAAACGCTGTTTAAAAACATCTCGGAAATGACAGGTCTATCATCAACCTGGACAGCTTTGATCATTGGTATCATTGTTTCTGTTGTAATCGTAGCTATCTTATACTGGTATTTTGGAACGGAAATAGGTTCAGCAATTCGTGCAACAGGAAATAATGAACAAATGGTTCGAGCTCTAGGTGTTAATACAAGTGTTACTAAGATCTTAGGTTTAATGATTGGAAATGCTTTGATTTCTCTTTCTGGAGCTTTGGTTACGCAATCACAGGGATATGCGGATATTAAAATGGGAATCGGTGCTATTGTCATTGGGTTAGCATCCATCGTTATAGGTGAAGTTATTTTTGGTCAAAAAGGAAATTTTGCTTTTCGTTTAACTTCTATTATTGTAGGGTCAATTATTTATCGTATCATCGTTGCGATTGTATTGCAGATGGGAATGAATACAGATGATCTAAAGCTTTTAACGGCTATATTAGTGGCAATTGCTTTAAGTGTTCCTGTGCTTATCTCAAAACGTAATCAAGTTGCTATGTATAAAAAGTTGACAGGAAAGGAGGAATAAAACATGTTAAAGATCAAAAACGTGTCAAAGACCTTCAATCCTGGTACGGTAAATGAAAAGAAAGCTTTGAATAATATCAATCTTGAAGTACATGAGGGTGATTTTATCACGATCATCGGTGGAAATGGTGCCGGAAAGAGTACCTTGATGAATATGATTGCCGGTGTGTATCCGATTGATTGTGGATATATTTATTTGGCCGATAAGAATATTTCGCTTTTAAAAGAACATCAAAGAGCTCAGATGATTGGACGAGTTTTTCAAGATCCGATGTTGGGGACAGCTTCCGATATGGCAATCCAGGAAAACTTAGCTATGGCCAATCGTCGTGGAATGAAGCGAGGCCTTCGCTGGGGCATTACCAAAGAAGAAAAAGAAGTTTTTTATAAAACGCTTCAACGTTTGGGGTTAGGTCTAGAAGACAGAATGACAGTAAAGGTTGGACTTTTATCTGGTGGGCAAAGACAGGCATTGACTTTGTTAATGGCAACTCTAAAAAAACCTCAGTTATTATTATTGGATGAACATACGGCAGCTCTTGATCCGCGTACAGCTCATAAAGTTTTAAAAATCACCGAAGAAATCGTAGATGAACAAAAATTGACGGCTTTGATGGTTACACACAATATGCAGGATGCAATCAATATAGGAAATCGTTTGATCATGATGCATGAAGGACGTATTATTTATGATGTTAAAGGTGAAGAAAAGAAACGTTTGAAAGTGGAAGACTTATTGAAAAAATTTGAAGAGGCAAGTGGCGATGTATTTGCTAATGATAGAATGATGTTAGGATAACGGGCACAATGTCCGTTTTCTTTTTAGGAAGGAATTTAATATGACAGAAAAAGAAAAGATGGAACAGGGTCGATGGTATGATGCCAACTATGACATTGACTTGGTTAAACAACGAATGCATAGTTATGATCTTTGTTTTGAATATAATCAGTTAAAGCCAAGTGACCCTAGAAAGAAAGATGTCCTTAATTTGATCTTAAATGCTTCATGTGAACACATTGAAGTGTTAAGTCCAGTCACATTTGATTATGGAAAAAATACAACATTTGGCGAAAATGTTTTTGTGAATATCAATTGTTATTTTATGGATGGCGCAAAGATTACAATAGGTAACAATTGTTTTATTGTTACTATTCACCGACAGTAAGAAATGCCCATGACAAAAAGATGCTCTAGCGAAACACCTTTTCCAAGTTCTCTAGAGCATTTTCATGTCGGATCTTTGCTGTCTGTACGATTGTTAGTACATCCGTATAACTTTCAAGCCCCGTCTCCGATACAAAGTGTCCGGATGTTTTCTTCTTTGTCTTTACAACACGGCACTGCCTTTCGGCTGCATTATTCGTATAGGGAACTTTAAAGTCTTTTATAAATCGTAAATGATCTTCTTTATATTCTATCATTCTCTTGAATGTTGGAATGTACTCCGGTATATAAATGCTATTTTTTTCTTTATGGGTCGCATAATACTTTTCAAGCCCCGTTTTGGCGATCGATACATATCTGTCTTCAAAATCCAGGATCTCTTTTTCATCCATTTGTGAGATATTTAGTTCTGTCAGCTCTTTTTTTCTTCGAAGCATTTCGTGAAGCAGATCCAGCATCTTCTGACATTCTTTGCTCTTGTCGATCTCTATCCCGCTTTTTAAATATCTTTCAATATGCGCATTGCATTCGGCATGTACGCATTTTTTAAGATCCTGATACGCTCGGAAGTGATCGTGGACGGCAACTCCTTCAAATTGCTCCAGTAAGCCCACAGGTCCGTTTTCCTTATCTCCTCGTTTTTTCGTCTGGTTGATATGCGAACCAGCATTATTCGTAATCGTATGAACCCAGTACATGCTTGTATTCACACGAAACCCGGTTTCATCGACATGTACGATATCTTGGTTCGTGATGTCTTCTAAAATCTTTCTTCGTGTATCATAGCTTTTTTCATGAAATTCTCGATTCCAGTTGACAATCGTAGATGGTTTTATTCGAATTTGACTGTCGCTGATTTCATATACCATATCGCTCAATCTGTACAGTGGTATGGTCCCCACCTGGTTTAAATAAATAGTGACCGCTTTAAAATGATTTGTATAGGCAACAGGATTGATCTTGTATTTGTTCATTATACTTTTGTCCAGGGCTTTTCCATCCTTTTTTAGATAATATCTTGTCTCCGTGATCTTGCTCATTAATTTTATATCGATGCTTTGTGTTGCGTAATATGTGTTTCCATCTTCATCCTTGCCTTCAACTGCACCGGACGGTGCTTTTTGAACATACTGGATGAGGATCTGGTCTGGCTTGTTGGAAAGTTTATTTTTATGCAGAACATGTCCTTTTTGTCCGCCACGGTTTTTGCCGGATTGTATTCTCGTATTTGCGTTCGCTTTCGAAACGGTATGCGAAAGCACATTAAAAGAAGAAGGCATATTTGAATTGGTAGAATTCGAAGAGCTCAGTCTCCTTAATTTCTTGTTGATCTCATCATGAAGTTCTTCATTTTTCTTGACCAGTTCTTCATACCTTTTTCTTTCCTGTTCCCTTTCTTTATGCATTTCCTCGATTTCATTTTTCAGTTCTTCAATAATCTGCTGCAGTTCATCATTTTCGTTTTGTTTACACTGAAGATAGAATCGTAATGTTTTTATCTTCTTGTCTTTGTTTTCTGTTTGAATTTTTATAACAGAAAGTTCATGTGTTAGATCCTTACATTGATCTTTCAATTTCGTCTTTGCACTTTCCAGATCCTTGATCTTACGCTCAGCTTCGGATGCGATATCAATTAAACGACTATCGAAATACTCTTTGTGTTGTTTAACAACTTGAAGGAATCTTCTATCGGCAGTTTTCATCATAAATTCGTTTCTCCCTGATATAAGGATACCACAGGTTTTCGAAACAAAAACTGGGGAAAACGTAAAAGTAGATTGATTTCAAAACCATGAGATCCAAAATCCCGTAAAGGGGCTGAGCCTCTTATAAAGAAGCATATAGACATAATAATAATTGTTTGACATATAAAAAGTGAAAAATTAAAAAGCCTTTAGAAACACGTTTAAAGTGTGTTTTTAAAAGGTTAGATTTTCCATAAAAAATATGAAAATGTGGAAAACTCCTATTGACAAGTTTTTTGACTATTGCGTTTTATCGGTGAATAGTAACAAATTAAAAAGTACATGTCATCAAAACATGTACTTCAAAACTTATTTTACATCTTCTTCAATTGGCGTTTTTAACATCTCTGCAAATATGGATTGTTTTGTGGTACTTTCTGCTACAGAAGTAGGAACTATGATCTTGGTTGCCTTACCATCTGCAAGCTTCTGTAATGCTTCAAATGATTTTAATTGCACAACTGTAGAATTTGCCTGAGCATCCTTTAACTTTTCCAGTCCTTTTGCTTCGGCTTCATACGTCATTTCAATTGCTTTAGCTTTACCTTGTGCAATTGCGATATCTGCATCACGCTTTGCCTCTGCACGTTTAACCATAGCTTTGGCTTCTCCATCAGCTTTTTTAATTTCTGATTCCTGGAAAGCTTCTGCCTGTAATATCTTTTCACGTTTTTCTCGTTCTGCCTTCATCTGCTTTTCCATAGCGTTCTTGATCTCAGCAGGTGGATCAATATTTTTCAATTCCACACGACTGACATTGATTCCCCAAGGATCTGTTGCTTCATCCAAAATTTCTTTTAACTTTATATTAATCGTATCACGAGATGTCAAAGCTTCATCCAATGTCATATCACCAATCAAATTACGCAAAGTTGTAGCAGCTAAATTTTCTAAGGCAAACAATGGATTTGCTGCACCATATGCGAATAATTTTGAATCGAAGATCTTAAAATAGACGACCGTATCTACATAAATTGATACATTATCTTTGGTAATAACAGATTGAGGTTCAAAATCTGCACATTGTTCTTTGCTGGTAGCCTTGCACACGACGCGTTCAAAGAATGGTATCAAGAAATGAATTCCTGCACTCCATGTTGTTTTATATTTTCCTAAAAATTCAATTACATACTCTTCTGTCTGTGGCACAATTCGTATCGTATAAAATAATATAAACCCAATAACTACAATAATCGCAATGATAAGTATAAACATAAAAAACTCCTTTCTATAAAAATGATAAAACAAATAAGATGATAAACATGATGATTACTGCTCGTATCATGATATTAGAAATTTGAGCTTTAGATAATTTCCCCGGATTATTTCGCCATTGTTTTGTCAACTTATTATGGATTTGAATATGGCGAAAATAATTCTTTTTCTTCGCCTGATCATAACCATATAAAGGTTTTCCATTTAATATAGTTTTTTTATTTTTGCTTGACTCTCCATTTAAATTCATAAAGCCACTTCCTAATTGTATTTTAGCACAACAAAATTTTTATAATGTTAAAATTGTATAAATTATGATGATCACTCTTGTCCAGATATAATGATATAATCTATACGAGGAGATTTTTTCATGAAAGAAAACAAATATGATGATGATACATTTTTTAATAAATATCGCCAGATGTTTCGCTCACAAAAAGGATTGGATGGAGCCGGAGAATGGTATGAGCTCAAAAAGATATTACCTGATTTTAAAGAAAAACATGTACTAGATTTAGGATGTGGATATGGCTGGCACTGTAAATATGCTGCTGAGCATAAAGCTAAATCCGTTGTAGGCGTTGATATTTCAGAGAAAATGTTAAAAGTTGCTCAAGAAAAGAACCAGGATGATAAAATCACTTATATTCATTCAGCTATAGAAGATTTTGATACCGATCCTGAATCTTATGATGCCATTATTAGTTCTCTTGCCTTCCACTATATTAAGGATTATGATCGTTTGATAAATAATATCTATAAATGGTTAAAGCCAAATGGTGAATTTGTCTTTTCAGTCGAACACCCTATTTTTACATCCTATGGCAATCAAGACTGGTATTATGACAAAAAGGGAGAAATCCTTCATTTTCCTGTTGATAACTATTATTATGAAGGGCAGCGACAAGCAATATTTTTAGGTGAAGAAGTCATTAAATATCATAGGACATTAACTACATATTTAAACACTCTCTTAGAAAAAGGATTTGAACTCCAGCATGTGATTGAGCCAAAGCCACCAAAAGACATGATGGATCTACCTGGAATGAAAGACGAAATGAGACGTCCTATGATGTTATTAATAAGCGCAAGAAAAAGATAATAGAGTAGAGGGAAGAAATTAATCTTCGCCCCTCTCATTGCACCGTACGTACGGGTCTCGTATACGGCGCTACATTTATATGTTAATACAACCTATCTTAGATAGTATGCTAGAGGATTGACCAGTCCAGGTCTTTCCTCTTTTCTTATGGCTAGAATATCCGCATTAAGTAAGAAATTAACTACATTCCCATTTGCCTGTTTATATAGGCCAAGTCTTGTATTCGCTACCGAGTAGAGTTGTTCATCACTGAAGTGATAAGGCAATTTCTCATTCAACTTTTGTAGATTTTTATATATTCTCGATGGTGTTTTCCACTGTTTTAAGAGAATGACCCTTATTTTGTGCCTCAACCATTGTCCAAATTCATCTATGAAGTTCTTCATCCTTCCGATTCGAAAGTAGTTTATCCATCCTTTGACGATTTGGTTTATCCTGGTGAATGTTTTAGCGTTGGTCTGTGCTACACACTTCTTTCGAATGAGTTCCTTTCGACATTTGTCATACAGGCTTTTCTTACTCTTCTTTGTAGGCTTGCACTCCCATTTGGAAGAACCCTTCCAATAGGTGAACCCTAAAAAGTTGCTGTTTGTGGGTCTGACCACCTTTGTTTTCGTGGAACTGACCTTCAGAAACAGTTTTCTTTCCAACCAGGATGTAACCGACTTCATAACTCTGTTGGCTGCCATTTCACTTTTAACGAAGATATTACTATCATCTGCATACCGTACAAAGTGTAAGCCTCTCTGTTCCAATTCCTTGTCGAACTTATCAAGATAGATGTTCGAAAGGATTGGACTCAGTGGCCCGCCTTGTGGCATACCTATTGTATTTGATTTAACGAGCCCCTTTTCCATGATTCCTGCCTGCAGGAATTTACGAACAAGATGTAAGGTAGCTGAATCAAATACACGCTCTCTAAGAATTGAAATTAATTTATCATGATTTACTGTGTCAAAATAAGCTTCAATATCTAAATCAACAACCCATTCATAGCCCTCGTTGAGATAGTCAAGCGTTCTCATAATAGCGTTTTGTGCACTTCGATTTGGTCGAAAGCCAAAGCTATTATCACTAAAAGTATCATCATAGATTTTTGTTAATACTTGGGCTATAGCCTGTTGAATCACTCTGTCCACTACTGTAGGAATACCAAGCGGTCTTTTCCTTCCATTCGACTTTGGGATATAGACTCTTCTGACAGGTTGGGGCCTGTACTTCTTTTCCAATATCTGTTTCTTGATTGTTTCCTTATTGGACTTAAAGTATTCGTCAATTTCATCCACCGTCATCTTATCGACTCCGGCTACACCTTTATTACTCTTGACTCTTTTGATAGCCTCCTCAAGATTTTCATCCTGTAGAATCACTTCCATCAATTTCATGTTGCTGCTTCTCCTTCCATTTGTAGATACTTTCAGAACCATTCCATCGACTTCCGTTCCCGTGAAGTTTACGACTCCTCACTTATGGAACATTCCTCGAATTCGAACTGTCCGAATATTGCGTATGGTGAGTTGCACCATATAAACATTAGGTCCTTCAGTATGGGTGTTCATACCTACTATGACCTCAGCTGACTTCTTGTGGCAAACCTTTTTCGACCGATGGTACCATCACTGTTTTTAAAGATATTGGATTTCATCGTCCACAAGATCTCCCGGGGTAATTCATGTCATCCTACTTCTTTCACAACGTCCGGATTTACTGTCTTGGTTTTTAATACGTCTACCCTTTTGGACTTTGGTTTGAGCTGCAACCTTATCCACCATTTAGCCTTGTATCCGGTTTCTGTTCGTACGCTCGAAAGAATCGCTACACCACTTCCTTCATCCTTGACATCACTGTCAACGACTTATGGTTCACTACGCTTCGGCGGTAGATTCCATACGCGACTGGTTTAACTCCAGCTGAATGCATGCCATGCCCGGCACACAGCGTAAAGCTGTAATGTATTCTCAAAATCATTACAGCTCTTTTATGGTTTATGAAATACATCATTTCTGAATCCGTCATTTATAACTTTGACATAATCATCAAATTATTAAATATTCCAGGTATTTTAGGTGCATCGCTTTATGCTTTGATCATTTTGTTCTTTATCTATATAGAATATGTTATTGTATACAAGATACTTTATACATACACACCAATCTTTTTACTGGATTGATATCTGTTTATCCGGAATAAAAGATTTAAAAGTACTGAAACATCCTTCCGCAGTTTTAGCTTTCATTTATTTTGTTTTTTTGTGTCCTTTATGGCATTTAGGATTTGTATCCACTGTTTTTCCTTCTTTATCCATACCTAATTTTATTACTAACGAATTGTTGAAGATGCAATATGGATCATATCTGACGATCCTATTATATGTAGTATTATTTGTATTATATGGTTTATTGATCTTAGTTCCTTGTTACATGATATATAAACAGGAAAACTTTCTTCTTGCCGCTAAACACTCAACTCAAAAAATGATTCATCAGCCCAAATTATGGATGATCTTAATAGGAATTTTTCTTCTTTATTATGTTCTTCAAACATATATTTTAAAAGAAATGCTTTTAACTGCTTCTGATTTTAACTTCTACTTTTTACGATATTTTTTATTTTCTTCTTATTTTCGCGTTCGTACGTTTGGCTTTATCGCTTTTTCCATTTTGTGGACAATTATTGAAGTTTTCTTTATCAAACAAGCTTTAAAAACAAAGTCAAATATTGATCCTGTATGTAGCTTTGAACCTGTTAAACTAAAAAAAACAGTTAGCATGAAATCAGTCATTGTTCGTCATAAGATAATATATTCAATTCTGTTTTCCTTAAGTTGCCTAATTTTTGTAATCTATTATTTTAATCAACAGCCATACTACATCTACCATATTCCATTGGACACCGCGGAGATATCAGTCAACCTGAAAACAGTTTAGAAGGAATCTTAGCAGCCGATACCAATCATGCAGATTTCGCAGAAATCGACATACAACTGACAGAAGACAATGTTCTTGTTCTCTGCCATGATACCAATTTAAAACGACTAACCGGAAAAGATGTAGATATCAGTGAGCTTACTTTGGATGAGATCCAGCAATTAAAAACCACCAACCAAGAAGGAAAGACCGCAAAGATACCTACCTTAGAAGAGGCCATTCAAACCGCAAAAAACGCCCCAAATCAAATTGGCCTTTTAATCGAGTTCAAACCCCTGGAAGACGATCAAGAAAAAACAGTTGACCAAACCATTGAGCTCATTGAAAAATATGAATTTTCTGATCGTTCTATGTTTATGTCCATGGATCAAAAAAGCA
>ENA-OPTA01000849-OPTA01000849.1-human-gut-metagenome-genome-assembly--contig:-NODE-849-length-19692-cov-4.802770_pt1 | contig 19692 bp, 10 predicted proteins | sample MGYA00241813_ERZ501917 | MGnify/ENA primary metagenome ERZ501917 (study PRJEB25962, sample SAMEA2042408) | human gut metagenome | biome: human gut; feature: human-associated habitat; material: faeces...
ATGGCAATCTTCACCATAGCTGTACCTGTACGCTTACCATTACGAGTCTGGAGGACCCGATCGAGGGCGCGTTGCGTGAATCGTACGAGGAAGCCAACATCACGCCGGAGGACATCGACGTGGTCGGCTCATACTGCGAGGACCACGGCCCATGGTCGTATACCACGGTGTTCGCCTTCGAAAAGCCGGGGCACCGCGTCGAACCCAAGGCCAACGACGACGAAAGCATGGAGATCGAATGGGTGCCGGTCGATGACGTGCCCAACCGCAAGCTGCTGACCGCCATGCGCACCGATTGGCCCAACTTCGCGGCGCGTCTGCGTGCTTTGGCGGCCGTGCGGTAGCCTGCGCGCAGTGTGCCGCATCCTTGGAGCATGAGGGTTGTTAGCGCTAACTGAAGTTGCGTGTACAATAGGCGAACGTACCAACAGTTGTGTGCGAAAGGCGATGGGGCATGGCAGACAAACGCAATGCGGGCAATAGGCGTCCTTCGATGTTCGAAGTGGCGAAGCTGGCTGGTGTGAGCCACCAGACGGTCTCGCGCGTCATCAACCATTCGCCGGACGTCTCCGACGCCACCCGCGAGAAGGTGCAGAAGGCCATCGACCAGCTCGGATACCGTCCCAGCAACTCCGCCCGCGCGCTCGCCTCGCACCGGTCCCGCACCATCGGCCTGATCGCCGGCGGCCAGCATTTCTATGGCCCGATCTCCACGATTTCCGCGATTGAGACGATGGCCCGCCAGCATGGCCTGTTCGTGACGGTGAGCATGGTACATGAGGCGCTGTGCTCGCAGGAGGAATTTGACGACCTGTGCCGCACCTTCGACGAGATGAACGTCGATGCGTTCATCTTCCTCACGCCCACCGATGTCATGTTTTCCGCGGCATGCCGGACGCGGATCGCGCAGCCTCGTGTGATCGTCACATCCACGCACGGTGGCATCGGCGTGCAGGACGGCCTGCGGCTGATGAAGTCCGCCGACCGCCGCCGCGTATCCGTCGTCGGCATGGACCAATGGTCCGCGATGGCCGACGTGATGCATCTAGTCGTGGAATACGGGCACCGTTCGGTGCTGTATTTCGCCGGTCCCAAGGAGTGGCGCGACGCGGCGACGCGCCTGCTGGCATGGAACAAGCTATGCGCGGCCAATGCGGTCAATTCCGTGACGGTGCAGTGTGAGACCTGGGAATCCTCTGAAGCGTACGGCAAGATGAACCACATCCTCGACAACATCGGCCGCACCGGCGGCAATCTGCCGACATGCATGGTCTGCGCCAACGACAGCCAGGCCGTGGGTGTGGCCCGCGCGCTGCATGAGCATGGCGTGCGCATTCCGCAGGATGTGAGCCTGGTGGGTTTCGACGACATGCCTGCCATGGACAATATGTTCCCGCCGCTGACCACGGTCCGTCCCGGCTTCGAGCAGCTGGGTGTCGCCGCCATGCGTGAGACGCTGTACTTGCTGGGCGCGGGGGAGGAGAACTCCTTCGGATCATCGCAGCATGGCGTCGGACTGGTGTCGGCGCAGATGGTCAACCGCAGCTCCCTGGGTCCTGTCCGCCGTCGCTAAGGCGCTGCTTCTTCTCGATTTGTTTATATATTCATTGCTCCGATGACACGTCGGATTTGGTGCGTCACGGGTTTGTGCCTACAATAGTGAGCGTTAACAGTGAGCGCTAACATTCAGTTGACAGAGTGGTTGCGAGGCGCTCGGACGCAAGGAGTTCGTGAACTATGACGCAAGAGCAGGTCGCAGTGACCGCCGAGAAGATCCGCGCAGGCAAGACGAGCCTGGGCATCGAGTTCGGCTCCACCCGCATCAAGGCGGTGCTCATCGATGACGCCTACCACACCATCGCGGCGGGCGACTATGAGTGGGCCAGCCATCTCGAGGACGGGCTGTGGAGCTACACCCAGGAGGAAATCTGGAGGGGTTTGCAGACCGCATACGCCCGGATGGCCGGCGACGTCGAGACCGCCTATGGCGAACGGTTGACCCACGTGGGGCACATCGGCTTCTCCGCCATGATGCACGGCTACCTCGCCTTCGACAAGTCCGGCGAACTGCTCGTGCCGTTCCGCACCTGGCAGAACACCAACACCCACGAAGCCCATGAGAAGCTTTCCGAGCTGTTCCAGTACAACATTCCGGAACGCTGGTCCGTGGCACACCTCTACCAGGCAGTGCTCAACCACGAGGAGCACGTCTCCAAGGTGGACTACATCACCACACTCGCCGGCTACGTGCACTGGAAGCTCACCGGCGAGAAGGTGCTCGGCGTGGGCGACGCCTCCGGCATGTTCCCCATCGACCCGGCCACACATACCTACGAAACCGAGTTCATCAAGCGATTCGACGCGATCGAGGAAGTCGCCGCGCAGCCGTGGAAGCTTGAGAACCTGCTGCCCCGTCCGCTCGTGGCGGGCACCCCGGCCGGCACGCTCACCGCCGAAGGCGCCAAACTGCTCGACCCGACCGGCACCCTTCAGCCGGGCGTCGTCCTCGCCCCGCCGGAAGGCGACGCGGGCACCGGCATGGTCGCCACCAACTCCGTGCGCGTGCGCACCGGCAACGTCTCCGCCGGCACTTCGATTTTCGCCATGGTCGTGCTCGAGCACAAGCTGGCGCGCCTGCATCCGGAAGTCGACCTCGTCACCACCCCAGCCGGCGACCTGGCCGGCATGAGCCACGCCAACAACTTCACTTCCGATCTCAACGCCTGGGTCGGCCTGTTCGGACAGTTCGCCGCCGCGATCGGCCAGCCGGTCGATGCCGGCACGCTGTACGGCACGCTGTTCCGCGCCGCGATCGCGGACGATGTCGACGCCGACTGCGGTGGTCTGCTCAACTATCCGTTCCGCTCCGGCGAATTCCTGGCTGGCCTGCCGGAAGGCCGACCGCTGTTCGCCCGCAGCCCGGAGGCGCGCATGAGCCTCGGCAACTTCATGAGAACCCAGCTGTTTAGCGCCTTCTCGCCGGTCAAGATCGGCATGGATGTGATGACCAAGGACGAAGGCGTCGCCGTCGACTCGCTCGTCGGCCACGGTGGCATCTTCACCACGCCGAAGGTCGCGCAGAAGATTCTCGCCGCCGCATTCGACACCCCGATCAAGGTCATGGCCACCGCCGCCGAAGGCGGAGCGTGGGGCATGGCCGTGCTCGCCGACTATCTGTGGCACGCCGACCAGCCGCTCGCCGACTACCTCGACACCCGCGTCTTCGCCGACGCGGCCTCCACCACGGAAGCGCCGGACGCCAACGACGTGGCCGGCTTCGAAGCCTTCTTCGACCGCTTCCGCAAGGGGCTGCCGATCGAGCATGCCGCCATCGAAAGCATCCCGCTGGAAACCAAATAACCGTCCATCGCAACAACAGCAAGCCTGACGAAAGGAACACAATATGGCAACGTTGGCTGATTACGGCCCGGAAGTACGAGCTGAAGTCAAGCAGGTGCGCGAAGTGGTCGCCACCCTGCACGAGCAGCTCATCAAGTGGAATCTGGTGGTGTGGACCGCAGGCAACGTCTCGCAGCGCCTGCACACCGCCGACCTGATGGTCATCAAGCCGTCCGGACTGCGCTACGAGTACCTCACCCCAAGCTCGATGGTCGTGTGCGACCTCGACGGCAACGTGGTCGACGGCGCCGAAGCACCGAGCTCCGACACCGCGTCCCACGCGTACATCTACCGCCACATGCCCGACGTGTACGGCGTGGTGCATACCCACTCCACCTACGCCACCGCATGGGCGGCCACCGGCCAGAACATTCCGTGCGGCCTGACTATGATGGGCGACGAGTTCGGCGGCCCGGTGCCGGTCGGCCCGTTCCGCCTCATCGGCTCCGAAGCCATCGGCGAAGGCGTGGTCGAAACCCTGAAGGAGTATCCGAAGTCCCCGGCCGTGCTTATGCAGAACCATGGTCCGTTCACCATCGGCAAGGACGCGGAAGCCGCCGTCAAGGCCGCCGCCATGACCGAAGAGGTGGCGCACACTATGTGGGCCGCCAAGCAGCTCGGAGACATCATCCCGATCTCCCAGGAAGACATCGATAGCCTTAACGACCGCTACACCAACGTCTACGGCCAGCACTGACGCGACGGAAACTGAAACGACAAACCCAACAACGAAGTAAGGAATAATCCAACATGGCAATGGAAAACCCATTTGAAGGCAAGGAAATCTGGTTCGGCGTCGGATCGCAGGACCTCTACGGCGAGGAGGCGCTGCGCCAGGTGGCCCAGCAGACCGGCGAGATGGTCGACTTCCTCAACGCGACCGGCAAGATCCCGGCCAAGATCGTGCTCAAGCCGACCCTGAAGTCCTCCGACGGCGTCAAGGCCTTCATGACCGAAGCCTCCGCCAACCCGAACGTCATCGGCGTGATCACCTGGTGCCACACCTTCTCCCCGGCCAAGATGTGGATCCGCGGCCTCGAAGTGCTGACCAAGCCGCTGCTGCAGCTGGCCACCCAGCACCACAAGGAAATCCCGTGGGAGACCATCGACATGGACTTCATGAACCTGAACCAGGCCGCCCACGGCGACCGTGAGTTCGGCTACATCGTGTCCCGTCTCGGCATTCCGCGCAAGATCGTCGTCGGCCACTACACCGATCCGGAAGTCGCCGGAAAGGTCGGCACCTGGGCTCGCGCCTGCGCCGGCTGGGATGCCTCCCAGAACATGAAGGTCATGCGTTGGGGCGACAACATGCGTAACGTTGCCGTCACCGAAGGCGACAAGACCGAAGCCGAACGCGTGTTCGGCGCTTCGATCAACACCTGGGCCGTCAACGACCTCGTCGCCGCCTACGAGAAGGTCAAGGACAGCCAGGTCAAGGACCTCATCGAAGACTACAAGGCCAAGTACGACGTGGCCCCCGAGCTGCTTGATTCCCGCTACGATGAGCTGTTCATCGCAGCCAAGGAAGAGGCCGCCATGGTCAACATGATGCGTGAGAACGGTTGCACCGCCGGCGTCGACAACTTCGAAGACCTCGGCACCCTGCCGCAGCTGCCGGGCGTCGGCCCGCAGCGCTTCCCGTCCGAGTACGGCTGGGGCTTCTCCGCCGAAGGCGATTGGAAGACCTCCGTGCTGGTGCGCATCGGCGCCGTGATGGGCTACGGCCTTGAGGGTGGCGCCTCCCTGATGGAGGACTACTCCTACAACTTCGTGCCGGGCAACGAGTTCGACATGGGCTCCCACATGCTGGAAGTCTCCCCGTCCATCGGCACCATCGCCAAGCCGAAGCTGGCCATCTACCCGCTGGGCATCGGCGGCAAGTCCGACCCGGTCCGTCTGGTGTTCTCCGGCAAGCCGGCCGACGCCGTCGTGGTCTCCATGGCCGACGAGCGCGAACGCTTCCGCCTGCTCATGGACGAGGTCACCATCGTCGAACCGCAGGGCTCCCTGAAGAACCTGCCGTGCGCCCGCGCCGTGTGGAAGCCGAAGCCGGACCTGAAGACCGCCGTGCAGTGCTGGATCACCGCCGGTGGCTCCCACCACACCTGCATGACCACGTCCGTCGGTCGTGAGGCTTGGGAGGACTTCGCCCGCATCGCCGGCGTCGAACTCGCCGTCATCGACGAGAACACCAACGCCCGCCAGTTCGAGAAGGAGCTGGAGCTGAGCGAAATGTACCACCGCCTCAACAACCGTCACTGAAATAACGGAGCGTTAACAGCACGGCAGGAAACTTGACGTACCTTCGTACGCCGGCGTTTCCTGCCGCACTGTTACCGGACGCGTTATCTCAGCGATACGGGGTGCGCTTAAAAAACAGCACGGCGGGGAAGTTGACGTACTTTTGTACGCAGCGTTCCCCGCCGTGCTGTTTTTGTTTACCTATGTGCGGCTCAGCGCTTGCCGGCGTACAGCTGCTGGTCGATCACGTCGGCGAACACGCGGTTCACTGCCGGACGCACCACCTTCAGCGACGGCGTCAGGCACTTGTTCTCCTGCGTGAACTGCGCATCCAGCACCACGAACTTACGCACGGATTCGGCGCGCGAAACCGTCGCGTTCGCCTTGTCCACATACTTCTGAATCTCGTCATGAACGGCGGCGGTAGCCGCCACGCGGTCAAGCGGCGTATCCGCGGACAGGCCCACGGACGGCAGCCAGGCCGCCAATCCTTCCGGATCGAGCGTGACCAGCGCGCCGATGAACGGACGATTATCGCCCACCACCACGGCATGCTCCACAATCGGACACTTCGCAATCTCCTGCTCCATCGGAATCGGCGACACGTTCTTGCCGCCGGCGGTGATGATGATGTCCTTCTTGCGGCCCGTAATCGTAATACGACCCTCATCGTCGATCGACGCAAGATCGCCGGTGCGCAGCCAACCGTCCTCGGTGAACACCTCGGCCGTTTTCTCCGGCAGATTGTGGTAACCCATGAACACGTTCGGTCCCTTGACCTGCAGCTCGCCATCGTCGGAAATACGCACGGACGATCCCGGCGCAGGCTGGCCGACGGTACCGATCGCATTGTCCGTGACGCGGGTCGCGGCAAACGGCGCCGCGGTTTCCGTCATACCGTAGCCCTGGATCATCGGCAGGCCGATGCCATTGAAGAAATGCGCCAGCGACACGTCCAGCGGAGCGCCACCGCACGCCACATAACGGATACGCGGGCCCAACGCGCCACGCACGGTGTGGTATACGGACGCCTCATACGACAGGTGTTCGGCGGTCTGCTTCATGGTCGGTTTCTCGCCAGCCTGCTGCATGCGCGACCAGTCGCGCGCGGATTCGGCGGCCTTGAGGAACAGGCGGCCCTTCCAACCCATGCCGGCCTTGCGGGAAGCCGCGTTGTACACCTTCTCGAACACGCGCGGCACGCCCAGCAGGTACGTCGGCTCGAACGAACGCACATCCGGCAGCAGCGTCTTGGTGTCCGGCAGATAGCCGACCACGCCGTCATCGGAAGCGATCGACGCGTACTGGATGAAGCGCGCGAAGCAGTGGGCGAGCGGCAGGAACAGCAGCAGACGCGGATGGTCTTCAAGAATCATCTCGTGCAGCGCAAGGCTGCCGGCACGCGTGATCGACACGAAATTGCGATGCGACAGCTCGGCACCCTTCGGTGCCCCCGTGGAACCGGACGTGTACACGATGGTGGCCAGATCGTCGGCACGCACCGACGCGATACGCTCGTCCAGCTCTTCGTCGGACACGGTGACGCCCAATCCCTCCAGCGCGCCCATGGCATTGGCGTCGAGCATCAGAATATGCTTCAGAGACGGGCAGCGGCCAATCACGGAATCAAGACGGTCGAAGCGTTCGCGATCGTCGGCGATGGCGAGCTTCACATTGGAATCGTTGAGAATGCGTTCGGCCTGCGCCGCGGAATCGGTGTCATAGATCGGCACATTGACCGCGCCGATTGCGGCCAGTGCGAAATCAAGCACGCCCCACTCGTAACGGGTGGTGGAGAAGAGGGTGACGGCATCCCCCTTGCCGATGCCGAACGCGATCAGGCCTTTGGCCGCGGAGAGTACGTTCTTGTGGAATTCGCCGGTCGTCACCTTGGTCCACTGGCCCGGAGCGGTTTTGCGTTCCGCGATCACGGTGTCTTCGCCGGTGCGCTTGATGCGTTCGGTAAGCAGGGAGTAGATGGATTCGTCGTCGCGTACTTCGACGGATGCGCCCGGGGTCGTGTACTCGGTGAGCATGAAGTGTTCTCTTTTCTTGCGTTTCCGCGGTTTTCGTGGGTTTTGCGATATATGCGATCGCTGCGATTGCGGTGATCGGTGACGTGCTTTTCGCGTCCTGTGTCGCGCCTCGCATATCGTAAGTTACGGTGACGTAAGTCCGCATTGTAAGAAACAACAAGAAATATGGCGACGGGTTTGTTTGAACTGACAAAGTGGCACGAAACGTCAACGGAACGGGGGATTGGTACACGGATGCGTCATCTCGAAAAAAAGGTTTGACGCGTTCGATCGCAGGGTATCCAACGGGTTGCGCGACGGGTTCGAGAGGGGTGGCCCTTACGGGCGAAAACGGTGGAAAATGCGGCAAAACTGGGCGGAGTGACGTTGCGAACCACAACATGTTCCGTGTACACTCAAGTTTGGCGCAACTACCCCTTGCGCCTAGGCTGTTTGCTCAACGGCGAACATTCAGCCGCCTCACTTTTCGCCGTTCCCTTGGTTTTCTGTGGTTTTGCTGTTGTGCATTTGCTTGCGAGTTCTGATGGTTTTCTAGATTTTTCCGACGATTTTCTGCGATTGCCGTTCCGTCATTGCCTTTCGTCGGTATGCCCGATACGCTTGGAGCGGATGGCGGGATTGCAAACGATTGGAAAAGGGGCATGATGTTCGACAAGCGGCTGTTTTCCTTGGCTGACGGCGTCGGTCGATTGATCGCGGCGAAAGTCGCCTGCCAATGGCTGGGCCTCGTGGCCAACATCGCCTTCGTCGTGGCTGTGGTGCGTATGCTGCAACCGCTGTTCGCGCCCGTACCGTCCGCCACCGCGCCCTGCATCGCCATTATTCTTATTGCCGCGGTCGTGCGATTCGTCACCATTCGCGCCGCCGCACGTTTCGGTAGCGAGGCCGCCGAACGCGTCAAACTCGCGCTGCGTGAGAAACTGTTCAATAAGATGCTCGCGCTCGGCCCGTCCTACGCGCAGCGCGTGCGCACCGCCGGCGTGGTGCAGTCCGCGGGCGAAGGCATCGAACAAATCCAAAGCTTCTTCGAACTGTTCCTGCCGCAACTGTGCTACGCCGTGCTCGCCCCCATCACGCTGTTCGCCGTGCTTGCGCCGATCGACCTGCCCACCGCCGCGACGCTGCTCGCCTGCGCGCCGCTCATCGTGCTCATCGTCGGCATGGTGGCGATGCGTGCTGCCCGCGTATTCAAGAAATACTGGGGCAAATACACGGATATGGGCGCCGCGTTCCTCGACAATCTGCAGGGACTTGAGACGCTGAAAACCTTCGACGCGGACGAGCGCGCCGCACGAGTCATGGACGAGAAGGCCGAACAGTTCCGCGTGATGACCATGAACGTGCTGCAGATCCAACTGCGTTCGCTCACGGCGATGGATGCCGTGGCGTACGGTGGCGCGGCCGCCGGCATCGGCGTTGCGATATGGCGATTTGTATCCGGCTCGCTCTCGCCGTCTGGCGTTTTCGCGCTGTCCGGCGTGCTGCCGCTTGGTTTGACGCCGATCGCCGCGGTATTGCTGACGATTCTGCTAGCCGCCGATTTCTTCATTCCGCTGCGACAGCTCGGCTCGTATTTCCACGTTGCGATGAACGGCATGACGTCCACGAAACGTATTTTCGCGCTGCTCGACGCGCCCGAACCGGAGCATGGCAGCAAGGAACTGCCGGAATTCGGGGTTTCCGGGCGTGGTGTCGGCGTGGTGTTTCGTGGTGTTTCGTACCGGTATGCGGACGCGGATGTGGATGCTGGGGGTACTGCTGGTGCGGGGCCTGACGCTGCCGGGTCTGCGGGTGCCGGTGTTGCGAGTCCCCGTCGTATATCGTCCACATCGCATTCCGATATGCGGAACGCGGATGCGGACAGCGTTGATGAGGGCGGCGGCGCGGGTGACGCGCGCGAAACGCGCTACGCCTTGCGCAACGTGGCCCTCCGTGCGCTGCCCGGCGAAGTCACTGCGATCGTCGGGCCATCCGGTTCCGGCAAGTCCACAGCCGTCCAGCTGCTTGCCGGCACGCTTGTCGGATATGAAGGCGATGTGCTGCTGTCCGAAATGCCATCCGGAATGCAGGACGAAGTGCTGGGCGCTATGTTAAGCAGTGCGGCGCCGGATGACAGTGAAACCCTGAAATCGCACCAAATCCGCGACCTCACCGCAGCATCGCTCACCTGCGAAATCTCCATCGTCTCCGCGCACAGCCACCTGTTCGCCGGCACCCTGCGCGACAACCTGCTCATGGCCCGCGCCGACGCCACCGACAACGAGCTGTGGCAGACGCTGGAAGCCGCGCATATCGACGATTTCGTGCGCGCGCAATCGCGAGGACTCGATATGCCGATCACGCAGGATGGCGCGAATCTGTCCGGCGGGCAGAAACAGCGCATTGCGATCGCCCGTGTACTGTTGCGCAGGTCGGCCGTCTATATTTTCGACGAGGCGACCAGCAGCGTCGACGCGGACAGCGAAACGTTGATTTTGCAAACGATTCGCGCGCTCGCCGACGCCGGCGCAACCGTGCTGATGGTCACGCACCGCATGGCGAACGCGGCCGACGCGGACCATGTCGTAGTGTTTGATGGGGGTGTCGTCGTCGAGCAGGGCGCGCATGACGATCTCATGGCCGCGGACGGCACGTATGCCAAGCTGTTCCGGGCGCAGGAAAGCGTGGAACGGGTGGGATTGTCTGGTCGCGTCGCGCCGCGCGTATCGCGTATGACTCATGCGTCTGGTGCGTTTGCCGTGTCTCGGATGTCTGGTTCCGCCGAATCGAACGCCAGTGGCGCCAAATCGGACATGCCAACAACCCAAGTCGTCGCCCGCTTGCTGCGCGAAGTCGGCCCACTGCGCAAACCCATGGCCATCGCCTGCGCGTGCGGCATCCTCGGCCACCTCGCCGCCACGTTCCTGCCGGTTTTCGGCGTCGCCGCGCTGTTTGCCGCAGCTGGCGCAAAAGTCTGGAATCTCAGCCTTCCCGCGGCAATCGCAGCCATGATTATCTGCGCACTGATCCGCGGCGGCATGCGCTACGCCGAGCAGTACATGAACCACAATGTCGCCTTCCGCCTGCTCGCGCTGTTCCGGTCGAAAACGTTTGCCGCGCTGCGTCGCCTCGCGCCCGCCAAACTGTCCGGCAAAGGCAAAGGCGACCTGATCGCGCTGGTCACCACCGACGTCGAACTGCTGGAAATCTTCTTCGCGCACACCATTTCGCCGGTTGTCATCGCCATTGCGACCACCGTGCTTTACGCGGTCGCATTGCTTACGCTGAGTCCTGCGATCGCTGTCACGCTGGTCATCGCGCACCTGACCGTCGGCATCGTGCTGCCGAAATTCTTCGCCACGGCGGTAGGCGGTCTCGGTGGGGATATTCGCCGCGAATCCGCCCAACTTGATGACGAAATGCTCGACGATATGCGCGGTCTCGACGAAATCATCCGATTCGGCCAAGGCCATGCGCGGCTTGCCGGCATCGCGTCACGCACGCGCTCGCTCTGGAGCCGCCGTGCCCGGCTGAGTGCCACGAATGGCGATTTCGCAGGCTTCGGCGCGGTGCTGGTCGTACTGTTCACTGCCATCGCGGCATTGCTGGCGATGGTCACGTCCGGTACGACGATGCCCATCGCTTCCGCTGCCGCCGCAACCATCCAGACCGTCATTTCCGCGCCCGCCGCCCGCCTGACCGCCGCTTTCGTGCTGCTGGCCAGCTCGTTCGGTCCGACGCTCGCGTTGAGCGCGCTGCCGGCCAATCTCACGCAAACGTTTGCCGCCGCCCGCCGCCTGTTCGCGCTGATGGACGAAACCCCCGCAGTGGAGGAGCGGGGCGATTTCCTGCCGCGCTACCACGGCATGTCCATGCACGACGTCACGTTCGGCTACGGCAATTCGGGCGAGGCTCCAACTTCCGGAAGCGATGCGGATGCCCCCGAGTCGTCCGCCGAGCCAATCCTCAGCCACGTCTCGTTCGACATACCACAACACGGCATCCTCGGCATCCAAGGCCCGTCCGGCCGCGGCAAATCGACCCTGCTGAAGCTGCTCATGCGTTACTGGGACCCGCAATCCGGCTTAGTCGCCCTGTCCGAGGTGCCACTGCCGCAGATCGACGCGCATCATCGCCGTCGCGTGCAAACGATGATGGGGCAGGAAACCTACCTGTTCGACGGCACTATCCGTGAAAACCTGCTTATGGCCTGCGACAGGGGCGATGCGGATAGGGCTGGTAATGCTGGCGATCCGGACGATTCCGCGACTTCCGGCAGAGCGCTCCTTACCCCGCCCGCTCCTCCCGTTTCGTGGAATGCCGCTGATTCCGCGCTTTCCACCCGGTCGACCCTTTCTGTCAGTGATGACGTGCTGCGCGCCGCGCTTGCCAAGGCTTCCGCGCTTGAACTGGTCGACTCGCTCCCGCAGGGCCTTGATACCCCCGTCGGCGAGTTGGGCGGGCGGCTTTCAGAGGGTGAACGGCAACGCATCGGCCTGGCTCGCGTCTTCCTGCGCAACGCGTCGCTGGTGTTGTTCGACGAGCCGACGAGTCGCCTCGACGCCTACAACGAATCCGTGATTCTGCAATCGATTGACGCGTTGGCGCAGCAGGGGAGCGCGGTGCTGCTCGTCTCGCACCGCGATTCCACCATGCGCATCGCGGACCGCATCGTGCGCATGTGAGCTGGCGCGTGCGGATTGCGAACTGATGCGGCGAGCCGATGCGTGCGAACTAGTGTGTGAATCGGCGTAATGCGGGGCCTGGTGAGGTGCCCATGCCCATGCGGCCGCATACGGACGCGTCGCACGTCCGCAATGTGGTCGTATGAAAATCGCATGTCATTCGTGTTTCCTATAGCGCGCGCGACGGCGTACGGAAGCGGACGAATCGAAAGCCATGGTCGCAGGTAAAGCAAGAAAAACGGACGAAACCGACGAAATGTCGACGGAATCGAAATCATAAGCCAATGAAACAATCATGAAAATAAGGTTGCAAATTTAGTAAAACCGACTTTTTGGTAGGTTATAAGATTCAGTTCGCGTGAAATCGAAATGGGAAATCGTTAGTATCGATAGCAAACGATTATTTTCGACGAAAGGCTGGCGATGGCCAACAACAGGAACGAACTGAACAAGAATCTGGCACAGATGCTCAAGGGTGGCGTGATTATGGACGTCACTACCCCCGAGCAGGCGAGGATCGCGCAGGACGCTGGCGCATGCGCGGTGATGGCGCTCGAACGCATTCCGGCCGATATTCGTGCTGCCGGCGGCGTTTCCCGCATGAGCGATCCGGCCATGATCAAGGGCATTCAGGAAGCCGTGTCTATTCCGGTCATGGCCAAGGTTCGTATCGGCCACATCGCCGAAGCCCGCATTCTGCAGGCCATCGAAATCGATTACATCGACGAATCCGAAGTGCTCAGCCCCGCCGACGACGTGTACCACATCGACAAGAACCAGTTCGACGTGCCGTTCGTGTGCGGCGCGAAGAACCTGGGCGAAGCGCTGCGCCGTGTCGCCGAGGGCGCGTCCATGATCCGCACCAAGGGCGAGCCGGGCACCGGCGACGTCATCCAGGCCGTGCGTCACATGCGCACCATGAACAAGCAGATTCGCGAACTCGTCTCCCTGCGCGACGACGAGGTGTACGAGGCCGCCAAGCAGCTGGCCGTGCCGTACGATCTCGCCAAGTACGTGCACGACAATGGCCGTCTGCCGGTCGTCAACTTCGCCGCCGGCGGTGTGGCCACCCCGGCCGACGCAGCCCTCATGATGGAGCTTGGTGCGGAAGGCGTGTTCGTCGGCTCCGGCATCTTCAAGTCGGGCGACCCGGCCAAGCGTGCGGCCGCCATCGTGCAGGCCACCGCCAACTGGCAGGACGCCGACCTGCTCGCGCGCCTGTCCGAGAACCTCGGCGAGGCCATGGTCGGCATCAACGAGGACGAAATCCAGACCATCATGGCCGCCCGCGGCGAATGATCTGTTGATTCGTCGATTGCTTGATTGCTTGCAATTCCGCGAGGATTGCATAAGCCGGTCGTGTGATTGACTTTGAAGGACTCGGTGGGTGCGTGTGATTTTCGGTGCTGCACGTGCCTGCCGCTTTTTGTTGTGATGTTCGGCGATTCACCGAACGATTTGTTGAACAACCTGAATGAGGAGCATCCGTTGGTTGTAGCAGTTGAATACATTTCAAAGGAAGAGTCGGCCGACGTCGCCGCAGGCTCGGCATCCGCGAAGCACGGCGTGACCGGCATTCTGGCGGTGCAGGGCGCGTTCGCCGAGCATGCGGCCATGCTGGATCGTCTTGGCGCGCCGTGGAAACTGTTGCGTGCCGCCGAGGATTTCGACGATTCGATCGATCGCGTGATCCTGCCAGGTGGCGAAAGCACCACGCAGGGCAAGCTGCTGCGATCGACCGGCCTGTTCGAACCCATCGCAGCGCACATCGCCGCCGGAAAGCCGGTATTCGGCACTTGCGCCGGCATGATTCTGCTAGCCCGCAAGCTGGATAATGATTCGAACATTTACTTTGGCGCGCTTGACGCCGTCGTGCGACGCAATGCGTACGGCCGTCAGCTTGGCTCGTTCGCCGCCACCGCCGATTTCGGCTCTGCTACTGGCGATTCCGCCGTTTTGGTTGAGCCGGGCGAACGTGTGCCGGGGTTCGCTGATTCCGCGTCGGGCGCGGGTTCGACTACTGAGATTTCCTCCGATTCCATCGTGCTGAAGGATTTCCCGCTAGTGTTCATTCGTGGACCGTTTGTGGCCGAGGTCGGGTCGGCCGCGACCGTTGAGACCTCGGTGAGCGGCAATGTGGTCGGTCTGCGCCAAGGCAAGATTCTCGCCACGGCGTTCCATCCCGAACTCACCGACGACACCCGCATTCACGAGCTCTTCCTGAGTCTCTAGATTCCGGCTCGTCGCGCACGTCTTGCGATTTTCGCCCGTTTCGTTCGTTCGTGAGCGAAAGGGGGATTCGTTCCGTATGGTTTCCTACCCTTTTTCGCTCATGTCTTGCGATTTTCATGCGTTTCAGCCGTTCGTGAGCGAAAAGGGGTGTGGCGCGCCGGTCCTTTCGTTTGTGTTTCCTTGATTTTCCAACGATTTTGATTTTGCGTTTGATGTGATTTTGCGCACGTCCTGCGATTTTCGCACGTTCCGTCTGTTCGTGAGCGAATGGGGGTATCGTCCCGTATGGCCTTACGCCCTCTTTTGCTCACGTCTTGCGTTCCGGGCCCATTCCGCCCGTTCATAAACGGAACGTCCAATCGAAATACACAAGCAGAAATGCGGGGAATCGCACAGAAATCCTATCCCCGCTTGTCCACTGATTTATACACACTCCATGCCGCAGCGTGCCGTGCCGGCACAAAGCATCTACCATAATCGCAAGTTATCCCCGCCTGACACGCCGAAGACACGCCGAACATGTGTATTTTCTGCGTTCTCCGACCACAACCCCGGTGCAACTGGACATCGAATCGGCGGAAGCAATACCTTCGGACCATGAATGGTATCAACGATGTGAATGGTCCGAACGGCCAGCAGCACTATAAGCCGTTGGAGGCGCAGTCGATCGCGCAACGGCAGCAGGAGGTGTGGAACGTATGCCGCGCGTTGAAAGATCGTAACGAGTTGTATGGCGTGCTGACGCGGAACTCCGCGATCGCAATGTGGGGTGTGCCAGATCCGTCGATGGATTCGGCGCGGACGGCAGATGGTGTTCCCGTGGTTCATGTCGTGGTACAGACCGCGCGAAACCGCCGAAAAGGTATTCCGGGAGTGGTCGCGCATGTATGGAAAGGGCTGTCCGAAGAACATATCTGTCATACGCAAGACGGCATCGACGTGCTTGCTCCAGAGCCGACATGGGCTTCAATGGCGGAAACGTTGAGCGTTGATATGCTGGTCGAATTGGCTGAATCGCAGATGCGTCATGGACGGACGACGAAGGAAAAACTTGCCGTTTTCCTCGAGGGAAATTCCTTTCGTGGCCGTCGCAAGTGCCAATTGGCATTGTTGCTGGTGGAATCGGGCAGTGATTCGCCCAAAGAGACCGAATTGCGATTGTGCTTACTGTCGTATGGTCTGTCTGGTTTCGCTGTTGGATACGTGGTTTCGGGAATTTCGTTTGAGAATGGGGCTGCGGTCACGCTCGATCTCGCTGATCCGGAATTGAAGATCGGCATTGAATATGATGGCGACCACCACCGTACGGATAAGATGCAGTGGCGTCGCGATGTTTGGAAGCGCCGTCAACTGGAAAGTATGGGATGGACGATTGTCGCGGTCACCCAACTGGATTTGTCGGATGAACCGCATCGTGCCGCGCTCGCCATGAACGTCGCCATGATTCGTGCGCGTAAATCGGGTCATCCGGTTGCGTTGCATACGCCGGTTTCCTGGTAGAAATGCTCTCTTCGCGGCTTGAAAGGCTGATTATGTCGAGGCTGCCGCATTGGTGATTTGGCGCATCCTATGCTGGCTCGTGGTCCTGTGTGGCGGGGTGCTGTTTCCTCTGCATTTGATGAGGGTATTGCTGGTTCTGTTTTTATGAGATTCGTGGCTTTTCGCTCACGTCTTACGATTTCGTCCCGTTTCGTCGTTCCGTGAGCGGATGGGGGTGTTCTCCCGTCCTGCACCACCCTCTTTCGCTCACGTCTTGCGGAAAATTGACTTTCGTCCGGATGTGTGCGAAAAGCGATATCGAATGAGGGCGATTCTGCCAGTCGAGCGCCAGTCGATCGCAAATGAGCGTAACTAATCGCGAGCGAATGCCAGTCGGTCGCAGTCGATCGCAAATACATGCGTATGTCTGGATTTGACAGAATCGCAAAAGTATCTAAGATTAAAAATATCAAATGGTACACGGTTGTACCAAATACGTTCGGAAAGGCAATGACGTGCAGATTCATACCGGCAAACCCGCCGTACCCACCGCAACCGCTACACCCACCGCAACCCCCAAACGCCAGCCCTTCGCATGGCCGAAACTGCTGACGGAAAACGGCCGCGGTATCGCATTCGGCGGCGACTACAATCCCGATCAATGGCCTGAGGAGATCTGGGACGACGACATCCGCCTGATGGAAAAAGCCGGCGTCAACACGGTCGCCCTCGCCATCTTCAGCTGGGACCGCATCCAACCCACCGAGGATCGTTGGAATTTCGGCTGGCTCGACCGCATCATAGAAAAACTCGGCAAAGCCGGCATCGCAACCGATCTGGCCTCCGCAACGGCCACCGCGCCGCTGTGGCTGTACGAAAAGCACCCCGAAGTGCTGCCGCGCGACAAGTACGGCCATCAGGTCAACGCCGGATCGCGCCAGTCCTGGAGTCCGACCAGCCCGGTATTCAAGGAATACGCGCTGACCCTGTGCCGCAAACTCGCCGAACGCTACGGTAGCAACCCGTACGTGACCGCCTGGCATATGGGCAACGAATACGGCTGGAACAACCGCGAGGACTACTCCGACAATGCGCTCGAGGCCTTCCGCGCATGGTGCCGCCGCAAGTACGGCACCATCGACGCGCTCAACCAGGCGTGGGGCACCACCTTCTGGGGTCAGGAGATGAACGACTTCGACGAAGTGCTCATCCCACGGTTCATGGGCGCCGATTCCATGGTCAACCCCGGTCAGAAGCTCGATTTCGAGCGATTCGGCAACGACATGCTTCTCGACTTCTACAAGGCCGAACGCGACGCGATCGCCGAAATCTGCCCGGACAAGCCGTTCACCACGAACTTCATGGTCTCCACGGACCAGTGCTGCATGGACTATGCCGACTGGGCCAACGAAGTGAACTTCGTCTCGAACGACCACTACTTCCACGAAGGGGGTGAGATGCACCTTGACGAACTGGCGTGCTCCGACGCTCTCATGGATTCGTTTGCGCTTGGCAAGCCTTGGTATGTCATGGAGCATTCCACTTCGGCGGTGCAGTGGAAGCCGCTCAACATGCGCAAGCGCAAGGGGGAGACGGTGCGCGATTCCCTTGCACACGTTGCCATGGGCGCCGACGCCATCAACTTCTTCCAGTGGCGCGCGTCCGCATTTGGCGCCGAATCCTTCCACTCCGCCATGGTTCCGCACGCGGGAGAAGACACGAAGCTATTCCGTCAAGTGTGCGAGCTGGGCGAAACGTTGCGAACATTGGCCGATGCGGGTGTGCAGGGTAGTGAGCTGGAACGCTCCGATACGGCGATCCTGTTCAGCGCCGAATCGGAATGGGCTACCCGTTCCCAAACCCTGCCGAGCATGAAACTCAACCACTGGCATGACGTGCGTGACTGGTACCGCGCGTTCCTGAACGCGGGTTCGCGTGCTGACATTGTGCCGCTGAAATACGATTGGAGCGATTACAAGACCGTCGTTTTGCCGACCGTCCTGATGCTGAGCGCCGTCGATACGCGGCGATTGGCCGATTTCGCGGCGGCCGGCGGCAGGGTGGTGGTCGGTTACGCGACCGGCCTGATCGACGAGAATTTCCACACGTGGCTCGGTGGCTACCCGGGTGCCGGCAACGGCCTGCTGCGCGATATGCTGGGCATCCGCGGCGAGGAATTCAACATCCTCGGCGCCGAAGCCGAAGGCGAGCCGGGCGAGATCCGACTGTCGTCCGCCGACGATTCGGCCGCGCTGGACGGCACCACGACCCGCCTGTGGCAGAACGACGTGAACGTGACCGGCGAACACGCGCAGGTGCTTGCCACGTACGCCGGCGAGGAAGCGGACGAATGGGAGCTCGACGGCACGGCCGCGGTCACCCGTAATCCGTACGGCTCCGGCGAAGCGTATTTCGTCGGCTGCGACCTGGATGTGGCCGATCTGACGAAGCTGGTCCGCGCATATCTCGCGGCCTCGTCGCAGGAGAATGCCGACGTGCTGCACACCGTGCGCGCCTCCGCCGACGCCACCTTCGACTTCTACCTGCCCCGTGGCAAGAAGACGGTCGAATTGCAAGGCATCGAAGGCGAGCCGGTCATCCTGTTCCAGACTGATCGGGAGGAAAAGCCCGGCTCGTACACCGTACGCCGCAACGGCGTGCTCGTGGTAAGGCGGTAAAGTCGGAAGTCGAATATCGATGACGGATGCGGTTAGGGGGGAGATATGGCCGAAGTGAAGCCGGACAAGTCTGACAGGAAACGCGTCACACTGCGTGAAGTGGCGCAAGAGGCCGGAGTCTCCCTCAAAACCGCGTCGAACGTCATCAACCATTCCGGCCGCATGGCCGACGCCACACGCGAAAAAGTGCAGGACGTCATCGACAGGCTCGGCTACCGCGTCAACGTGTCCGCGCGCAACCTCAACCGTGGCCGGACCGGCTTCATCACACTCGCCGTGCCATGCCTGACTGCCCCTTATCTTGCGGAGCTCGCCAACCGGGTGATCGACGCGGCCCGCATCTACGGCTATTCCGTGTACATCACCACGTATGCGGAAGGATCCGCGCAGGGTGCCCGCGCGCTGTTGCGAAACTTCAATGCCACGGTGTCGGACGGCATGATCCTGTCCATCTCCGAAGTCGAGGATCTCGATCCCGAGGACCTGGACGTGGATTATCCGCTGGTCTGCGTGGGCGCGCGGTCCACGCATGGCAAGGCGGACCATGTCACCCCGGACGACGTCCAGGAGGCGCGTCTCGCCGCGCAATACCTGTTCGACCACGGTGCCACGAATCTTGCGGTGATCGGCTCGCGAACCGATCCGGAGCATATCCTCGAGCTGCGCGACGCCGTGGAAGGCAACGCGCAGCTGCGCATGCGAGGCATATTCGAAGCGTGTGCCGACCAAGGCGTCGAATTGGACGCACGGCTAGTGCCCAACGTCGGCCAGGATTGGACCATCGGCTCGGGCGCGCGCATGACGCAGCGCATCGTCGACTCCGGCATCCCCTTCGATGGCATCGTGGCGTTCAACGACCAGCTTGCGTTGGGCGCACTGTTCACTTTGGCAGCGAACGGCATCGCGGTGCCCGACCGGGTGCAGGTGATCGGCTTCGACAACAACGAGGAAGCCGCATAT
>ENA-OPTA01000852-OPTA01000852.1-human-gut-metagenome-genome-assembly--contig:-NODE-852-length-19687-cov-5.720151_pt1 | contig 19687 bp, 28 predicted proteins | sample MGYA00241813_ERZ501917 | MGnify/ENA primary metagenome ERZ501917 (study PRJEB25962, sample SAMEA2042408) | human gut metagenome | biome: human gut; feature: human-associated habitat; material: faeces...
CTGCTGCCGCAGCTCCGCCTCTACCGCTGCCGCCTCCGGTGGGGTGAGTTCCCGGACAGAGGTCTTGCCGCTGATACGGTAGACGATCATGTGAAACGGGTCTTCCTTGTTTCCCGATTCTACCAGCCCCAGCACAGCAGCAAGGCTGTACAGTGTCTGGGTTTGTCCTTTTGCCATACGCTTCACTTCCTCAGCCGATAATCTTTCTGGTTGTCCGGGCGTATCTCAAACGCATACCCTTTGGACATCTGAATGATCCTGCCGCCGATTGCTCCGTCAATTTGCCGCAGCTGGGGCAAAAGCCATTCCGTGGAGAGGATCGTCAGCATCTGATTTCTGGCACGATAGTCCAGTATCTCAAATGCCAGACGCACATCTGCACCGGATACCTCTGCGGTGCTGCTGGTCTTGAACAGATCGTCTATGTACAGCACATCGGCTTCCTTGTACGCTGCGATCTGTGCGGCATAGCTGCCGTCCGTCAGAGCAGCTTTCAGCTGATTGGACGCTTCACGCCACACCATGTACCGCACCGAAAAACCGTTCCGGATCATGCCGCCCACAATGGCGGTGCAGATGTGTGTCTTGCCGCATCCGGTCTGACCGCCGATATAGAACCACCTGTGCCGTTCCTGTAGGTACGCTTTGGCACATTGGAGAATGTGCTGCTGGAATGGCTGCTCTGCGGTGTAGTTCTGAAATGTGCAGATGCGGAGCAGGGATTCCAGACCGGATTCATGGATTCGCCGCAGGGTGTCTCTGGTTTTCATACAGCTGCACAAGCACATGACCTCATAGCCGTCCCGGATCTCTGCGATCATGCCCTTGTTGCGGCACGTTTTGCAGTCATAGCCGGTCAGCGTGCCGGGCTGTGCATTGTACGCATCCACACGCATCTGCATCAGATCAGTATACGAAAGCCCCGTAGGGGTCATCGTCGGGAATGTCATCTTCTGCGGCAATGGTCTCATCCTCCCATCTTCTCTGATTCAGCCATGTGGCAGGATGCGGAATGAACTTCCAGTTCTCTTTGCCCCAGTGGTAGACCTTCCGCTGCCGTTCCAGCTCCGCCAGCATCTGCTGCAATTCCGTCTCGCTGGGCTGGATCTTCTCGAATGCCCGTCTGGCTTTCTCCTTGCCCACCTTTCGGGGATACGCTGCCCAGAATTGGTCGAAGCAGCGGTTTCCGGTGTCTGTTGGTTTTCTCATGCTTCCACCTCCTCATACAACGCGATGTCTGTGCAGTTCTGGCATAGATGCCGTTTCAAAGAACGGAAAGAACTCCAGTAGGGAGAATAGGTGTAGTAAACGCTGTTGGAAAGTACCGCCTCCCGAAAGGCTTTCCGTTCCCGTTTCAGCTTTTCCTGCTCCTTTCGGGTGAGTATACTGTGTTTGTGCTTCTGGAAGAACTTTCTGCGGATCTCACAGTCCTCCGTCAGCCATTTTCCCTGAATTTTACCGTCAACATAGACCGCAATGCACAGCTGCATCTTGTACCGCTGTGTCTGCAAAGACAGCGTGTAGCCGTCTGCCTGTAGCTTTACGATGCGGTAAGATGATTGCAGGTTCTGCTCTGCGGTTTCCCATTGTTCCTTCGTCATCGCCGCACCTCACGAAATGGTAAACCGCTTGCTTTCCGATGCAACGCAGTACTGGTCATAGAGTGCCTGGTGGGTCTCCTGAAATGCACGGCTGTCGAACCGGCTGCTGACCACTGTGGTATACCGCACGGTAAAATTGCCCACGTCCATTTCCTCCAGATGCTTCTTGTCCATCATCGCCTTGACCTGACTACGCAGCTCGTCCGCCTGCTTTTTCAGCTGCTTGCCGGCTGCCTCCAGTTCCTTGATCTGGTTGACGGCGGAGAGCATATCTGCCTCCTGTTTCAGTGTCAGTTTTGCTTTTGCCATAAGAAATACCTCCGTTTGTAAAGAATTGTAAATAGATTGCCGACTCTGCATTTTCACGGGCTTGTCACCGTCCTTGGCTGCATTAGGCGAGAGGAGCGTTTCTCCTCTCAGGGGGATTATGTGATTTCTGTATCCCGATGCTTCGGGATATGTCTGGTACGTTCTGTGTACCGGTGGAGAATGACCAGCTCCGTGCTGGTGTTCTTGGAGATCAGCCAGTCCTCCGGATGGAATCCGTAGAACGCCAGGATCTTTTTCTGTGCCTTGGTGGGGCGTTTGCCGTTTTTCATCTCAGACCTCCATATCCATGTACTTTGCCATTGCCACCAGCCCCTCATAACTGTAATCCTCGTTGTCATAGGCATTGGAGAACAGGTTGACCACGCCACGGATAGCCTGCGGTGTCTGGGCGATGCGGAACAGAAAATCAATTTCCTTTTGCCGTCCGTTCAGCATGGGGAACAGCTTGGCAATGTCCTCACGCTGGATCTTGGAACGGGTGTACAGCTTCTTCTGCTTGGTGCGGTTGGCGATCTGTGCGAACTCTGCCTTCTTGCTGCCGATGCGTGTCACCGTTTCCAGATTTCCGATGAAACAGATGCCCAGCGTCTGCCCGTGATCGGCAAAATCATCAGAGAAGCTCCGCAGCACCTCAATGGTTTTCAGCGGCAGGTGCTGGGATTCATCGAAGATCAGCACCGTGCCGTCACTCAGCTTTTGCCGGATGGAATACCACAGGGCATCTCTGGAACGTTCCATGGGAGCACCGATGCGGTCGGCGATCAGCCGCAGCAGGGACTTGATGCTGGTCAGACAGGGATTCAGCGTGATCAGTACGCTGTTGTTCGGGTGCTCTGCCACAAAGTGCTGTGCTGCCTTGGTCTTTCCGATGCCGGCATCTCCGGCAGCAATGGCAAGACCGCCCTTGATCTGGCAGACACCGATAATGTCATAGATCTCCGTGGAGATGCTGGTATCTGCATAGCCGGATTCCTGATAGGTCTGCCTGGTCTGATCCTTGACACCGAAATAGCTTTCCAGTTTCGCAAACATCTTCTGCGGATTTGCCTGATAGCTGCCGGAAAACAGCTGGGAGAGTGCTCCCTTGGAGATGCCCAGACGGGCAGACAATGCAGACAGGCTCAGTCCTTCGTCCTTTTGCAGCTGCTCCAGCTTGCGGAGCAGGCTCTGTTGATGCTCTGTGTATTCCATGTGTTATTCTTCCTTTCGTCTTTGGGCGTTCTGCCGCATTTTTTTCAGGTCGATGGTGACCGGGATCATTTCGCTGCCGGAAACCATGCGGTGTTCTTCTTCCGTTTCTCCGGCTCGTACCGGCTCGATGGTCTTGGGATACCGGATCTGGAACCGTTCTTCCTTTGCCTTGGCGGCTCTCCGGATCGTGGCATCCAGGGAATCGATCCGCTGTGCGTTGGTCAGATCGGCGGTGATGCCCTTGACCTGATCCCGTACAAACTTCTTGGTGCGGCGGATCATCATTTCTGCGTTGGCGATCTCCTCCGGATTGGAGGTCAGATAGTCCATCAGCAGGATGTCCGCCAGCTCCCAGGTAAACAGATACTGGTCTTGGGTGTTGTACAACCGGACAGTTTTCAGATCTGCCGGGTCATACCGCACATAGACCTCCTCGCCCAGATGCAGAATGGTTTCCTCCGGATTCATGTACCAGATCTTTTCCCCGGCAAAGGTGATGTACACGCCGTTTCGCTTGATCTTCTGGGTTCTGGTGGATCGCATCAGCATGAGATTCAGCTCTGCGTCCGCCGCCTTGCGGATCGACCGGATCTCCTCGTTCCAGACATCCAGACGGCTCATGCCCCGGTACTTTGCCTCAGAGCCGCCGTACTCCTGCAAGTTGTATTCGCCGTCGATCCATGTTTCCAGATGGCTTCTGACCTCGTAGTCCTGCGGTATGGCTTTGTTCTTGATTCGCCGTTTCAGGCTTTCCGGACGTTCCAGAATCGTGCCGCCGCAGAAACCGCTGAACGATTTGGAAAACTGGCTCTTGACCGTGTAAAAGGTTCGTTCAATAGGCTTTGCTTTCGCATTTCGTACAATGGCGTTGTGCATTTCAATGCCCAGCCGCTGTAAAATGGTGGGCGGCTCTGTGACATCCTGATCAGATTTTCGGGTACGGTGTCCTTTTCCGCCCACATCGTGGGTGAGAAACTCCCGACCGTTGTCGAAGTACACCGCTTTCGGGATGCCGAACCGCAGAATGCCGTGCCGCAGTGCCAGGATCGTGGACTGGGAATCCGGGGATTCCGTAATATTCCAGCCGGTGATCACGCCGGACTTGGCATCCAGAAATGCCGTCAGATACAGGCGGTGAATGGTGCCATGTTCGTCCAGAGACTGAATATCCAGTGTGTGGTTGTCGGCGATCCATACGTCATTCGGCTCCAGCTGGTCATACATTCGGATAATGTACGGCATACAGCGGTCAGAAAACGCCTTTTCGCCCTCACGCATCAGAATTTTCGTTGCCTCTGCCACATCGTTGTCGATTCGCCGCCGAAAGCTTCGCTCCGATGGGATACAAGCCACCAGCTCCGGGTGGAAATCCTCTGTCCAGCTGATCACATTGCGATAGCTGGCTCGGACAGTTGGCTGATTCTCGTCCAGCCAGAACCACAGAAACGCCTCCCACACGACCTGGGGAATACCGCTGCTGTGCTTGTTCCAGCCGCCCCGTATCCCCAGCATACCGGCGAGATCATGCTCCTGATAGGCGTTCCATTTGCGGTACAAGATCCCCGTGGAAACCTGTAGGTCTGGGTGCTCCAGCTGACACTTGCCCACATACAGCTTGTCATAGTCGGTTTTCTTGCTGTACTGGATGCGTCCGGCGTGCCATTCCAGCAGAATTGCTGTCCAGATCTGGATCTCCTGCCGCTGCTGTGCGGTGCAGTCCTCAATGGTCATTTGCCGCACGGCTTTTGCCCTCTTTTTCGGCTTCTGCGGTTTCGTTTCCGCCGAAATCGGCGTGGGCATCATGCCCATTTCCTGCCGCTTTTGCTGATAGTACCTAGCCTGCAACGGCTCCGGAAATGCGGAGACCGGGATCTGATAACAGGGTTTATGGTTCTGCGGATGCTCTCGGAGAACCGCTGGTAAAACACCGTTTTTACATTGTTTTCGGATATACCTTGCAGAACAGTTTTTCAAGACTGCTGCTTCTTCTACTGATAAGTAGTCCATAGCTCCTCCTTTCCGGTCTGCCATCATCAGTGCCGGTAGACCAGTTCCGGCAGACAGCGGCTCTCTGCCGCTGTTTCGGCTTTTATGTTGCATCTGCATTTGTAAGCTTCAATCCGGCATAGTCCAGCACTTCTTCGGTGATCTCGTCCAGGAAGTAGACCAGCGTTTCTGTCGGCTCTTCATAGTCATAGTCGATACTCAGGTCAATTACGATTGCAAACTTGAAGCCGTTTCCGCTGTAGTGCGTGTGCAGCCAGTCGTAGATCAGCCTGAGATTCGTGCTTTTGAAAATGATGCAGTAGTTGCCGTACTTGTCTTGCACATCTTCGATCACCTTCACAGCACATGCACCTCCATATGCATCTCTTTCAGGAGCCTGTCCTGCTCTGCTTTGGAACAGTCGCTGGTGCGGATCTCGTGGAGGATCGCCCAGTCTGTACAGCCGCAGTTCTTCATTCGCCGCACGGTTTTTCGCAGCTTTTGTGACCGTCTGGACGGTGTTCCGCCCCATTCATGCAGTCTTTTCATCGGCTTCCTCCACCTCGTCATCGTCCTCGTTGGCGGTAAACAGCACATTGTCCGAAAACCACGGAAAGCACCGGCTGGCATATTCCCACTCTGCATCCATCTGATCGGAGAAATACGAACCGCCCCACACGCCCTTGCCGTCCTCATCAATGTGCCAGACCACGAATTCGCCGTCCGGCAGGATCGGTCTGGCAATGCAGTGCTCCGTGCCGTAAATGGCATAGATCAGGTGATTCTCGATCACCGTTCCGATTTTGATTTTCATGATGCACACCTCCGCTTTTTCGATTCCGGTTCTGTGGGGAGCAGACGCTCCACCAGCACACGCAGTGCCTTTGCCAGCCGCAGCACCACCGTGATGCTCGGCACAAACTTGTCCTGTTCCAGCTGACAAACATAGCTCTGGGATACCTCTGCCGCCTCTGCAACCTCCGTCTGGCTCAGTCCCAGCGTGGTGCGGATCTCCAGCAGCTGCTTGCCGAATGTTTTCGGGGTCATTTTTCATCATCCTTCCTGTGTACGCCGTTGGTTTTCAGAATGCGTTGTTTCAGTTCTTCCTTGGGTTCCAGCATCTCCGGGATAGCGTCATACCAGTCATACAGATAGCCGATGCTCGCCGCATCCCTTCCGTGAAACCTTGCACTGGCAGCGATCTGCAAAGCCGTGGGATTCTCGGTCACGACCATGTCACATCGCCTCCCATGGCTTTGGCAAACTGCTCTGCGATCAGCCGCTGGGTGAAGTAGTCCCGATAGATGTTCTGCTTCCCGTCCAGACAATAGCTGCTGTTGGGCTTGTCGCCGGTCTGCACCGTTGTCAGACGGACAGTTTTTCCAGTGGGCGAATAGGTTGTAGTCACACAGTAATAGGTGTGCAAAATTCTCGGTAACATGAAAATCGCTCCTTTCAAAATGTTGTTGGAATACTTTGTTGAATCTGCTAGGTTATATTTGAAATTTATCGCAGATGAAACAGATGACGTACTGCAAATTCGACATACTTTTTTCGTTCACTTTCTGTTGGTTCACGAAACTTATCTGCCACAAATGCAGTTACAGTCAGTGCTGTAATTTTCCACTTAACCCATTTCAGGCAAGCAAAAATGCCGATTGCCGCAAGAAATATGATAATAAGTGCAGGCACGTTTTCTCCTCCCTTCAAATTCCTTTTGATAGCTTTGCATTGTGAAGCATACGTTTCATATCGATCGGAATGCAAACCACGTTTGCATTGCAAGCATCTGCCTTTGCCTGCTCCGCTGCATCTGGAGCAGGCTTTTTCCTGCATGGGATCCGCTTGACAATAACTTTCATGGGTTAATCCTTCTGGTTCAGAGTTTCATAATCTTCTCTGGAAATTGATTCGAGTTGTGTAAAATCCACATCCAGTGATGCAGCAACATTTCTCGACTGCACAGCATAGAATGCAAGAATTTCGCACGCACTTTCTTTTGTCGCATTTACTGTAGCGGTGCAATATCCGACACTACCTTCACCGCCAAAAATCAGAGCATCCCGTACTTTGTAGTAGAAATGCAGTCCCTTAGAATCCATGGTGTAATAGGTCGTGATTTTAGAATCCATATTTTTTTCCTCCTTTTCATTTACTTTTGCCTTACTTTGTGGTACAATTATCATAAGGCTTTTTATACCCTGTTGTATTGGTATGCTAATATTATAGTCCGAAAATATCGTACTGTCAATATTAGAGTACGAAAAAATCTTATTTTCAGCGTTACGAACAAAAAAGGAGTTATAATTTTGAGCATTTTAGATAGAATTGTTGAGTTACTTGGAGAGCAAGACCAGAAGAAATTGACAGATTATCTTCACTTGAAAAAGAGTGCATTTACAGATTGGAAATCCGGTAAGAGCAATTCGTACCGCAAATATCTTATTGAAATCTCTGAATTTTTTGGCGTTTCTATTGACTATTTGGTTTATGGAAATGATGCCCCGGTTCAAAATATCACTAATTCAGCAATCGGTGCGATGGGAGAGCACTCAACAGGTACAGTAAATATCCAAAATTCAAGCGAAAGCGAGGATGAACTCGCCAAAGAACTGGCTAAAATCCTAAAAAGCCTTCCACTAAAAGAACGCAGCAAACTTCTGAATATGATATATGACTTCGAGGAAAGTTATAAAAAAGGAAAAATGGAGGATTGATTATCGATGTTTGGAAAAAAGAAATTGACTGCTTTTGATGCCGATTACATAAACAACTTGCTTAAACAGGTGCATGAAAGTGAGACCATTGTCAATCGAACAACTAATCCAACTGTATTCTTTGGAAGATTGAATTTCTTATTTGATTGCTTACTAAATTTGAAAGATTATGAGAAATATGATATTTTTCATCCGGAAAAGCCCTCAGATGTTTTGAAAAACATTACAAAGAACCTTGAAAGTCACGTGAATGGATTTATTGATCGTGCATACACCGAAAAGAAAAAGAAAATAGCAAGCCTAAAAACTCAGACAGCAAAAACAAACAATTGGGAAAAATTTTTTGATTCAATGTTTGCTGCATTTGAACTTGCGAATACTTTCTGGACTGGAAACGGCAAAAAAGAAAAGCATTATAATGGGGTTCTCTATACAAAGGGAAACCTTAAACACTTAAAAGAATTGGAAGAAAAAACACTGATAAATGAGTAAGGGATAGGAACTTGTTCCAAACCTATTTGGTTCCAGTTCCTATGTTCCTATCCTTAAAAATATTTTTTGATTAAAGATGCTTGTTTTTTCTAAAACAAACTGTTCAAAACCACAAAAGCAAAAAAGCAGCGTATTTCCGACGTTTTGAACACTTTCAAACACTTTTCAAACGCCGGTAAAACGCTGCCCTCAAAAATTAAACACCAAAACGAAATCGCCCGGAAAACAGAGGACATCCTCATTTTCCGAGCGATTTTTTTGACACTTCAATTTTCGTTCACTTTTCCAATTCTATCTCATTCCACCCAAAACATCACGCATTTTCGCCACTTTTTACCCCTTCCAATTCAATTCCACCCTTTTCCACCCTTTTCAACCTTTTTACGTTTCCCTTGTCAACTCACAGTAAACCACACGCTATTTTACAATATTTAATCATTTTAACTGTATTGTAAATTCTTACAATATTTTTTTAAGCAATTGAAAGCAATTAGGCATAGTACAGCAACTGGTAAGAAAGTTTGAATCGCAGAAAAATTATTAAATAAAATATTAACGCTTAAAAACGGATTTGCTCCGATATGAATCATAACATCAGCACCAAGAATATAAACTATGATCGGCAAAAGGCTTATGGGATATTTCAAGAAGTTGATGTTTCTATAATTACAGAAAATTGCATTTACCTGTGTCAGTGCAATCAAATTAATGTATTTAAATATACTGTAATATCTGGATGAAAAGCTGAATCTGGAGCAATATATCAAATCATCTTTTTCTATGTTCAGCGGAAAAAGTGAGTACGTTACGCTCCGCTTGCCGCTGGAAAATAAATATTGTAACATCGTGATCGACCGGTTCGGGAAGTCAGTTCTCATGCTCAGGGACAAGAAATCGGACAATCACTTTATCATTCATGTTCCTGTAAGAGCAGAATATCCGCAGCCGTTCTTTTCCTGGATATTTTCATTCAGGGGAAAGGTGGAGATCATAAGTCCGATCAGACTGAAAGAACGATACACAAAAGTTCTCTATGAAAGCTGTGTGCAACAATATATGAATTAACGAAATCAGGCACTTCTCAATAATTGGAAGTGCCTGATTTATCATTCTATTTCGTTTCTGTCCTGATTTCTTTCGGCTTAGCCGTTTTCTGCCTGTCCTTGAAAGCTTCTTTTTTGAGTTTTGCTCTTTCAAAATAGCAGGTACGCTGTTTTTCAGGAGCATTTTTCTTGGCTTCTATCGCAGCTTGATTAAGTTCTTCGGTAAGAGCAGTAAGCCGTTCTGTTTTTTCTTCAAGTTCTGCCTGCTGAGGAAATGGTGTATTGACAATACGCATAGCATTTTCCAAATCCATTTTCAGCTTGTTGATGCTGTTTTGTGTATCATTGATCGTCTGGTCAATTTTGTAGAGCGTAGATTCCATACGCTTGAGATTGGCAGAAAAGCTGCTTGTTAAAGCACATTTATGTTCAGCATTGCCTTTCATGGTAACGGAAATGTCAGGTTCATTGCCAAACATGACAGCTTTGACTGATAGCTTGAATCCCTGAAATTCACCTATTTCCTTTTCACTGTCAGAACTCTTTTTAACAAAATCCAGTACCGCATCTTCAAGAGCCTGTGCTGCTTCTTTACGGTCCGTATATTCTGTGCCATCAATGGTAATTTTGAATACGGGCAGTTTTGTTTCTTCATCTATCGGAAGCTGACGAAGTGTTTCACGGTCTGCTTTCAGATTTTCCAGCCTTTCCTCTGCTTTTTCAATTTTTGCAGGAGTGGAAGCAACTGTCTGCTGCATATCAAATACCGTATTGGTATGTTCTGCTTTCAGAAGATTCAGTTCCTTTACCTCGTTATCCAACATCATCTTTTCCTTGATACGTTCATCTCCCGTACAGAGTGCTTTGATCTCAGAATAATTGAGTGCCTGCTGATCTACGTCCTCACAAGTTCTTGCAGGCGTTTTCGAGGTCATGATCTGTCCGATAAAACGCTGCTTTGCTTCCAGTGTCTGATAGAGATATGCATCAAAGCTGCCTTTGGTCACATAGTTAAAGACATGAGCCACGCTGTTCTGGTTGCCTTGACGTTCGATACGACCAATTCGCTGTTGCAGGTCGCTCAGTCGCCATGGAATATCCAGATTATGCAATGCGATCAACTTTTTCTGACAGTTTGTCCCCGTACCCATTTTGCCTGTACTTCCCAGCAGAACTCTCACTTCGCCTTTATTCACACGATCGAAGAGATCAGCTTTCTGTTGTTCGGTTTTGGCATTATGTACATAGGCGATCTCTTCCGGTTTTATGCCATTTGCAATCAGCTTATCCCGAATATCATCATAGACGCAGAAATCGCATTCTTCCTCTAAAGATTCTCTTTCAGAAGCAGACTTTTCATCAGCATTTTCTCCCTTATCCGTTGACTGTGAGTTTTTCTTTGGAACACCAAGATCGCAGAAGATAATCTGGGTCAGCTTTTTCTCTGCCGTATCGTGATAGATCTGCGTAACGTTTCTGACACACTGATTCAGCTTTGTATCAGGGCTATCCTCAAATGACGGATCGATCAGTCTTGGGTCAAGTCCCAGCTTTCTGCCGTCAGAAGTAATACGGAGCATATTGTCCACGGACGGATCAATGTTTCCACTTTGCACGTCATCGGCTCTGTCTGACAACTCCTGTACAAGCGTTTTCTGAAACTCTGTTGCTTCGATGTTCTCAATGTGATACTTCATTTCCGGCGTAGCAAGGTCAAGCGTATCTGCTGTACGCACATCGGCAACCTGTTTGAACATACTCATCAGTTCCGGCAAGCCTGTATAGTTGGCGATTCGGGTGCGTTCCTTGAATTTGTTGCCGGCAGGAGCAAGCTCCCATTCCGTTTTCTGTTCCCCGAATACGGCTACCCAGTTGTCAAAATTACTAAGTCCATGATCTTTCAGAAAGTCATATTCCAAAAAACGCATCATGGTATGTAATTCAGTTACAGAGTTGCTGAGGGGCGTGCCTGTTGCCATAATCACACCTCTGCCGCCGGTCTTTTCATCAAGATAGCGGCACTTCATAAAGAGATCCAGTGCCTTTTGTGAAGCAGAGGACGAAATACCAGCCACGTTGGTCAGTTTCGTCTGAGTAGGAACATTTTTGAACTCGTGTGCTTCATCGATGATCAGCTTGTCTATGCCCATTTCTTCAAAGGTGAGAATATCATCATGTGTTTTTTCCAGCTTATCCAGTCTTGCTTCCAGCGATTTTTTGGTACGCTCCATCTGTTTGACCTGAAAACGAGAACCTTCTGCCTTTTTCAGTTCTTCAATGCCTGCCATAATGTCATCGATCTGGTCCTGTAAAATAGATACCTGTCTTTCCTTGGAAAGTGGAATCATGCCAAGCTGTGAGTGCCCGATAATCACAGCATCAAAATCACCGGTAGCGATTTTTGCAAACAGCTGCTGACGATTTTCTTTTTTGAAATCATTCTTTGTTGCAACAAGAATATTTGCACCAGGATATAATTTCTGAAAATCTTCACCAATTTGTTCTGTCAGATGATTTGGAACGGCAAAAAGAGGCTTTGTGCAAAGTCCAAGTCTTTTGCTCTCCATTGCTGCCGCTATCATTTCAAACGTTTTGCCCGCACCAACGCAGTGTGCAAACAGCGTGTTGCCGCCAAATAAAGCGTGTGCAATAGCGTTTTTCTGATGTTCTTTCAGCGTGATTGCAGAGTTCATACCCGGAAATCTTAATGCTGAGCCGTCATATTCACGAGGACGAATAGAATTGAATTGTCGGTTGTACTGTTCTACAAGGGGAATAGCACGTTCCGGATCTCTGAATATCCAATCCTTGAAAGCCTGTTTGATCTTTGCAGCTTTCTGCTGAACGATCTTCGTTGCCTTGATATCGACCACTCTGCGTTCTTTTTCATTGCCATTCAGATCCAGATAGGTTTCCGACTTATACACCTTTGGCTCTTTCAGATTCAGAAGCTGCTCCATAATCTCATAAGCACTCATATTCTTTGTTCCAAAATCTCTGCGGCTCAAAACGGAACTGTCCGCCCTCTTGTTCTCAATATGCCAGGTGTTGGTGTGTTCGGAATAATCCACACCGATAATTTCAAGGTCTGCATCGTATTCTTGAATCAGAAGCTTTGCAGGTTTTTTCTTGGCGTACTCACAACATTTGTTAGAGATTTTGAAATCCGGCGGATTTGCCATCATAAATTCTTTCAGCCACTTGTTTCTGCCAATAGAGAAGCGGCTCATTTTTACAACACCGTTTTCCGGTGAGTAATAGGCATTACACCACCATTGCAGAGCGATCTTGCAGTTCGGATATTGCTCCAACAATTCCGGTAACGGCTTGTCTTCCCATTGAAATCCATGCTGCTGTAACCGCATGATCTGTTCGCTGACGTATTTGGAGAGAAAGGGCTGACCGTATTCCTTACAGCAGACTGGAATTGGCTTACAAGCCTTGATACGTTCGATTTCGATGCCATACTTCTTTTCCAGATCGTCGAGGTGTTCTTTTGTAGCACGGTATTCCAGTCCGGTATCAATCCAGAAGTAGCGGACTTTCTTTTTTTCATCGACATTCTGTATCACGTCAAGGACAATATCGCTGTCACTGCCTCCGCTGATACTGCAAAGCGGTGTATGGGAACGGGAAAGAACGCTGACTGCCTTTGCATAACCGTCAATAATGGCAAAATTCTTGGTATCCAGAGAAGGTGCAAACGCCTCAGACATTTTTCAATCCTCCCAAGATATGTGCAATCACGTCTACTGTCCAGCCGTTGCCGATACACTTGTACCGCTGTGTATTGCTGATTCCTGCGGTGTAGTTGTCAGGCAATGTTTGTAAACGTTCTGCTTCCACAGGTGTCAATTTACGGATCACATAATCACCGTCCGGCAGGTCTATCTTGTAAAGTCCGGTTTTCGCACCCATTCCGCCGCCGTTTGCCGTCATTGTGACCGATTTGCCGCAAACAGAATAAATTCGCTGTCCTTGTCCGCCGTTGCCAATCTGACCAATGCGAATGGGAACGGCGATCTTCTGACGGCTTTTCTCTGCTTTGTAAACCAGAAAAAGGTTAGTCCCAGCCTTGTAGTAAGTTGCAGGAATGGTATGGGATTTGCCGTTTACCGTTTCCACAGGGACAGCTACCATAGTACGCTGCTTTCGTTCCAAAGTGTTATGAAAAGCGGCACCCTGATAGCTGGCTGTGACACAGTGGCTTTTATTCTGCCAAGAAATGCCGTTTTCCAGTACATCCTGTAGCAGAATGCCTTTGTCCACAGGCTGTGTAACATGAGGAATATTCGTCCAGTAACATCGTTTACGGTGCTGTCCGGAAACAAGTGCAGAATTGATCACGATCGGTTCAACACCGAGATGTTTTGAAATTTCGTCCTTGATGTTTTGATGAATGGAGTGGTTATTCTCATAGAGAAAATATCGGCACTCCGATTCCTGTAAGGCTCTCACATATTCACTGAAAAGCTTGAAGCCTTCACCGTTGCTTGTGGTTTCTCTGTCTTGCTTTGCGATATCATAAAAGTCATTAAAACGCATCCCCAAGAACCGCTTAACGGAAAAACAGGTACTGATTTTGACAGAAATGAATTTCAGCGTATGATGAATGATATTTACAATGGAAAGATCGAATGCATTGTTGTGAAAGACTTATCAAGATTCGGGCGGAATCTGATAGACTGCGGAAACTATATTGAAAATATTTTTCCGAAACTCGGAATACGATTTATTGCACTGAATGATGATTATGACAGCAGCATTCAGGCGAAGATCCGAAAGAAGTTTGAAGAACAGATAGTTATATTCCTCACGATAGAGGTATTCATGCATTTTGATAAATGGGACGATCTGTGGGATACAAATGTTTTCAGGTCCTTTTACTGTATAGTAAATATTCGGTTCTTCTGTTTCTGAAACGTAAGAAACAGGGCTGTATTCATACTGATAAATGTATATATGATCACCTTCCTAATTTGCGTCTTTAATTATTTTCTCAACAACTCCCTGAATGGAAAAATTGTCATAGATCGGCTTAAATTCATCGTTTTCGGGCTGAAGAAAATAACGATTTTTCTTCTTGTCCCATGCCAGCCTTTTTAAAGTTGTTTCATTTCCTTCAGTCAATGCGACAACGATATTCCCTGTATTTGCTGTTGATGCTGCTCTTACAAGCACAACATCATCGGGTTCGATCCCTGCATTTATCATGGAATATCCGTGTGTCCTGAGAAGAAAGTATTCTCCGTTTCCCAATAAAGCCATTGGGATCGGAACTGTTTTTTCTGCATATTCTTCTGCTGCTTCAGGACCGCCGCAGGGAATTGAACCAAGAAGACAAATATTTCTGCAATCCATTTTTGTGAATCTTTTTTCATTGCGGATCACAGCAATTCTGTGCCGCGGCTCGTATTCGATCAAGCCAAGGTCAGCCATGTAGTTCAGGTATCTTGAAACTGTACCTGTTCCAAGACCGCTTTTTTCACATAATTCCCTGATGGTAGGGGAGCGTCCGAACTTATCATTAAGAGAATCAATTGCTTCGAGGAGCAGATCAACGGATTCCTGTTTTTTGTGTTGCATATGAGTAGTTCCTCTCTAAATGGAATAAATGTTCTATTTAGATTATAGCACAAATGTTCTTTATTGTCAATAGTATTTTCTCAAAATTGTATCGCAGCAGCAATATTTATGATTACATAAAAGAATGTCTGGCAGTTTCAAGGATCACTTATTCCAGAATTCAGTATAGAATCAAGTTTCAAAATAAAACACGTGGTCATGAGCAGAAAAAGAAAGTAAAAACAGAGTTGCATGAACTATCTTTTTACGAAGAAAAGCAAAAAGAACTGTTTTCCAAAATGTTGGAAGACAGTGAAAATTTTGATGAACTTGAAACTGAAATGAAAGAGTGCAGAAGAATTATAAAAGAATTGAGGCGAAAAAATGGGAAGAAAAAGCAGACGTGACAAACCTGAAGTACCTGCTGAGATATTAGCGGTAAAAAGGCTGAAAACAGCCGCTTATGTGAGAATTTCCGATGAAAAGGATGGTGACGGCTCGGTCAATACACAGATCTCTATTTATTGCAGAAAGTGCTGACCTTGAATTGTCGGAAACTTATGTAGATAGACCAGTATGTACAGGGTGAACCACCCAAAAGCAGATCATATCCCTTGAATTTTCTGAAATCTCCATCAAACACATTTCCGTGATGAATGATTTCAGGATAATTTTTGCTTGAAACTGTTACAGCGTACTTGTCGATCTCAAAGGCATCATAAGCTTCCGACAAGTCATAATCCTGTGAAGCGTATGTACCGAGTACAAAACCGGAACTTCCTAGAATCCCTGAAAAGATCATGAGAATAAATGCCAGCACTAAGGCGATAATGAGAATCGGAACAAGGCAGGTGAGCAGAACGGCTCTTACTTCTTTGTTGTAGATGTTCTTAATAAATTGAAAAGCCTGTCTGAGTGCATTTTTAAGCCTGTCCCCAAAGGAATTCTTGGTCTGCTTTTTCGGCTTTTTTCTGCGTTTTATCTGTTCACCCTTGCTTTTCAGCTTGTCCTCACGCTTTTGCAGTCTCCGATGCTGATCTGATTTCTTCTGTTCCAGTTTCGCTTTCTTTTTCTGATTTCGTTCTTTCCGGTGATACGGCTTCATTTTTTCTACTACTTTATCCACGCCATGCCGTTTGACAGCTTCCACCGCAGAGAGAAAATCATTGTTTTCATCAGCATGAACTGCTTTCTGCCAGCCGCTTGCTGCAAGTCGTTTGCCCGTGTAATTGGCAGGCTTTAAGACAAGCGGTGCAGGACGGCTTAAATCAGCAATTCGCCGCTGCTTTTTGAGTGCCTTTGCCTGAAACTGCTTTTCCTTTTTCTGTTTCTGAGATGCAGTTCTGATCGTTTTGGATTCGATTTGGTACTGCTTTTTTCGCCTTTGAAATCGCAGTACGGCAACATTTTTGCTGAACGGATCAGATAATTGTTTTTTCTTGAAACGTTTGAATGATTTCTTACGTTCTCCGAATATTTGCTTTTTCTCTTTCAGTTTCTTGTGTGACTTCGCCAGCTTCGGCTGATACTGTTCGCCCTTGAAAAGCTTGTATTCCGCTTTTTGCAGGCGGTATCGTGTCTTTTCCAGTCTGAACTGCTTTTTCTGCTTGAAATGACTGCGTGTTCCATGAACCGCATCTTTTGCGATAACCAGTGTTGCAATTGTGCCGCGATGCATATCGTCAACCGCTTCCTGCCGATACTTCTGTCTTAACCTGTATCGAACATCACGCTGAACTGCATTGCCGGTTTTCAAAGCAACTGTTTCCGCACCAAGTGCCGAACCCTCAGCAGTATGCAAAGCTATATGGGCAGTTCGATTGACCAGCTGTGCCGATCGTTTCAGGACTTTTCCACGGAATGTTTTTGGCTTTAAGCTGTCAAGAGATTTCGTGATGGACGGTTTATCGCCTGTAAATCTCATTTTGAGATTCATTGTCCTGTGAATCAGACCATGTCCGGTATAGCGGCTGCTTTTTTCTCCACGTCGGATACGGGCAGTTGTTTTGAATTTGCCGATTTTACGCTGCTTGCGAACAAACTGAATCTGAAACTGTTTTTGTGATCTGCTGTACTTTCTGAGTTTCTTTTCCGCTTTTGCAAGCTGATGATGTGTTCTTTTTAGATTCGCCATCGCACATCGCTCCTGACTATTTCAGCTGCTGTTCAGCCATATAATGAGCAATTTCAGAAAGTTGTCAATATCATTGAATCAGCGAAAGAGCGTGCATACAGAAAAGTAAATGAGGAATTGATTACGATGTATCGTGATATTGGTGAATATATCAGCAAGCAATCAAAAAATAGCTCCTATGGAGATGCTTTTGTACAGAAGCTGGCGGATTTCTTTTCTGAAAATTATCCAGAACTGAAAGGATTCAACAGGCGTGGATTATACAGAATGAAGCAGTTTTACGAACTTTATCAGGGCGAAGAAAAAGTGTCACCACTGGTGACACAATTGAGTTGGTCCAATCATTTAAAGATAATGTCAGCCTGCAAGACCATGGATGAGCGAATTTTTTATATGAATATGTGTATCAAAGAGCGATTGTCAAAGAGAGAATTGGAAAGACAGATCGACAGCGGTTATTATGAAAGATATATGCTGTCGCAAAATCCACAATCGCTGGCACTTGAAACAGCTAAAAAGGCAACAGGAAATATTTTTCTTGACAATTATGTCCTTGACTTTCTTGATGTTCCCGAACCAATGTCTGAACATGATTTGCAGAAATCCATCATTCGTAATCTGAAAGATTTTATTCTTGAAATCGGAAAAGATTTCACTTTTGTTGGAGAAGAATATCGTGTTCAGGTGGGCAATCATGATTTCTTTATTGATTTGCTGTTTTATCACAGAGGACTGTCTTGTCTGGTAGCTTTTGAACTGAAAATCGGGGAATTCAAGCCGGAGTATGTGGGACAAATCAATCTATATTTGGAAGCACTGGACAGAGAGGTGAAAAAGGAAAATGAAAATCCAAGTGTAGGAATTATTCTCTGTGCAAGTAAAGACGATGAAGTTGTTGAATTTGCTCTCAGCAGAAGTCTTTCACCGACAATGGTTGCAGAATACAATCTGAAACTGATCGACAAAAAATTGTTGCAAAAGAAATTAAAGGAATATATTGAACTGGCAAAACTGACAGAAGAAAACACATAAAGAAAAATGACCGATTTGTAACTCCATTGTACAAATCGGTCACCTTTTTATATCAACGACGAAATGGCTTTTTCGCCAACACCAAGGTGATAATACACCCCCTGTCTTGTCATAAACATCTCTCTTGAAATTTGTGCAACAGATTTTTGGTCAAGATATCTTTTCACCAGAATTTCTCTGCACTCATTATTATCGATTTTCTGTATTGCATCAAGAATATTTTCTTTGATGATAGCTGATCTTGCAATCAGGCATTTCAGCTTATCAGATAACGCATCAATATCGTGCTGAAAGTAATCACTGAGAGCATTGAACTTTGCAACTTCTACCATACTATCCAACTGCAACTTCACGCTCCTGATCTGTCGATCAATCATAATGTACTGCCATAAAAACTCTTTACCTGTCAAAATAGTAGACCTCCTGCATTTTCTGTATAAAATATCTTCCGTCCAGTCCGGACAGCAGTCCAAACCACTCCGACAGAAAAAAGCTTTCCAGTTCTTCTTTTCGCCTGAAAACAGAATCGCTTCTGGTATGATTTTTGACAGCTAAGAGCGTATATTTGTAGCTTTCTGCTGCCACAGCAACAATGGCATGAGCAAGCTGTATGTAGCCGTCAAGAAAAGCTGACATCCAGTTCACCGCTTTTCAGCTGCTGTTTCAGTTCGTTTATCGAAATTCGATAGACAGAATCGCTGTCAGCTGACACATAGCGAAGCATTTCAAGGAAATTTCGGATTCCGAAAACTTCAAGATTGACATCGAACACCGCTTTTTTGTCCTCTGCGAAAACGTCCAGAATGATTCGGATGATTTCTGCGGTGTCTGCATCGTCAAAATTGCCAATGTTCACCATTTCGCCGCTGTCGAGCAGTGCGAACACTGCATAGGGGATCACTCTTTCGTCTGCAAGAAACATGGTTCTCTGTGTAAATTCCTTGACCTTTTGCATCATAATCGGTCTGCCGTACTCTGTTACGATCATTTTTTCCATGGTTAAACCCTCCGTTATTTTCTTTCTGTCATGGTGTAATAGCTGCCAACATCGTAAACAATCCAGTTTTCCAGCTTGTATCTGGCATAGTCACGTTCTTCTTCGGTCGCATAAACTGCAAGGACTATCTCATCTCCAAGTGTAGTGAATGCAGTCACAGCAAATTCCAGGGTATCCGGGTCAAAGCTGTCATCGACAATTTCGCTGATACTGCCGGTCAGTGTGTTCATGAAAACCGACTGAATTGTTGCGATCACATCGCAGTTCATTGTCATGCCCTCATACGTTTTGATCATTCTCATTTGTGTTTCCGTCCTTTCCAATTGTTTCTTCACTCAAGAGCAGATCTTTGAGTGTTTCATAGCTTTTCTGTGCCTGTTTCATACGATAGGAAGTTCCTTTCATAGCAAAGGCAAATGTTGCAGGCATAATGCGGTCAAACGTGCGTTTCTTCTTCAGATCAGTGCAGTTTCCCATATCCGTAATATCGATATTGGTGGTTACGATCATCGGTAAATTTGCTGAGATACGGGTATCCACAAGGCTGTGAACACGTTCCAGTGCAAAATCTGTGCCACGTTCTGCTCCCAGATCATCAA